>Ga0134123_10002001_pt1 | contig 13364 bp, 12 predicted proteins | sample KB303_FD_96460 | JGI IMG/M metagenome (GOLD analysis project Ga0134123, IMG submission 96460) | Terrestrial soil microbial communities without Nitrogen fertilizer from Kellogg Biological Station, Michigan, USA - KB3-0-3 | ecosystem: Environmental > Terrestrial > Soil > Unclassified ...
CCAAGACCCGTTGGACCAACACCAGCCCGCGCTCCCGTTGTCCGCTAGTGATCAGTCGCGCCGCGAGTACTGCCATGCCACCGACACGCTTCCCAAGGTCCGATTGTTCGGCAATCGCCCTTTCGAACGAGTCATAGTCACCCAACTCTAAATAGAGACCAAGTCGAACGCTCTCGAGATTCCCACCGAAGATCATCGGGGGCCCATCGGGCAGGCTCTTCGTCGCCTCCAGCGCGGCCTGGGTCGCCGCCTCCTGGCTGGTGACGATCACGTCGACCCCGCCCTTGACCAGCGCGGCCGCCGCCGCCGGCATCGCCTCCAGCTTGCCCTCGGTGAAGCGGATGTCGAACGTCACGTCGCGGCCGTCCTCGAAGCCCTGCTCCCTCAAGCCGGCCTTGAGACCCTCGACGGTGGGATGGCTGGCCGCCCACGCCGCGTTGAGCACGCCGATACGGAAGCGGCGCCGCGGCTCCTGCGCGTCGGCGGCGAGCGCGACGAGACCGACGACCACGAGGGTCGCCAGCAGGAGCCAGCACCGCGCCCGCCGACGAACGGCGATCACGTGGAGACGAGCTGGTGGTAGGCGCCCTCGGCGACGTGATCCCAGGGACCGACCACCGCCTGAAACTTCGTGAACGACGCATGCGTCTTCCGGGCCATCGGGCTCTTCTCGGACTCTTCGCGCACGACGTCGGCCGAGAGCTTCCGGAGATCACGCAGGACCGGGACCGGCAGCTGCACCATCTCGACCGTGCTCTTGAATTCGGTGCGCAGGCGCTCCAGCGCGACCGCGTTCTTGGCGTGGTACTCCGCGGTGCTGTAGGTGTGCACGGCGGCGGCGACATGATCGATCGTGCGCTGCCAGGCCACGGGCAGCGCCTCGTAGGCCTTCCGGTTGAACCCGAACCACAGCGTGCTCCCCGGCTCGTGCCAGCCGGGGTAGTAGTAGTAGCGCGCGGTCTTGTGCAGGCCGAGCTTCATGTCGTCGTGCGGGCCGATCCATTCGGAGGCGTCGATGACACCCCGCTCGAGCGCGGCGTAGATCTCGCCGCTGGGGGTGAGGACCGTGGTGCCGCCCGCCCGGGTGACGACCTTGCCCCCGAGGTTCGGGATGCGCATCTTGAGTCCCTTGTAGTCCCCGATGGTGTTGATCTTCTTCCGGAACCAGCCCGCCATCTGCGGCGCGTGGCCGGAACCGGGGCGCGGCACGACGTTGAACGCGGCGAAGGCCTCGCTGGAGAGCTTCAGCCCGTCGCCCTGGTAGTACCAGGCCGCCATGCCGGCGGGGTTCATGCCGAAGGGAATCGTCGTGAACCATTCGAGCGCGGGCTCCTTGTCCCGCCAGTACTGGCCGGAGCCCATGAACGCCTCGATCGTGCCCTGCGAGGTCGCGTCGAAGCAGGCGAACTGCGGCATGATCTGGCCGCCCGGAAACACCTCGATGCGGAACCGCCCGTCGGTCATCTCCTCGACGATCTTCGCGAGCTGCTGCGCGGCGCCCTGCAGGATGTCATTGGCCGCGGTCCACGCCGTCGACATCCGCCACTGCACCTTCGGCTGCGCGATGACCCGGGGGGCATTGGCGATGACCGCGGCGCCGACCGCTGCCGCGCCGGCCGCCTTGATCAGGAATCGTCGGCGGTCGGGCATCGCGGGCCTACACCGCGACGTACTGATGGAACGCGCCCTCGGCGACGTTGTCCCACGGGCCCACCAGCGTCTGGAACTTCGAGAACGACGCGTGAACCTTCCGGGCCAGCGGACTCTTCTCGGACTCCTCGCGGACGACCTCCGCCGACAGCTTCCGCAGATCGCGCAGCACCGGCGCGGGCAGCTGCAGCACGTCGACCTTGCCCTTGAACTCCGTCTTGAGCCGGGCGAGCGCGGCGGCGTTCTTGGCGTGGAAATCGGTGAGGCCGTACATCTGCACGGTCGCGGCGGCGTGATCGAGCGTGCGGCGCAGATCGACCGGCAGTGCGTCGTAGGCCTTGCGATTGAAGCTGAACTCGCTCATGGTGCCGGGCTCGTGCCAGCCGGGGTAGTAGTAGTAGCGCGCCGTCCGGTGCAGGCCCAGGTTCATGTCGTCGTGCGGGCCGACGAACTCGCCCGCGTCGACCACGCCCTGCTCGAGAGCCGAGTAGATCGCCGGCGCCGGGGTGAGGACGGCGGTGCCGCCGGCGCGGGCGATGACGTTGCCGCCCAGGCCGGCAATGCGCATCTTGAGTCCCTTGTAGTCGCCGAGGGTGTTGATCTTCTTCCGGAACCATCCTGCCATCTGGGGCGCGAGCGCCGGGCCCGGCCGCGGCACCACGTTGAAGGGCGCGTAGGCCTCGTCCCAGAGCTTGAGCCCGTCGCCGGGATAGAACCACGCGGTCATCCCCTCGGGGTTCATGCCGAACGGAATGGTCGCGAACCACACGAAGGCCGGATCCTTCGATCCCCAGTAGGTGGGCGTGCCCATCAGGGACTCGACGGTGCCCTTGGCGACTCCGTCGAAGCAGTCGAAGGCCGGCATGAGCTTGCCGTCCGGATAGATGTCGATCCGGAATCGTCCGCCGCTGGTCTCTTCCACGACCTTGGCCATCCGCACTGCCGCGCCGTGCAACATGTCGAGCGTGGTCGGCCACGTGGTGGCCATGCGCCACTGGACTTTCGGCTGGGCGATGACGTTCGGCGCATCGACGATCGCCGCGGCCGTTGTCGTTGCCACCGCCGCGCCGGCCCTGGCGATGAAGGTGCGTCGCCCTGTCCTCACACCACTCTCCTCGCTCGGATGTCTTGATGCGGTGACGACGCGCCCGTGGTCCAAAGCGGAATGCGCCAAGGACGCCGGCAGAGTATGTGGTATGTAGATGCGCGTCAAGCGGCCGGCTTGATTGAGCAAAATGGCAAGAAAGAGCGGGAGGCGTCCCATGGCCCGTTGCGCCGCGTACGGCATGGCCCTCGTCTGTGTTCTGCTGTCGGCCGCTGCCTCTGGGCTGCTGTTCCCCGCGCAGGCCTCGTCGGTCACCGCGACGTCCTGGATCGAGCTGGATGGCTCGGGCACGCGCGACGGCCTCAGCCGGTCCGCGACCGGTGTGCGGGTGCTGGAGCGCAACGTGGCGATCGCCGTCGATCCCGACGGCGACCCGGTGGCGGCCTACATCGAAGCGCCGACCGGCAACGTCATCGTCAAGCAGCTCATCGCCGGCGCCTGGCAGCGGCTCGGCACCTCGCCCGGCCAGGGAGTGACGCCGCGGGTCAAGGTCCACACCGATGGCACCGTGAACGTGGCCTGGCTCGGCCCCACTGCGGTGTTTCTCGCCCGCTGGACCGGCACGTCGTGGGTCGGGCTGGCCGGCTCGAACACGGGCAGCGGCTTGACGGGTACGGTGAACCCGCTCTCGTTCGACTTCGCGCTCGACCAGGACGGCAATCCGGTGGTCGCCCTCGACGCGCCGCCGGCCAGCGGCGACGACTGCCTGACCGACGGCACCGTCGGCCTGGCCGGAGAACAGATCTACGTCGTGCAGTGGGACGGGGTGGCGTGGAACTACCTGGGCTCGAACCCGACGGGCGGCGGCGCCAGCAACGCGCTGAGCTTCGAGATCCCGGGCACCTCCCAGGCCGTGTGTCACTCGGCCCTCATGCCGTCGGTCGCCGTGGACGAGAGCGGGGCACCGGTCGTCGTGTTCGTCTACACCACCGGCAGCAACGACCCGTCGCCGCCCGCGACGTTCTACATCGGCACCAACACCGACGTCTACGCGGCGCGCTGGGACGGCGCCGGCTGGCTCGGCGTGGGCCCCGAGATCCCCACGCAGCCGATCGGGCCCGGCCTCGGCCAGGCGGGCGGCATCAGCGCCAACGCCAATGCCTCCGCGCCGCCCGGCAGTCCGGTGGCGCCGGCCACGCCCTCGATCGCCATTGGCGGCGACAACCGGCCGGTGGTGGCGTGGAGCGACAACTCGGCGGATCCCAACCAGACGCGCGTGCTGCTGCGGAAGTTCTCCCAGGACGTCCGGACGTTCAACATCGCCTCCGCGGTGTGGGCGATGATCGGCACCAACACATCCACGTCCACCGTCATCAGCCCCACCAGCGGCCGGAATGAGCTGCCCGTGGTGGCCATTGGCGAGTCGGATCGCCCGTTCGTGGCGTGGCAGACCATCGGGCCCACCGGCGCGGCCTCGGTCTACATCCGGCGCTTCAACGGCACGACCGGCTTCATCGACGTGACGACGGGTTCGGCGTCGGGGACCGGCGTCAACGGGCCCGACGTGCAGGGGCTGGCGCCCGCGCTCGCGGTGGGCCCCGAGCCGTCCTTCACGCCGATCGTGGCCTGGCTCGGTGGTGGCGTCTCCGCCCCGCAAGCGTTCGCACGCGAGCTGGGGACCGGCGCGATGTCGACGCTCACCGTGACGCTGGCCGGCGGCGGAAGCGGCACCGTGACGAGCGTGCCGTCGGGGATCTCGTGTCCGACGCTACCGGGCGCGTGCTCGCAGGTGTTCCCGCTGGGGAGCATCGTGACGCTGACCGCGACACCCGAGCCCGGCGTCACCTTCTCCGGGTGGAGCGGGGGCTGCACCAATACCACGGGCCCCTGCGTGATCACGCTCAGCTCGACGACGCGCGCCGTGACGGCTACCTTCGCCGGGGCCAAGCTCACGGTGGCCGTGACCGGCACGGGCTCAGGAATCGCCGTGAGCTCGCCCGCCGGCATCTCGTGCGGCCTGGATTGCGTGCAGGCCTTCGCACTCAACGCGCCGGTGACGGTCACGGCCACGGCATTCCAGGGCTCGTCGTTCACCTCGTGGAGCGGGTGCGCGATTATCAGTGGCCCGGGGGGCAGCGTGTGCCAGGTCACCATGAGCGCGGCCCGGACCATCACCGCCCGGTTCACGTCCTCCGCCTTGACGGTCGTGAAGACCGGCGCGGGCAGTGGAACAGTGACGGGCAGCGCGCCGGGCGGCGGCGCGACCAGCGTCCCGATCAACTGCGGCTCGATCTGCAAATCAGCGAACGCGGTGGGCACGACGCTCAATCTGACGGCGGTGCCTGATGCCGGCTCGATCTTTGGCGCCTGGAGCGGCTGCAGTGTCGCGAGCGGCACGAGCTGTAGTGTGATGATGAGCGCGGACCGCACGGCCACCGCCAGCTTCACGACCAACCGGCTGACGGTCAGCAAGGTGGGCACTGGCACGGGCACCGTGACCAGCGCGGCGAATCCGGTGAACGGGACGAACACCAACATCAACTGCGGCACGACGTGCGTCAGCAACAACGGTCAGAACACCACCGTGACCCTGACCGCGGTGCCGGACTCCGACTCGAGCTTCACGAGCTGGACCGGCTGTTCGCCCACCAACAACCCCACGTGCACGGTCACGATGACGGCCACCAGCTCGGCGCGCACGGTGACGGCGAACTTCAGCAGCGTGACGCTCAAGGTCGCCAGGAACGGCACCGGCACGGGCACCGTGGTCGGCACCGACCCCGGCGCCCTCATCAACTGTGGGACGACCTGTTCACAGAAGTTCCCGCAGGGAACGGTGGTCCACCTGCAGGCCAACAACACTGATCCCAGCTCGGCGTTCACCAGCTGGGTCGGCTGCACCTCGCCGAGCGGCAACGTCTGCACCGTGACGATGTCGGCGGCCAAGACCGTCACCGCCACCTTCAACAGCAACCTCTTGAAGGTCACGCTGTCCCGAGTGGGCGGGGCGACCGGGACGGTCACGGGTGTGGGCAACCCCATCGACTGCGGCCAGCTCTGTCAGGCCGGGTTCCCGCCCAACACGCCGGCGGTGGTCAGGGCGACGCCCGCCGCGGGCTCCGTCTTCACGAAGTGGACGGGATGCACCTCGGTGGCCGGCTCCGACTGCACCGTCACCATGAACACCGCCAAGACGGCGACGGTCACCTTCACCTCGGTGGCGCTGCGGGTCAACATCACCGGCGCCGGGACCGTCGTCAGCAATCCGGCGGGCGTGAGCTGTACACAGAGCTGCACCGGACAGTTCGAGCCGGGCACGACCGTCGAGCTGACGCCCACCCCGAGCGCGAGCTCGGCGTTCACCTCGTGGGCCGGCTGCGCCTCGACGAACGGGAACGTATGCACCGTGACGATGAGCGCAGCCCGTACGGTCACGGCGACGTTCACCAGCCGGCGGCTGACGGTGACGAAGGTCAGCGTCGGAGGCGGCGCGGGGACCGTGGACGGGCCAGGCTTCAGCTGCGGTCAGGTCTGCTTCCAGGACTTTCCGCCCAACACGCCGGTGACCGTCACCGCGACGCCGGAGGCCGGGTCGGGGTTCGGCGGCTGGAAGGGCTGCGCGTCAACCAGCGGCACCGGCGGCGTCGAATGCAACGTGACCATGAATGCGGCCAAGACCGTCACCGCGACCTTCTCGAAGTTCAAGCTGACGGTGTCCCGGTCGGGCTCGGGCACGGTGACGAGCGGTGGGAATGAAATCGTCTGTCCGTCGGTCTGCGCCGCCAGCTTCGCCGCCGGCCAGACGGTGGTCCTGACCGCCGCGCCGGGAACCAACCTGGGCGTCGTCTTCACTGGCTGCGCCAGCGTGGCGGGCAACCAGTGCACGGTGACCATGAGCCAGGCCCGTACCGTCACCGTGGTCTTCGCCAGCTACACGCTGACGGTCAGAAAGACCGGCGTCGGCACCGGAACGATCACCAGCGACGTCGGCGGCATCAACTGTACGGGGACGTGCTCGACGCCGTTCCCGGCCGGCACCACGGTCACGCTGACCGCGACTCCGGCCGCCGGCTCGAGCTTCACCAGCTTCACCGGCTGCACGCCGCTGGCCGCCAACACCTGCACGGTGGTGATGACGGCGGCCAAGAGCGTGTCCGCGGCATTCCAGGTGCCGTGACGCGGCGGAGCTTTTCGACAGGCTAGGAGCGCGGGGCGGGATCGGGCGGTCGCGTGGCGCGGCGCGCGCGGAGAAATCGGATGGCGCCGACGATGACCGCGAGGATCAGCAGGCCGAGCAGGATGTCGTCGATGCGGTGGGTGAAGAAGCGCGCGATGACGTCGCCGAAGCTCCAGCCGATGCCGTAGCCGACGCCCACGGCGTAGGGCACGTAGACCAGCGCACCCAGGGCGTTGGCGATGATGAAGGTCAGCGGTCGCACACCGGTGGCGCCGGCCAGCGGCCCGGCCAGCGTGCGCAAACCCACGATGAACCGGGCGGCGAAGATCGCCAGCGCCCCGTAGCGCGCCATGAACGCGGTGATCTTCTGCATGCGCTCGGGCGAGACGAAGGCGAGATGACCGAATCGCTCGATCGCGCGCCGGCCGTAGCGTCGCCCGAGCCAGTAGCCGAGATTGTCGCCGGCCGCCGCGCTGATGATCCCGACGATCAGGACGAGCGGCAGCTTCAGCACGCCGCGTGAGGCTCCGTAGCCGGCGAGCATGAGCACGGATTCCTCGGGGATCGGCACGCCCATGTTGCCCAGGACGACGGCGACGATGATGCCCAGGTAGCCCCAGTGCTCCAGTAGCGGGGTCATCTTGCCGTCTCCCTCGGTGCCGACCTACCGTATCGTGTCTGGCGTGATTGTCCATCTGATCGACGGCACGTTCGAGCTGTTCCGCTACTTCCTCTCGCCGGCCGCCGCCTTCGACCGGCAGGCGCCGCCGGAGCTGCGCGCGGTGCGCGGCGTGGTGGGCTCGGTGCTGGGAATGCTGGAGAGCGGCGCCACGCACGTCGGCGTGGCCACCGACCACGTCATCGAATCGTTCCGCAACGCGCTCTGGGCCGACTACAAGACCGGCGAGGGGATCGATCCCGTGCTGTACGGCCAGTTCGAGCCGCTGGAGGCGGCGCTCGGGGCGCTCGGCGTGGTGGTGTGGCCGATGGTGGAGTTCGAGGCCGACGACGCGCTGGCGGCGGCGGCGGTGATGGCGGCGGCCGACCCGCGGGTCGAGCAGGTCGTCATCTGCACGCCGGACAAGGATCTGGCCCAGTGCGTGCGCGGCGACAGCATCGTGCAGCTCGATCGGCGGACGGGTGAGCGTCGCAACGCGGCGGGCGTGCAGGCCAAGTATGGAGTGCCGCCCGAATCGATTCCCGACTGGCTGGCCCTCGTGGGCGACAGCGCGGATGGCTTTCCCGGGCTACCAGGCTGGGGGCCGCGCTCGGCCGCGACGGTCCTGGCCCGCTACGGCCACCTCGAGCAGATTCCTGCGCTGGCCATGCACTGGGACGTGCCGGTGCGCGGCGCGCTCCGCCTGGCGACCACGCTCGCCGAGCAGCACGAGCGTGCGCGCCTGTTCCGCGACCTGGCCACGCTGCGCACGGAGGCCCCCATCAAGATCGACGTCGACGGACTGCGCTGGATGGGGCCGCGCGCGGAGTTCTCGGGCTGGGCGGAGCGACTCGGTACGCCGGCGCTGCTGGAGCGCGCCACGGCGCTCGCCACCGCGCGGTGTGGGGGGCCATCTCGGGGCCCCTCACGTTCCTAGGAGTCTGTCGGAGTATCGAGGGGCGCCACGGCTTCGCCGGGGCGTCCCGAGCCGCCCCGGGGGGATTGGGGGGCCCGCTCGAGGCCCCCCATGAAACTAGACGGGTCGGGGAATCACGCGGACGCCGTCGTCCGCCGAGAAGTCGATCCGGAGCACCGCGCCGTCGGCGCGTCGATCGGCCCACTCGATCATCGGGGCGCCGGGATAGTGCGCGGTCACCGGCCCCTGGCTGACGTCGGTGGCGACGTGATGGTGCCCGAGCGCCAGATAGTCCCAGCCGGAGTCGCGAATCTCCTCGGCGAAGATCGGCGACGACCGGTCGGGCCGCTGCCGCTCGGGGTAGAAGAAGCCGTGGCCCATGGCGATGGACCACCGGCGCTCGTCGCGGCGCGGAAGGTTGGCCAGCGGCTGGAAGGCCGGCGTGTGCTCTTCCATGGCGCGGCCCCACACGCTGAGGTCGAGCTCGGGAAACTCGAGCGTCTCGCCGCCGAGCTGGCGGATCACGTGGACGTGCGGGGCGCCCACCGAGAAGTCGTGCCGGTCGTAGATCGACTTCGTATAGAGCGCGTCGTGGTTGCCGGGCAGGATGACCACCGGCAGGCGCAGTCGGGCGAGCTCCTCCCGCACGAAGGCCACCGTGGCGTCGGGCACGCGGTTGTGGTCGAAGAGATCGCCGGCGATGAGCACCAGATCGACCGAGTCCGCCAGCGCCCGATCGACGATGCCCTGCAAGACACGACGGCCGCGCTCGCGATGGGCGGCCTGCTGCTCGGCGTTACCACCGACGTCACCGTCGAGATGCACGTCAGCCGTGTGGAGCACCCGGAGCGATCGGCGAGATGGCATGCCGACAGCATGCCACATCCAGGATCGGGTAGTCTGTCTGTTCAGGCGCGACGACGCGCGAAGGGGACAAGCATGGCGGAACCGGTATCCGAAGAGCGGCAGAAGGCGTTTTTTGAGCGGGCGCGCAAGGGCGTGCTGACCTGGCTCTCGAAGCGGGAGGGTGGGGCGGCCACGCTGGCCGAGATGCACGACCACAGCGCCGAGCGCTTCCTGGTCGCGCACCAGGGCTTCTCCAAGATGATGGAGAGCTTCGTGGACGGCGGGCTCGTCGACTACGACGTGGAGACCCGGACGGCGACGCTCACCGCCGCCGGCCGTCAATTCATCGGGCCGGCTCAGTAGACCTCGTCGCGCTCGCCGAACTCGAACTGGAAGGTGGCTTCCTCGAGCTCGTCCGGGCGCACGGCGCCGCGCGCGGCCAGCACCCGCTCGAAGGCCGCCAGCCAGGCGTGGTAGTAGCGGAACTCGCCGCCTCGCGCCTCGGCCGCTGCGATCTCGGCGATCAGCGCCTGGCGGAATTCTTCCCACGGTAGCCGTCCCTGCTCGGACAGCGCCACCGCCATGCCGAACACGCGGCCCTGCCACGGCTCGTCGAAGACCAGCTCGCCGTTGCGGCGCGGCACCGCGGCGGCCGTGACGCCGAGGTCGGCGAGCAGCGCGTGCAGTCGCGTCGCCGTCGCGTCGCCATCCGCCGGCGCCGTCGCGGTCGATGGCGCATCACAGACCGGCGACTCTCCGTCGGGCGAGGCGTGGCACGCGGCAGCCGCCACGTCCGATCCCGTGAGGAAGACGACCGGCGCCGCAACGCGCCGGCGAGGCCGGAAATCGTCGACCGGCTGGCCGTCCGGCCGTGCCTGCCACGTCGACGCGGTGAAGTGATGCGACGCCAGCGCGGCCGGCGGGGGCAGGCATCCGTCGGCCGCCAGCATCGCGTCGATGTGGTCGTACAGCGCGCGCACCAGCGCGTCGGAGTCGATCGTGTGGAACCACTGCGCCTGGCCGTCGAAGAGCAGGAGCGCCACGTTGGCGAGCGCGCACGGGCCGAGGCAGCCGCCGATGGTCAGGTGCACGACGTTGCGCAGGCGCCGCCGCTCCCACTCGCCGTGATAGAGCTCGGTCGAGATCGCCGCGAACCCGTCGCCGGTGCGCCCGCAGCAGCAGCCGGTGGCGCAGACGAAGAGCTGGCCCCGGAACCGCGCCACGTTGACCTGCTGGCCGTCGGGCCGGACGACGATGTTGCGATGCCGCTGGTACGTGTTGCTCAGGGCGTGCTCCCCGGCAACGTGACCTCGGCCACGCCGATCAGCGCCTCGCGCGTGACATGCGCCGCCAGCGCGTCCTCGCCCAGGCGCTCGGCGCCGGCCGGCGCCATCGGCAGCACCATGTAACGCAGCTCCGCCGAGCTGTCCCAGACGCAAATCTCGCGCTCGGGCGGGACTACCAAGCCGAACTCGGCGAGCACCCGGCGCGGCTCGCTCACCGCGCGCGAGCGGTAGGCCGGCATCTTGTACCAGGTCGGGGGCAGGCCCATGACGTCCCACGGGTAGCAGGAGCAGAGCGTGCAGACGACGACGTTGTGGCGGGCCGGCGTGTTCTCCACCACGACGAGCCGGTCGTAGCTCACGCCGAAGTCGCCCAGCGCCGCCGGCGAATCGCCGAGCAGCTTCTGTTTGTAGGCGGGGTCCCGCCAGGCCCGCGCTACCGCGCGCGCCCCCAGCATCGGACCGGTGCTGGTCTCGTAGCGGCGAATGACGCGATCGACGGCGTCGGGCGCGAGCAGCCCTTTTTCGAGCAGCAGTGACTCTAGCGCGCGCACGCGCGAGATGACGTAGTCGTCGACGTTCGGATGGCTCTTGCCCACGGGTTCTCCGCGCCGTCCTCAGACGGCCTGCAGGTAGCTCTCCCAGAGATCGAGATAGAGCGTCTGGTTCGGCTCGGCGACCTCGCCCCACAGCTCGCGCGCCTCGAACCGGACGCTGTAGACGTGCTGGGGCTGCTCGCCGAGGCCGTGAGCGTGCGTGTCGGGGAAGACGTGACAGCCGCGGTGGGCGTCGATCACGCCGCGCTTGCCGCGAGCGTAGCGCGGCAGCCGCGTGTGCCCGGCCGGGTGCATGGCGCGCGTCGTCACGACGCTGCCCACCGCGAAGCGCGGCGGGCCCGCCGGCGGGCGGAAGGACGTCTCGGACTCGGCGCGCCGACCGGCGGCCGCCCTGGTCCCGGCTGGTGCCGCGGGCACGGACGCATCGGGTCGCTCGTGTAGGAGCCGGGTGCGCGCTTGCAGCTCGGCGGCACCGACCACGCCCTTCTCCGCCAGCACGCGCGCGATGCCGTCCAGCCAGTGCTCGAAGTAGCTCGAGCCCAGGTAGTGCGCGGGGTCCATGCGCTCGATGCCGTGGCGGAACTCGTCGATGTTGTAGAAGCTTCCGCGCGTGGCTCGCATGATCGCCACCACCGCCGCCTCCCAGCGACCGTGGAAGGGCGGCTCGTTCTCCTCACGCTCCACCGGCCCGAACCCGTGCATGCCGCCGAGATCGTGAACGCCGTCCATTGGTCTTCCGCCGACCGCATCCTACGACTTTTTTTCCGCCTCGGCTCGCGATCGCCGCGAAATCCTTGACCGGCGCCGACTTGGGCGAAGACCGACCCTGGCATGCCCCGTGCGTGTAGGGATTGTGAGCAAATCGAGAACGACACGGGCTCCCGGAGCCCGGGAGGACGAACATGAGCAAGCGCATTGCGGCATCCGCGATCATGGCGAGCCTGGTGGTGGGTCTCTGTCTCACCGGCTGCGAAAGAGGGCCGATGCAGAAGGCCGGGGAGAAGGTCGACGAGGTCACCGGCAACGACAAGCTGATCGGGAAGGGCCCCGCCGAGAAGACCGGGAGGAAGATCGACAACACGGTCAACGACATCAAGAAATAGCCCACAGAAGCAGCAACTTGCCTTCGGCCGCGTGATGTCGGATAGTCCTCTCACCGCAGTCCCGGGAGGGAACGACATGGCGCGCCTGACGATCAACGGCAAGACGACCGAGGTCACCGTCAATCCCAGTACGCCCTTGTTGTGGGCGATCCGGGAGCAGGTCGGCCTCACCGGCACCAAGTACGGTTGCGGAGTCGCGCAGTGCGGCGCCTGCACGGTGCACGTCGACGGCAAAGCCGTCCGCTCGTGCATCCTGCCGGTGGCCGCCGCCGAAGGTAAGCAGATCACCACCATCGAGGGCCTCGCCAGCGGCGGCACCCTGCACAAGGTTCAGCAGGCCTGGGTCGAGCACGAGGTTCCCCAGTGCGGCTATTGCCAGGCCGGGATGATCATGGCGGTGGCGGCCCTGCTCAAGGACAAGCCCAAGCCCACCGACGCCGACATCGACGGGACCATCACCAACATCTGCCGGTGCGGAACCTTCCAGCAAGTGCGTGAGGCCATTCACGCCGCGGCGAAGGCCTGAGGGGGGTGGGGACCATGATCAAGACGCCAGAGCTCAATCGCCGCTCGTTCATCGTGGGCTCCGCTACCGTCGGCGCGGGGCTCGCGCTGGGTCTGAGGATCCCCTTCGGCGCCACCGTTGTTCGCGCCCAGGACGGCTCGCCGGAGATCAACGCCTGGGTCGTCATCCGCCCCGACGAGACCGTCGTCATTCGCGTGGCGCGCTCGGAGATGGGGCAGGGCACCATCACCGGCCTGGCCCAGATGGTCGCCGAGGAGCTGGAGTGCGACTGGTCGAAGGTCACGACCGAGTACCCGACGCCCGGCCAGAGCGTCGCGCGCAAGCGCGTGTGGGGCGACTTCTCCACCGGCGGCAGCCGCGGCATCCGGACCTCCCAGGAATATGTCCGCCAGGGCGGCGCGGTCGCGCGCCAGATGCTGGTCCAGGCGGCGGCCAACGGGTGGAGCGTGCCCGTCGCCGAGTGCAGCGCCGCCAACAGCGTGATCACGCACAAGCCCACGGGCCGCACGATCACCTACGGCAAGGTCGCGGAGGCCGCGGCCAAGCTGACGCCGCCGGATGCCAAGACCATCGCGCTGAAGGATCCCAAGGACTGGAAGCTCA
>Ga0134123_10002005_pt1 | contig 13349 bp, 11 predicted proteins | sample KB303_FD_96460 | JGI IMG/M metagenome (GOLD analysis project Ga0134123, IMG submission 96460) | Terrestrial soil microbial communities without Nitrogen fertilizer from Kellogg Biological Station, Michigan, USA - KB3-0-3 | ecosystem: Environmental > Terrestrial > Soil > Unclassified ...
CCTATCTAGAAGCGCGCCTCGTCCGGCGGGGCCCCAGCCCCGCGACGGCCTGCGGCGCGCACTGCCCTATCCTTGACGGCGGAGCTTCGGATCCCACGCGTCCCGCAGCGTATCACCGAAGAGGTTGAAGCCCAAGACGGCCAAGCTGATCGCCAGCCCGGGGAAGATCGCGAGCCAGGGCGCCTGCTCCATGAACGCCCGGCCGGTGCTCGATAGCATCAGGCCCCACGACGGGGTCGGCGGCTGTGTCCCCACGCCCAGGAACGACAGGGTCGCCTCGATCAGGATCGCGTTGCCGAGCCAGATCGACGCGATGACCAGGATCGGCGCCGTCACGTTCGGCAGGATGTGGCTGGTGATGATGCGCAGATGAGGGCAGCCCATCGCCTGTGCGGCCTCGACGTACCGGTTCTGCTTGGCAGTCAGCACCGCGCCGCGGACGATTCGCGAATTTCCGGGAATGATCACGATCGCGATCGCCAGCATCGCGTTGGTCGTGCTCGGCTTGAGCACCGACACGATGGCCAGCGCCAGCACGAGCCCGGGAATCGCCTGGATGGCGTCCATGAGCCTCTGCATGATCAGATCGAGGCGGCCCTCCCAGTAGCCACAGACCAGCCCGATGAGCATACCCGCCGCGGTCCCGATGCCAACCGCGAGCAAGCCGACCCACAGCGAGATGCGCGCGCCGTGAATGATCCGGCTCAGCACATCACGGCCGATGTCGTCGGTCCCGAAGGGATGGGCACGGCTTGGAGCAGAGAGCCGAATCTCCGGATGCGTTTCGAGCGGATCGTAAGGAGCCAGCACGTCGGCGAAGATTGCCATCAGCACGATCACGATCAGCACCGTCGCCGAGACCGCGCCGAGCGGCTTTTTCTTCATCGTCCGCCACAGCGACTGAAGCCGCCCGATGCTAGCGGCGGCGGGGTCGTCGAACGCGACGACGTGCGCTGGGACCGTGGCCATCAGGGCCTCACCGGTACCGAATCCGCGGGTCGAGCCACGCGTAGGTCAGATCGACGAGGAGATTCAACGTGACCAGTGTCGCCGCCACGAGCATCACGTTGGTCTGCACCACCGGATAGTCGCGGTAGAGGATCGCCTCCACCGTAAGCCGGCCCATTCCAGGCAGCGCAAAGATCTGCTCGACGACCACCGTCCCGGCCAGCAGGACGCCCAGCTGGCCACCGATGATCGTGACCACCGGGATGAGCGCGTTCTTGAGCGCATGCTTGTAGACAACGAGGCGTCCGGCCAGCCCTTTGGCCCACGCGGTGCGCACGTAATCTTCGCGCAGTGTCTCCAGCACGGTCGACCGCGTCATACGCATGGTGGCCGCCGAAAGACGGAAGCCCAGGACTGCCGCCGGTAGCAGAAACTGCTGGAGATTCCGCGACGGCGATTCCCAGAAGCTCACGTAGCCGATCGGCGGGATCCAGTGCACCCAGATCGCGGCGAATGTGATGACGAGCGTGCCCAGCCAAAAATCCGGGATCGAGAGCCCCGACACGGCGACGACCCGCCCCACGTAGTCCGCAGGCTTGTCCTGATGCGTCGCCGACAGGACGCCGATCGGTACCGCGATGACAAGGCCGATGATCAGCGCAAGAGCCGCAAGCTCGAGCGTGACCGGGATTGCCTTCCTGAGAGAGACCGGAATGGGCTCGTTCGTGAAGATGGAGTCGCCAGGGCTGAGGCTCACCATCTGCCAGAGCCAGATCAAGTACTGCTCGTGATACGGCTTATCGAGCCCGAGCTCCTTGCGGAGCTTCGCCAGCTCCTTCTCGCCGACGTTGCCCGACTCGCCCATCAGCGCGATCAGCGCGTCGCCCGGCATGACGCGCATCAGGCCGAAGACGATCAGCGACGACAGCGCCAGAACGGGAAACGCCAGGAGGAGCCGGCGGATCACATACCGGTGCATCGTCTCCTACTTGTCGAGCCACAGCCGCGCGGTCGTCGGCGACCCGTAGCCGTCGGTGCGCCTCAGGGCGAGTGCGGACATGTTCCTGAGGTGCGGCTGATAGAGGAAGAAGCCGCCGTCGTACGGCATCCACATCCGGAGCACCTGGTCGAGCTCGCGGTCGACGATCTTTTTTGTGATCGTGCGCTGATCGTTTCGGTCGGGAGTCTGCCGGAGCTTCAGAGTCAGCTCGTCGATGACCGGATCGTTGACTCGGAAGAAATTCTTCGTGGACTTGGAGTGCATGTACATGTAGGTGCGCTCGTCGAGGCCCACCGCGTGCCCGGACTGAAAGCCCCAGGACATCCCGTCCCATTTGTTCTCGACGTAACGGCCGTAGTAGGTCGTGTAGTCGAGCTTCTGGATCTTGATGTTGATGTTGAGGTTCTTCTTGAGGTCCTGCTGCACCAGCTGCACCTGCGAGGTCATCTGCGGCCAATACTCGTAGTAGAACAAGGTCGTCTCGAAGCCGTTGCCGTGGCCCGCTTCCGTCATGAGCTTCTTGGCTTCAGCCGGGCGGTACTGCCACCAGGGGCCGAGCTCCTTCAAGGTCGGGGCCTTGTCCTGGTAATACATGTACGGGACGCCCCAGCCCGGAATCCCATGGCCCTCGTAGATCGTGTCGACCTGCTTCTGGCGGTCGATTGCCATCGAGATGGCGCGCCGCACCCTGATGTCGTTGAACGGCGGCTTGTCCTGCGCGAGCGCGACGCCGAACGGCGCCAGCACGTTCTTGTACTCCTGCACGATCGCGTTGGGATTGGTCTTGCGCGCGACCTCGACCTCAGACAGGCTGTTCAGCGGCAGGATGTCGCTCTGACCCGTGCGGAACGCCGCCAGACGGGTCGCCGCGTCCGGAGTCGAGAGGATGACGATCTCGTCGACGTAGGGTCGGCTCTTGTCGTAGTAGTCGGGATTGCGCACGAGGACCACGCGAACCTTGCGCGTGTGCTCCTTCAGGATGTAGGGTCCGGTGCCCACCAGGCGCTTCTTGAGGTCACCGTCCTCTTCCAGGATCTCGCGCGAAAAGATCACCGTGACCGACTCGGCCACGTTCTGGGGGAACAGGACGTTGGGCGTGACCAGGTGCACCCGCAAGGTGTACTTGTCGGGCGTCTCCATCCCTTCGATCTCGCGGAACGTGAACGACTGCAGCCCCTCCTTCGCGTACTGCTCGAAGCAGTACTTCACGTCGGCTGCGACGAGCTCGCGCCCGTTCAGCGGCGGGATGTTGTGCCACTTGACCCCCTGGCGCAGCTTGAAGGTCCAAGTCCGCAAGTCGGAACTCGATTGCCAGGACTCCGCGAGGTCGCCCTTGAGCGAGAGATCGTTGGTGCCCGTCGCCTCCTCGGGAAACGCGTAGCGAATGAGCCGGCTCGAGGTGAGGCCGACAAACTGGAAGGTTCCGATCGATTGGGTGAGCCGCGGATCGATCACCGGAGGATCCCACGGCGCGCCACGTGTCAGCACGCCTCCTCGCTTCGGCGGCTTCGCGCTCGCCGGGATCCAGTCAGGGTAGGAGACCGACGCCGCCGAGCGGCCCCGCCCGGCGCCCGCGACGAGGGCCGTCATGCCGGCGCCGGCCCAGCCGGCGCGCTTGATGAAATCACGCCGGGTCACGTCCCGGCGAGTCACGTTACGAGGCCTGCTGGCGCCCATCGACACTCTCCTCACCGAGCCGGATATTGTCGAATGAAAACAGCGGTCACGAGTGCGGCGAAACTCCCATAGGCCCCGGGGGAAGTCAAGGAAATCTGCTATCCTCGGCGCGTCGAGATTAGAACGAATACAACCCCTTCGTGGGAGGTAGAACAACTATGCGATCAGCACGCTGCCGCATCGCCTCGCTCGTGGCGATCGCGGCGCTTATGCTCGGCATCACCGGGGTCGCCGGCGCCCAGACGGCCCCGTCCGGAGAGGTCATCGTCGCCTGGCACGTCACGATCGCCCCGACCTGGTTCGATCCGTCCTCGGCGCCGCCCCAGATCACGCCGTTCGGCACGCTCTACGCGATCCACGACGCGCTCGCGCGTCCGCTGCCGAACCAGAAGATGGGCGCGAGCCTGGCCGAGTCGTGGACGGAGAGCCCCGACGGGCTCGTCTACGAGTTCAAGCTCCGCCGCGGGCTCAAGTTCCACAACGGCGATCCGCTGACCACCGAGGACGTGAAGTTCAGCTTCGAGCGCTACAAGGGCGCCGGCGCCAAGGAGCTGCAGACGCGCGTGCGCGCCGTGGAGATCGTCGATCCGCTGGTCATCCGCTACCGTCTGGACAAGCCGTGGCCGGACTTCATGACGTTCATGGGGACGACCGCCACCGGCGCCGGGATCGTCGTGCCCAAGAAGTACATCACGCAGGTCACCGACGACGGCTTTCGCAAGCACCCGATCGGGGCCGGGCCCTACAAGTTCGTCAGCCACACACCGGGCGTCGACGTGGTGCTCGAGGCCTACACCGGCTACTGGCGCCGCGTGCCGAACGTGAAGCGGCTGGTGCTCAAGAGCGTGCCCGACAACAGCACGCGGCTGGCGATGCTGAAGACCGGCGAGACCGACATCGCGGTCGCCCTCGACGGCCCCGAGGGTCTGGAAGTGAAGCGCGACTCGCGGTTGCAGCTCGTCTCGTCGCGGCACGCGTCGATCTTCTGGCTCGAGTTCGCCGACCAGTGGGACGCGAAGTCGCCCTGGCACGACAAGCGGCTGCGCCAGGCGGTCAACTTCGCGCTCGATCGCAAGACCACCAACGAGGCCGCCTGCCTGGGCTTCTGCCCGCCGGCCGGCGTGATCGTGCCTCGGGTGATGGACTTCGCGCTGCAGGTGGAGCCGCCGCCCTATGATCCGGCCAAGGCCAAGCAGCTGCTCGCGGAGGCGGGTTACCCGAACGGGCTCGACGCCGGAGACTTCGTGCCGATTCCCGGATTCCCGACGGTGGCCGAGGCCGCGCTGAACTACCTGAACGCGGTCGGCATCAAGATGAAGATGCGGCCGATGGAGCGCGCGGCTTTCTACGCCGCGTGGCGCGAGAAGAAGCTGCGCGGCGTCTTCATGACGGCGGTGGGCAACTCCGGCAACGCCGCCAGCCGCGTCGCCGAGTTCATCTACTCCAAGGGCTCCTACGCCTACGGCGGCTATCCCGACATCGACGACCTGTTCCAGCAGCAGGCCGGCGAGCGCGACGTGAAGAAGCGCGAGGCCCAGCTGCATCGCATCCAGCAGCTGACAATCGATCGGGCGATGTTCGCGCCGATCATGGATCTGCGCGCGCTCATCGGCATCGGCCCGAAGATGGCCGACGCCACCATCAACCTGGTGCCGATGACGGTATGGCCGTCCTACGAGGACATGAAGATCAAGGCCCAGTAGACGACAGCAGGAGGCAGGACGTGGCGATGGATTTCGGGATCTTCATGGAGTTCGAGATCCGCCAGGGCAGCGATCAGGCTTCCGCCTTTCGCGAGGGCTTCGACGTCGTCGACTCGGCGGAGGCGTGGGGGCTCGACGGGGTGTGGCTCGGCGAGATGCACTTCACGCCCGCCCGCTCGGTCCTGGCGGCGCCGATCGTGGTCGCAAGCTCGATCGCCACGCGCACGAAGCGGTTACGGATCGGCATGGCGGTGCAGGTCCTGCCCCTGAACAATCCGCTGCGCATCGCCGAGGAGGCCGCGACCGTCGACCACATCAGCGAGGGCCGCTTCGATTTCGGAATCGGCCGCAGCGGGTTCCCCCGCGTCTACGATCTGTATGGCGTTCCGTATGCGGAGAGCCAGGAGCGCTTCCGCGAGGCGCTCGAGATCATCCTGACGGCGTGGAAGGGCGAGCCCTTCAGCTATGCGGGCAAGCACTATCGCTTCGAGAACGCCACCGTCGCGCCGCGCCCCTATCAGCTCCCGCACCCGCCGCTCCGGATGGCCGCCACGACCGAGGAGACGTTCCCCCGGGTCGGCCAGATGGGGCTGCCGATCTTTGCCGGCCTGCGCGGGATGGACATCCGCGATCTGAGGACTCACATCCAGGCTTACCGCCGGGCATGGCGTGAGGCCGGCCACCCGGGCGACGGCAACGTGTACCTGCGCATCCCCGTCTACGCCGCGGCCACCGAGAAGGACGCACGCGAGGAGCCGTACGAGAGCTACACGTTCTACTTCAGCCGCCAGGCGGGTCTGCAGCAGACGGCGGTGGGACGCACGGGCGCCGGCCCCACCGAGCGTCTCCAGGCCAGGGTCGATCGGCTGGCCACCCTGTCCTACGAGCAGATCCTCGACCAGCGCGTGGCCGTCGGCTCCGCCCCAGGCCTCATCGACCGCCTGAAGGGGCTGCAGGAAGAGCTGAGTCTCAACGGCATCGTGGCCGAGCTCGACTCCGGCGGACTCATTTCGGCCGAGCGGGTGAAGCGGACCCTCTCGATCCTCACCCAGCAGGTGATGCCCGCCTTCAAGTAGCAATCCTGAGAGACAACCGGAGTACCATCGCTCCCGAGGAGGGCCCTGCCCATGGACCGTTACACAAAGGTGATACTCACCGTCATCGCCCTTGCGCTCGTCGTGATCGCCGCCCGCCCATTCCTCACGGAATCGGGCTGGCCCGAGCTACTCAGCATCGCGACCGCGCAGGCCCAGCTTCCGGCCGGAGTCAGAGAAGCGACGATCCCGAAAGCGTGGGGGAAATACGTCGGGTACCAGAGCGGCAACCTGCTCTTCGAGGGTCCTGATCGCTCGCTGCGCGTCGTCGACCTCGACGGCAAGCCGCCCGAGTATCCCAAGATGAAGTGGGTCATCAAGTTCGAGTAGCCTCTGGCCTTCGGAAGGCCGCGGGCTACGGGCGCGTCGCGCCGATCGCGGCGACGATGAAGTCGGGATAGCGCGCGCGCAGCCCCGCGATGTCGGGCAGCACGCCAACGTCGACGAAGCCCGCGGCCTCCATCGCCCCCTGCCACTGGCCGGGAGTGAGGAAGCCGCCGTGCGGGCGATGGGTCGGGTGCAGCACGGGCGAACGGAAGGTCTCCATCAGCAGGAAGACGAACTCGACGTAGACCGCCTGCTCCGGGGACGTGTGGATGCACTCCGAGACGACGAGGCGGCCGCCCGGCGCCAGCGCCGCAAAGATCTCGCGCAGCGTGAAGTCGAGGTCGCGCGCGACGTGCAGGGTGTTCACGGCGTACACGACCGACGCGCTCCCCGGCGTGACCCCCTGCTTCTCGAACGCCTGGTTCATATCGAGCGCGCCGAACTTGAGGAACGACGCGTCGGGAAAGCGCGTCTGGAGCGTGTTCTGGCCGCGCCGCAGGAATGCCGGCACGAGCTCGGTGAAGCGATACTCGCCGATCTCTCCCCACCGCCCGGTGTTCTTCAGATTCTCCAGGAGCGCGACGGCGCCGCTGCCGAGCCCGCCACCGAGCTCGAGGATCGAGAGCGGCGCCGGCGGATGCCACTCCTCCACCGCGCCGGCGCCCACCAGGTTGTTCACGACGTAGAGGCCGTTCGCGTTCGAGAAGAAATCGACCCATAGTCTGAGGCGCGCCGGCGAGAAGAGAATCTCTTCGCCGTTGCGCTCGCCGCGCAGGAACGCCGGATAGTCCTTCGCGACGGTCTCGGCCACGACGTACGTGGGCCGCCACGACGGATCGTACCGCTCCTGTTCCTCGCGCAGCGGCGCCGGATCCAGCTCGGGGACCGCCGCCGGCAAGCGGAAGCGTGGCGGGTCACCGGTTCGCTCGAGAATGCCGCGGTCGCATAGACGGCGCAGCATCCAGTCGACCGGCGCGCGGGCGCGCCGGGGCTCGAGCCCGGCCCGGCCGATGAGCTCGTCGACGGTCCCCGGCGACGACGCGACCGCCGCCGCCAGGCCGCTCTCGCGGAAGATTCCTACGCCGAGCCGGTGGACGAACTCGTCGCAGAGCCCCGCGGAGCGGATGAACGTCGCGGTGAACGGCGCCCGGACAGTCGGCGGCAGGATCGAGGCCAGGTCCCGGGCCATCCCATCAGCGGCCGCGACGTCGATGATTCCGCTGAACGCGTTGATGATGCGCGGCCCCCCGCCTACGCCCTGAACGGGCTCCAGATGTCGAAGAAGTTGAACCACTGCGTCGGCTTCTGGGCGACGAGACGCTCGAGCATCCCCACCCACGCCCGGAGCGCGTCTTCCTCGCCGCCGCGCACGACCTTCAAGGGCTCGAACACCTTGAGGACGTAGCGCCCGTCGGTGTCGAGCGTGCAGAAGGCCGGCACGATCGGCACGGCGGCCGCGCGCGCGAGCTGGAAGGGCCCGATCGGAAACGGCGCCGGGCGGCCGAAGAACGGCACCGGGACGTCGCCGCGGTTGCCGAGCGCGCGGTCGCCCTGGAGCCCGACCGCCTCGCCGCGTCGCAACGCGGCCATCAGCGTCAGCGAGACCGTCGGCTCCGAGCGGGGCACGAAGTGCAGCCCGCTGCCGTTGCGGCGCAGCCAGCGCTCCAGGACCGGCGCTTCCTCCACCGCGACCACGACGTGGGTCGTGCGCGCCGAATGCTGGGCCAGGATGCGGCCGGCCATCTCCCAGTTGCCGATGTGCGCCGTGAGCGAGATGACGGGCCCGTCGAGGCCCTCCAGGCGGTCGATGCCGACGCCCTGGATGGCGCCGACGTACGCGCCGAGCCGCTTGGGATGGCGGCTCGCGGTGACGAGGTCGCTGAAGCACATCGCGAACTCACCGAAGACGCCGACCGTCAATTCGTCGAGCCGGCGGCCGGTCGCGCCGGTCATGGTGGCCATCGTCTTGCGGATGATCGCGCGCTCGTTGGGCAGGAACGACTGGGCAAGGTGTCCGACGCGGCGGGCCAGTCCGAGGCGCAGCCGGCGGGGCAGCCAGCCGAGCGCGGCGGTCAGCTGGTAGAGCTCCGCGCGATTGTACGGATGAGCGTGCCAGCGTGGCTGCGTTCCCCGAGTCATGTCCAAAAAGCCGAATTGCAGTCTAACCAGCCACGGCGCGTGAGACAAGGTAGGATGGGGCAGGTCGATGACCCGCGTTCTCATCCTCACGGCCAGCTACGGCTCGGGCCACAACGCCGCCGCCCGCAGTCTCGCCGACGCCTTCGAGCGCGCGGGGACTACCGTCACGGTCGTTGATCATTTCCGTGAGCTCGTCCATCCGGTGTTCGATCGCCTGAGCCGCACGCTCTATCACGTGCTGCTCCGGCGCGCGCCCTTCCTGTGGGGCGCCGGTTACTCGCTCGGCGACTGGCTGGCCAGCGACTCGCGGCTGACGTTCGGCGTGACCCGGCTGGGCACCGGGAGGCTGGCGGCCCTGCTCGAGCGGCTGGCGCCGGATGCCGTCGTGACCGTGCATGCCACGCCCGCCTCGGCGATGTCGACGCTGGCCCAGCTGGCGAACTGCGGGCCGCCGCACACGACGGTCGTGACCGACTTCGTCGCCCACAACCAGTGGATCGCGCCCCACGTCGACCGTTACTGCGTCGCGGCGGCCGAGGTGCGCAACGAGTACATCGCGCGCGGCATTCCCGAGGAGCGCATCGTCGTGACCGGCGTCCCCGTCCGCGAAGAGTTCGCCCGGCCCGCCGACGGCGCGGCGGCGCGCGCCGCGCTCGGGCTCTCGCCCGAGATGCCGGTGGTCCTGGCGATGGCCGGCTCGCACGGGGCGCTCGGCCGCCTGCACGACGTGGCGCGCGTGCTCGGCGGTCTGCGCCGACCGCTCCGGGGGCTGCTCGTCGCCGGCCGTGACGAAAGCCTCCGCTCCGCGCTGGCGCGGCTGACCGACGGCACAACCATCCGCACGCTGGGGTACGTCGAGGACATTCGCCACCTCATGGCCGCGGCCGATCTCCTGGTGACCAAGGCCGGCGGCATGACGCTCGCCGAGGCGATGGCGGCCGAGACGCCGCTGCTCCTCTTCGGGTCCCTACCTGGCCAGGAGCGCCGCAACGAGCGCTTCGCGGCGCGGACCGGCATCGCGCTGGTCGCGCGCAAGCGCGCTGAGCTCACGGCGCTACTGGATCACGCGCTCAGCGCGCCCGACCTGCTCGAGCACCTGCGCGCGCGCATGCGTCGTCTCCGGCGGCCGGACGCGACCCGGCGCATCATCGAAGCGGTCCTCGAGGGGGGCGTGCCGGCGCGATGATCCTGGGGCCGCTGGCCGCCGGCGCTGCCGCGGCCTGGGCCGCCTACACCTGGGGCGCTCACCTCGTGGCGCCGGGGTGCGTCCGGCGCGGCCCGGCGACGCGCCGCCGCATCGCGCTCACGTTCGATGACGGCCCCGATCCGGTCTGGACGTCTCGCACCCTCGATCTGCTCGAGGCCCACGGCGTGCGCGCCTCGTTCTTCCTGGTCGGCGAGCGCGCAGAGCGGGCGCTGGAGATGGTGCGGCACATCGCGACGGCGGGTCACGAGATCGGCAGCCACGGCTGGTCGCACCGAAGCCTCTGGCTCTGTGGGCCGCGGCGAACCGACACCGAGATCGGACGGGCCCATCGCGTGCTCTCCGACGCCGCAGGCCGGCCGCTCCGTCACTTCCGTCCGCCCTGGGGAATGGTGAACGCCGCCATGTTTGGCGCGCTCCGCCGCCACGGCGAGCGCTGCGTGCTCTGGTCGATCCAGCCCGAAGGCCTCCGCGCGGCCGCCGCCACGCAGCAGGCCGACGACGTCCTGCGCCGTGCCCACCCCGGCGCGATCGTCGACCTGCACGATGCCGAAGGCCTCGACGGCGCGCCCGGACGCCTCCTCGCCGCCCTGCCCCCGATGATCGACGGCCTCCGCTCCGACGGCTACGAGCTGGTGACGGTCAGCGCGCTTCTCGACGACGCGTGAGCCCCGCGGTCCGGGTCATCAACCCTCGCGGCACCGAATGCGCTCGATCGCTTTCTCCAGCCCATTGAGGTCGAGAAGGCCGGTGGGTCGGGACCAGACCCGAACGAAGTTTGTTCCCGGTGGGATTCCCTTCTTCGTCGCGAGTATCGACGTCGGAAACGGCAAGTTGTAAGGATCGAGCGCCTCGAACTCGGCGCGGCGCGTCTCACCGGCCATCGCGCGAAACTGCTCCAGCAGGGCGACGGCGCGTTGATCGCTGCGGTTGGCGCTGTGGCCAAGGAGCTCGATGTATTTGTCCGGCCAGGTCAGGGCCCGTGGATTGTCGGCGCAGCCAGCTAGCGCAGCGGTTACCGCGTGCGCGACGCGAGCGCGCCGCGCCGGCGTGATCCAACCAGCCATCTTGTCCCACGCATCGAGCGCGGCTTTGCCGCGCAGGGTCTTGGTCATTTGCATGCGCTCCTTGGCCGGACGCTCGCGCATGCACTCGATGAGCGATTCCACGGCCTGTCGGGCGACTTCCAGATCATCAAGAGCAGCGAGCAGCAGCTCGATCGTGCCTTCGTCGACCCACAGGTGAATCGCCTGCCCGATTTCACTCACGAGCATTTCGCGCCATCGCGGGGACGGCAGGTCATTCCATCGCGCCGCCAGCTCGTGCACGCCGCCGTCGACCACCAGTCGGGCGACGAGAAGCTGGAACGCGCGCTGTTCGTCTCCAGGGGTGATCGAGGAGATGACACGCGCACCAGAGGCGCAGTCCAGATGCCGGAGCTCCGCCACCGCCTTGACCGCTTGTCGGAAATCTCCGCCGCGCAATCGCCTCGTCAAATCGCGGACAACGGGTCCCCGAGCTTCCACTTTTGAGAGTGTGACACGGTGCAGGCTGCGCGATATTCAAATCAAAAGTCTCCGGCGGGAGCTCCTCGACGAGCTGGTGCTAGGCTGGATTCAATGAGAAGGCTCATCGCGATTACCCAGGTCACGCTGGACGGCGTCATGCAGTCGCCCGGTGGCGCCGAGGAGGATCCGAGGAACGGGTTCACCCACGGAGGCTGGGTCATGCCCTTCTGGGACGACGCCCTGAACCAAGCCATTGGCGAGACCATCGCCGGTCAGTTCGACATGCTTTTGGGACGCCGGACCTACGAGATTTTCGCCGCCTACTGGCCGCACCACGGCGACAACCCGATCGCGAAGGCCTTCAACAAGGCGACGAAGTATGTCGTCACGCGCACCCTCGACCGGTTCGACTGGAAGAACTCGCTGCGCATAAACGGTGATGTCGTGGACGAGGTCCACCGGCTGAAGGCATCGCCTGGGCCGGCGTTGCATGTCTGGGGCAGCAGTGAATTGCTGCAGACGCTGATCGCCGCCGGGCTCGTCGACGAATATCGCATCTGGGTCTTTCCGTTGGTGCTCGGCGAAGGCAAGCGGCTGTTCGAGAACGGCGTGCCGCCCGGCAGTCTTGCCCTGGTCCAGACACGAAGCACGCCCAAGGGCGTCCTCATCAACGTCTACCGCCCGGCCGGTTCGCTCCCGCCGGGGACATTCCATCCTGACAATCCGTCCGACACGGAGCTGGCGCGGCGGAAGAAACTGGCAGCCGACGGCTCCGGAATCTGAACCGGCCCGGCGCGAGCGAGCTACGACGATCGCCGGCTGGCGAGGAAGCGGAAGAACTCCCGGCCCTCGGCGAGACGCCGGCGGCAGACCGAAGCGTCCCGGGCCATTTCCTTCAAGAAGCCGAAGATCTTGCGAGGCCGGAAGTAGAAGCGGCGATAGAAGCTCTCGACCGAGGCGAAGATCTCGGTGCGCGACAGGTGCGGATAGCCGAGCACGCTCGCCTGAACGCCCGCGTCGTCCACGAGCTCGCTCTGCTGGAGCCAGCCGCGCTCGAGCGCTTCCTGGTAGAGCGCGGTCCCCGGATACGGCGCGGCCAGCGACACCTGCAGGGAGTCCGGGTCGATCTCTCGCGCGAAGCGGATCGTCTCCTCGATCGTCTCGTGCGTCTCGCCCGGCAGGCCCATGATGAAGGTGCCGTGAATCTTGATCCCGAGGGCCTTCGCGTTCTTCGTGAACTCACGCGCGATGTCGATCCGGACGCCCTTCTTCACCTGGTTGAGGATCGCCTGGCTGCCCGACTCGTAGCCGACCAAGAGGAGCCGGAGGCCGTTGTCGCGCAGCACCTCGAGCGTCGAGCGCGGCACGTTCGCCTTGGCGTTGCACGACCAGGTGACGCCGAGCCGGCCGAGCCCGCGGGCGATCGCCTCGGCGCGCGGCAGGTCGTCCGTGAACGTGTCGTCGTCGAAGAAGTACTCCTTCACCTTCGGAAAGTGTCCGCGTGCTCGCGCGATCTCGGCGACGACGTGCTCGACCGACCGCGTGCGGTAGCGATGGCCGCCCACCGTTTGGGGCCAGAGGCAGAAGGTGCAGCGCGACCGGCAGCCCCGTCCGGTGTAGAGCGACACGTACGGGTGCAGGAGGTAGCCGATGAAGTACTGCTCGATCACCAGGTCGCGGTGGTAGACGTCCACGACGAACGGCAAGGCGTCCATGTTCTCGAGCGTCGGCCGCTCCGGCGAGCGCTCG
>Ga0134123_10002007_pt1 | contig 13345 bp, 10 predicted proteins | sample KB303_FD_96460 | JGI IMG/M metagenome (GOLD analysis project Ga0134123, IMG submission 96460) | Terrestrial soil microbial communities without Nitrogen fertilizer from Kellogg Biological Station, Michigan, USA - KB3-0-3 | ecosystem: Environmental > Terrestrial > Soil > Unclassified ...
CGAGGGCGCGCTCGCCGCCGGCGCCGACTACCTCGACATGGCCATGAGCCTCTCGAGGCCCCATCCCGAGCAGCCGTATGCCGAGCCGGGGGTCAAGCTCGGCGACGACCAGTTCGCGGCGGCCCAGCAGTGGCTGGGCGCGGGCCGCCTCGCGCTCGTCGGGATGGGGGTCGAGCCGGGGCTCTCCGACGTCTTCGCGCGCTATGCAGCCGACCAGCTGTTCAGCGAGATCGACGAGCTCGGAACCCGGGACGGGGCCAACCTCGTGGTGCGCGATTACCAGGGTGAGCAGATGTTCGCCCCGAGCTTCTCGATCTGGACCACCATCGAGGAGTGCCTCAACCCGCCTGTGGTCTGGGAGAAGGACAGGGGCTGGTTCACCACGGCGCCGTTCAGCGAGCCCGAGGTGTTCGAGTTCCCCGAGGGTATCGGCCCGGTCGAGTGCGTCAACGTCGAGCACGAGGAGGTGCTGCTGATGCCGCGCTGGGTCAAGGCCAGGCGCGTGACCTTCAAGTACGGCCTCGGTGACGACTTCATCGGGGTGCTCAAGATGTTGCACTCGCTCGGCCTGGACCGCACCGAGAAGGTGACTGTGGGCGGCATACAGGTCTCTCCGCGGGATGTGGTGGCCGCCTGCCTGCCCGACCCGGCCACCATCGGTCCGCAGATGACCGGCAAGACCTGCGCAGGTCTGTGGGTGACCGGCACGGGCAAGGACGGCGAGCCGCGCGAGGTCTACCTCTACCACATGGTCGACAACGAGTGGTCGATGCGCGAGTACGGCGTCCAGTGTGTGGTGTGGCAGACGGCGATCAATCCCGTTGTGGCGCTTGAGCTTCTGGCCACCGGGGTATGGCAGGGCACGGGTGTGCGCGGGCCGGAGTCGTTTGACGCGGTGCCGTTCCTCGACCTGTTGAAGGCGCCCCAGCCGGGTGGCTACGGCTCGGCGTGGGGGATGGAGGAGCGCTGGGACCACGGCAGCTCGTCCTCGACCGGAACTGTTGACCGACAATGTTGACGGACAATGTTGACGGATAATGCGCTGGTGACCTCACCGCGCAGCATCGCCATTCTGGGATCGACAGGTTCCATCGGCACCCAGGCTCTCGAAGTGGTCCTGGCCAACCCCGAGCGCTTCCGTGTGAGCGCGATCAGCGCGGGCGGCGGCAACCTGGACCTGTTGGCCCGCCAGGCAGTCGCGCTCGACGTCGACGCCGTAGGTGTGGCCCGCGGGGAGCACGCCATGGTGGAGGCGGCGATCGACCAGGTCGCGGCTGAGGCGGGGCGTCAGGGCTTCAGCCCCCATATCTTCGTCGGTCCACAGGCCAGCACCGAGCTGGCTGCAGGCGGGGCCGACGTGGTCCTCAACGGGATTACCGGCTCGATTGGGCTGCGGCCCACCCTGGCCGCACTCCGGGGCGGCAGCACCCTCGCCCTGGCCAACAAGGAGTCCCTGATCGTCGGTGGCCCGCTGGTCAAGGCGGCCGCCCGCCCCGGTCAGATCGTCCCGGTCGACAGCGAGCACAGCGCCCTGGCCCAGTGCCTGCGCGGGGGCGGCGCTGCGGAGGTGCGCAGACTCATCGTCACCGCCAGCGGCGGACCCTTCCGTGGCAGGAGCCGCAGCGAGCTCGAGACCGTCACGCCCGGGCAGGCACTCGACCACCCGACCTGGGACATGGGCCCGGTCGTCACGACCAACTCGGCAACCCTGGTCAACAAGGGCCTGGAGGTCATCGAGGCCCATCTGCTGTTCGACATCCCGTTCGAACGCATCGAGGTGGTGGTCCACCCACAGTCCGTCGTCCACTCGATGGTGGAGTTCGTCGACGGCTCCACCCTTGCCCAGGTGTCGCCCCCCGACATGCGGCTGCCGATCGCCCTTGGTCTGGCCTGGCCCGACCGGGTCGATGGGGCAGCCCCCGGGTGTGACTGGACCACTGCGACGTCCTGGGAGTTCTTCCCGCTGGACGAGGACGCCTTCCCGGCCGTGGCCCTGGCCAGACGCGTGGGAGCCGCCGGTTCATGCTTCCCTGCGGTCTTCAACGCGGCCAACGAAGAGTGCGTGCGTGCGTTCCTGGCCGGGAGCATTCGTTTCCTGGACATCGTCGACACGGTCGAGCGTGTGGTCGACGAGTGGAGCATCCACCCCGAGAACGACTCGACCCTGCTGGACGTTGACGCCGTACTGCGGGCTGAGACCTGGGCCCGAAATCGCGCCAATGGGGTCCTGGGCCTTGCCGAAAGTGAGACGCTGGTCCCGTGATGTACTTTCTCGGCGTCCTGTTCCTCGCCCTCGGTGTGAGCGTCTCCATCGCGCTGCACGAGGTCGGTCACCTCCTGCCCGCCAAGCGGTTCGGCGTCAAGGTCACCCAGTACATGGTCGGTTTCGGCCCGACCGTCTGGTCGCGCAGACGTGGCGAGACCGAGTACGGGCTCAAGGCGGTCCCGCTGGGTGGCTACATCCGGATGATCGGCATGTTCCCGCCCAAGCCGGGCGCGGACCCCTCGATCCTGCGTGGTTCCAGCACCGGCCGTTTCTCCCAGCTGATGGACCAGGCTCGCGCAGAGTCCATGGAGCAGGTCAAGCCGGGCGACGAGGACCGCGTGTTCTACAAGCTCTCGACGCCCCGCAAGCTCGTCGTGATGCTCGGCGGTCCGACCATGAACCTGGTCATCGCGGTGGTCCTGCTGACCGGCATCTTCACGCTCTACGGCATCGGTGAGCTCACGTCCCGCGTCAGTGCGGTGTCGCAGTGCGTCCAGACCGTGCCCGCCAAAGCCGCCGCCCCAGCGACATGCTCGCCCTCGGACCCCAGGGCTCCGGCCAACGTCGCGGGTATCCGCCCCGGTGACAAGCTCATCTCCCTCGCCGGTCAGCCGGTCACCAGCTGGGAAGACGTTCGCTCCCTGACCCGGCCCAACGGTGGCAAGACGATCGACGTCGTGGTTGAGCGCGACGGCCGGCGACTGCCGCTGAAGGTGACACCGATCCTCACCGACGTGCCGCGGGTTGACGCCGATGGCAGGCCCGTAGTGGGTCCGAACGGTCAGATGCTCACCGACCGCGTGGGCTTCCTGGGCCTGTCGGGCAGCTGGGGGATCGTCAAGCAGCCTCTTGTCGCTGTCCCCGCACTGATCGGCGACCAGATCGCCCGCACGGCCAGCGTGGTGCTGAGGATCCCGGAGAAGATGGTCGGCATCGCCAAGGCCGCTTTCGGCGACGGCGCGCGTGACCCCGAAGGCCCGATGTCCGTGGTCGGTGTCGGCAGGGTGGCCGGCGAGGTCGCCGACGGGCAGCTCGCAACCGTGGCTGACTCGGGCTCCTCCAAGTTCGTCGTCTTGCTCAGCCTGGTTGCGTCCCTGAACCTCGCACTCTGGGTCTTCAACCTCATTCCGCTACTGCCCCTGGACGGCGGACATGCCGCGGGCGCACTGTGGGAGGGGCTCAAGCGGCAGGTGGCCAGGGTGCTCCACCGGCCAGCCCCGGGGTATGTCGACGTGGCCAAGGCCCTCCCGCTGGCCTATGTCGTGTCGATCGCGTTGGTGGGCATGTCTGCCCTCTTGATCTACGCCGACGTGGTCAACCCGATCAAGATCGGAGGCTGACTCGGGGCGTCTGGGGGATACTTGCGCCATGACGGTCTCTCTCGGTATGCCGCCCCTGCCGCCGCCGGTCGCCGCTGCGCGTCGCCGATCACGCAAGATCAAGGTCGGAACGGTCGACGTCGGTGGCGATGCCCCCATCTCGGTGCAGTCGATGTGCACGACGCCGACCACCGACGTCAACGCGACACTGCAGCAGATCGCCGAGCTGACGGCGACCGGGTGCGACATCGTGCGGGTGGCCGTCCCCACCCAGGACGACGCCGACGCCCTGGCCGAGATCGTCAGGCACAGCCAGATCCCGGTCATAGCCGACATCCACTTCCAGCCCAAGTACGTCTTCGCCGCGATCGAGGCCGGCTGCGCCGCCGTGCGGGTGAACCCGGGCAACATCCGCAAGTTCGACGACCAGGTCAGGCAGATCGCCCGAGCGGCCAAGGACGCCGGCGTCTCCCTGCGGATCGGTGTCAACGCCGGCTCGCTGGACCCCCGCATCATGGCCAAGTATGGCAAGGCCACTCCGGAGGCGCTGGTCGAGTCGGCCGTGTGGGAGGCAAGCCTGTTCGAGGAGCACGACTTCCACGACTTCAAGATCTCGGTCAAGCACAGCGACCCGGTCGTGATGATCCGGGCCTACGAGCAGTTGGCCGCCCGCGGTGACTGGCCGCTGCACCTCGGCGTGACCGAGGCGGGCCCAGCCTTCCAGGGGACAGTCAAGTCTTCGGTGGCCTTCGGGGCGTTGCTGGCAAAGGGAATTGGTGACACCATCCGCGTCTCGCTGTCGGCCCCGCCGGTCGAGGAGATCAAGGTCGGCAACCAGATCCTGCAGTCGCTGAACCTGCGCCCGCGCAAGCTCGAGATCGTCTCGTGTCCCTCGTGTGGCCGTGCCCAGGTCGATGTCTACACCCTTGCCGAGCAGGTGAGCGCGGGCCTTGAGGGCCTCGACGTGCCGCTGCGCGTGGCCGTGATGGGCTGCGTCGTCAACGGCCCGGGTGAGGCTCGGGAGGCCGACCTTGGTGTCGCGTCGGGCAACGGCAAGGGCCAGATCTTCGTCAAGGGCGAGATCGTCAAGACGGTGCCTGAGTCCCAGATCGTCGAGACCCTGATCGAGGAGGCCCTGCGGCTGGCCGAGGAGATGGGCGAACCGGTCGACGGCGACGGAGCGAGGACGGGTCCCGTCGTTACCGTTGGCTGACTGCCCGGTTCTTCCCGAACCGGTCGACAGGACTGTCCGAGCAGGGCAGGGTTGAGGAGTGCTGCGTACCCAGAGTCCCGTCCGTGTCCTGACCACGGCCGACCGTGACCAGGCGCTGGAGGTCTGCGCTCGCGATACGCGCACCAATGTCTTTGTGGCGGCCCGCATCCTTGAGGGCGCGCTCGCGACGAGTCCGGGTGCAGTGCTGGGCTACCGGGAGGGCGCTGGTCTGCAGGCGCTCTGTTGGGCTTCTGCCAACCTGGTCCCGGTCGGTTGCGACGCGCAGGCGATCGCCGCCTTCGCCACCAACGTGCGCCGATGGCGGCGTCACTGCTCGTCGCTGTTCGGCCCGGCTGACATGGTGCTGCCGCTGTGGGAGGCCTTGCGCCCCACCTGGGGGAACTCGCGCGACGTGCGCCCGCACCAGCCGGTTCTGGCCACCGCAGGCCCCCTCCCATCTGGTGTGCCGTGCGACGCAGGGGTGCGTCGGGCGCGGCTCGACGAGGTGGACCTCGTGGTGCCGGCGGCGGCGGCGATGTTCACCGAGGAGATCGGCTACCGGCCTTACTGGGGGTCGGGGCGGGTCTATCGGCAGGGCATCGCATCGCTGATCAGGCGGGGGCACACGTTCGTGCGAGTTGATGACGGTGAGGTCGTGTTCAAGGCCGACGTCGGGTCGGTCGCACTGGGAGTTGCCCAGGTTCAGGGGGTCTGGGTGGCGCCGCGGTGGCGTGGCCAGGGGCTCGCGGGGCCCGCCATGGCGGCAGTCGTGGAGCAGGTCCGGGCCGACATCGCAGGGGTGGTCACGCTGTACGTCAACGACTTCAACGCGCCGGCGAGGGCCACGTATGCGCGGGTCGGGTTCACCGAGATCGGAAGCTTCGCGACCGTCTTGATGTGAGCCCGACAACCTGTTGCACCGCCGTTTCACCAGGGCGATGACTTGCAACGGCGGTGTCAAACCACGACAACCCTCCGATATCCTCACGGGGTTCGGTGCGCACCGTGCCGGATCTGACCACCAAGGAGATCTTGTGTCAACGCCGGTCCTGCGCATGTCGACCCTGTTCCTGCGGACCCTGCGCGAGGACCCGGCCGACGCGGAGCTGCCCAGCCACCGGCTGCTGGTCCGCGCCGGCTACATCCGCCGGGTCGCCCCCGGCATCTACACCTGGCTGCCTCTCGGGCTGAAGGTGCTGCGCAACGTCGAGCGCGTCGTGCGCGAGGAGATGGACGCCATCGGCGCCCAGGAGCTCAGCTTCCCCGCGTTGCTGCCCAAGGAGCCCTTCGAGGCGACCGGCCGCTGGACGGAGTACGGCGACAACATCTTCCGGCTCAAGGACCGCAAGGGCGCGGACTACCTGCTCGGCCCCACGCACGAAGAGGTGTTCACGCTGACGGTCAAGGACCTCTACGGCTCCTACAAGGACCTGCCGCTGTCGATCTACCAGATCCAGACGAAGTACCGCGACGAGGCACGTCCGCGCGCCGGTCTCCTGCGCGGTCGCGAGTTCATCATGAAGGACTCCTACTCCTTCGACGTGGACGACGCCGGTCTGGAGGCGTCCTACGACGCGCACCGCGGCGCCTACGTCAAGATGTTCGACCGCCTCGGCTTTGCCTATGTCATCGTCAAGGCCACCTCCGGGGCGATGGGCGGGTCGGCGTCCGAGGAGTTCCTCGCGACGGCCGAGAACGGTGAGGACACCTATGTGCGCTGCACCTCGTGCGACTACGCGGCCAACGTCGAGGCCGTTCAGGTGCCCGTCCCACAAGCCATCTCGTATGACGGGTTGCCGGCCGCCCACGCCGAGGACACTCCCGACACCCCCACCATCGCGACCCTGGTCGACCACCTCAACGCGACCTTCCCGCGTGCCGACCGTGCATGGCGGGCTGGTGACACGCTCAAGAACGTGCTCGTGATGCTGGTCCACCCCGACGGGCGCCGCGAGCCCCTGGCCATCGGCGTGCCCGGCGACCGGGAGATCGACGAGAAGCGGCTGGGCGCCCAGGTCGAGCCGGCCGAGGTGGAGGTGTTCGACGAGGCGGAGTTCGACAAGTTCCCTGCGCTGGTCAAGGGCTACATCGGCCCCGAGGTGCTGGGCGAGCAGGCCAAGTCGGGGATCAGGTTCCTGCTGGACCCCCGTATCGTCGACGGCAGCAGCTGGGTGACCGGAGCCAACGTCCAGGGTCAGCACGTGATCGGCCTGGTCGCCGGACGCGACTTCACCGCCGGCGGCACGATCGAGGCCGCCGAGGTGCGCGACGGTGACGAATGCCCCAACTGCGGTCAGGGGCTGGAGACGGCCCGGGGCATCGAGATGGGCCACATCTTCCAGCTCGGACGCAAGTACGCCGAGGCGCTGGGGCTCAAGGTCCTGGACCAGAACGGCAAGCTCGTGACGGTGACCATGGGTTCCTACGGCGTGGGCGTCAGCCGTGCTGTCGCTGCTGTGGCCGAGGGCTGCCACGACGAGCTGGGCCTGGTGTGGCCCCGCGAGATCGCCCCCGCCGACGTGCACGTGGTGGCGACCGGCAAGGCCGAGGAGGTTTTCGCCAAGGCGGCCGAGATCACCGACGCCCTTGCAGCACAAGGGATAGCGGTCCTCTACGACGACCGCCGGAAGGTCTCGCCCGGTGTGAAGTTCAAGGATGCAGAGCTGATCGGGGTGCCGACCATCGTCATCGTCGGCAAGGGCCTTGAGGCCGGCACGATCGAGATCAAGGATCGTGCGACCGGCGACCGGCGTGAGGTGCCCGTCGACCAGATCCTCGACGCGGTCGTGTCCGAGGTGCGCGGCGCAGAGGGCTGATGGACGCGTCCGAGCCCCGGCTTAGGGCGGTCATCTTCGACTGGGGCGGCACGCTCACGCCGTGGCACACGTTCGACATTGCCGAGCAGTGGCTGGTGTTCGCCCGCCAGGTGCACGCCGAGGAGGAGCAGGCGGCGTCGCTGGCCGTGCGACTTCTGGCCGCAGAGGCCGCGGCGTGGGGGCGCGGTCGTACCGACCACAGCAGAGCGCGACTGCAGGAGATTCTCACCGAGGCGGGCGTCGACGAAGGCGACCGTCAGCGCGAGGCCGCCCTGACGGCATACCGGCAGTTCTGGGAGCCGCACACCTTCACCGACGTGCAGGTGCGTCCGGTCTGGGAAGGATTGCGCGAGAGGGGAATTCGCGTCGGCGTCCTGTCCAACACCATTTGGTCAGGGGACTACCACCGTGGTGTGTTCGAGCGAGACGGAGTCCTCGACCTGATCGACGCCGACGTCTACTCGAGCGAGATCGCCTGGACCAAGCCGCATCCAGAAGCATTCCGTGCCGCGGCTGCCCTGCTCGGCGTGTTGCCCGCTGAGGCCGTCTATGTGGGGGACAGGCTTTTCGAGGACGTCCACGGGAGCCAGGCTGCGGGAATGCGCGCCATCTGGATCCCTCATTCGGAGATCCCGGTGGCACAACAGGTCTCGGTCGACGTGACTCCTGACGGGATCGCGCACGAGCTGCTCGACGTCCTCGACATCGTGGACGGTTGGCAACCGCGGTGAACGACCCCTCGACGACCACCCTCGTGCTGATGGCACTGGCCGCCCTCTGTGCGGGGTGGGTCGACGCGGTCGTCGGCGGCGGCGGGCTGATCCAGCTCCCGGCGCTGCTACTCGGGTTCCCACAGGCGGCTCCTGCACAGATCCTGGCGACCAACAAGCTCGGCTCGATCTGTGGCACATCGGTGAGTGCGGTGACCTACTACCGCCGCGTCAAGCCAGACCCGAGGACCGTGATCCCGTTGGCCGTGGTGGCATTCGGCGGTTCCCTGATCGGCGCACTGCTCGCGTCCCACATCTCGAGGGCAGCCTTCAACCCGGTCATCCTGGTGGTGCTGATCGCGGTCGGGGGCTACACGCTGTTCCGACCGGAGGTCGGCCGTGAGACCCTGCTGCGCTTCTCAGGACGTCGCCACGTGCTGGCCGCCACCGGGGTCGGCTTCCTGGTCGGCATGTATGACGGCGCGCTCGGCCCCGGAACCGGCTCGTTCTTCGTGTTCGCCCTCGTTGGCCTGCTCGGCTACGCGTTCCTGCAGGCCAGCGCGAAGGCCAAGATCGCCAACTTCGCCACCAACCTGGCCGCCCTGGTCATCTTCATCCCGGCTGGAGCGGTGATGTGGAAGGTCGGTCTGCTCATGGGTCTGGGCAACCTGGTCGGCGGATACCTCGGCGCACGCACGGCCATGGCCCAGGGTGCCGCGTTCGTCCGCGTCGTGTTCGTCATCGTGGTGGGCGCGTTCATCGTCAAGATCGGCCTGGACGTGATCCACCAGCTCACCTGACCGGCTCCCAACGGGCGACCATCACTGGTCAATGCCGCTCCAACGCTGCCGCCAGCTCCTGGGGAGTGCTCACCGGGCGGTCACAGACAAAGCCACGACACACGTATGCCGCTGCCTCGCCGTCGACCAGGGGCCGTCCGGCCAGGAGCGGAACCCCGGGCATATCCGGTGGTCCGTGCGCAGTGACAAGCCCGGGGGATGGGCTGCCCACCGCCAGCCGGAACAGCTCCCGGGCGCGCGGCCCGTCACCGGCAACGGCGACCTGCAGCGGTCCGGCCGCGATCGCTTCGGCTACGGCCAGCGTCCAGCCGGCGAAACGTGGGTCTCGAATGGCGAGACTTGCAGCGGCTGCGACGGCGGCGTCGGCCGCCGCCCGGTGGCGCGGGGACCCGGTGAGTGCCGAGTAGGTCAGCAGAGCGCCGGCGACGGAGGCGTTACCCGACGGCTCGGCGCCGTCGGCCGTACTGCGTGGTCTGGTGAAGAGCTGTTCGGCGTCATCGGCGGTGTCGAAGAAACCGCCCGAACCATCGGCGAAGTGAGCTAGCGCAGTGTCCAGCAGATCGCCTGCCGCCTTCAGCCATCCGGGATCCCCGGATGCCTGGTGGAGGGCGAGGAGGCCTTCGGCCAGGTTGCCGTAGTCGTCGGCGACGCCCATCGCCGAGCCGACCACCCCCTGTCGTGAAGCCCGCCGCAGCCGCCCGTCAACGAGGTGGCAGTCGAGCAGGAACTGCGCGCACCTCTGCGCCGCGTCCAGGTAGGCCGGGTCCTCGAGCAGCACACCGGCGTCGCTGAGTGCGGCGACGGCCAGACCGTTCCAGCAGGTGACCACCTTGTCGTCCCGGGCCGGCTGTGGCCGCCGATCGCGAGCGGCCAGGAGCCGGTCGTGAACATCCCCCCACCACCGCGGGTCGTCCGGTTCCGTGCGCAGCTGAAGGGTCGACATACCTTGTTCGAAGGTTCCGGCATCTGTGACCTGGAGCAGGGCGGCGGCCCGGCGGCCGTCGTCCTCACCGAGCACATCGACGAGCTGTCGGGGGGTCCAGACGTAGGTCAGGCCCTCGACTCCCTCGCTGTCGGCATCGAGCGCCGAGGCGAACCCGCCCTCGGCCGTGCCGAGTGTCCGCAGGAGGAAGTTCGCAGTCTGGCGCGCGACCCGTTCTGCGAGGGGGGAGCTCGTCGCACGCCACAGGTGCAGGTAGACGCGCAACAGCTGGGCGTTGTCGTAGAGCATCTTCTCGAAGTGGGGCACCACCCAGCCGGCATCCACCGAGTAGCGCGCAAAACCGCCGGCCAGCTGGTCGTACATTCCGCCGCGCGCCATCGCCTCACAGGTGCCCTCCACCATCTGCAAGGCGCGGATGGAGCTGGTGCGGGCCCAGTGGCGCAGCAGGAACTCCAGGACCATCGACGGCGGGAACTTCGGCGCCCCACCGAAACCCCTGTTCTGCCAGTCGTATGTGCCCGCAAGCAGCGCTTCGGCGCCCCCGAGCTCCATCGCAGACAAGGGGCTGCCGGACCCGGTCGTGGTCGCGCCGCGCAGGGCCTCGACGATGCGCGAGCTGCTGGCCAGAACCTCGTCACGTCGGTGGGCCCAGGCGTCGCGGACACCTGAGAGCAGCTGCAGGAACGAGGGTTTGGGATAGTACGTGCCACAGAAGAAGGGCTCGCCTGCCGGCGTGAGAAAACAGGTCATGGGCCAGCCGCCTTGCCCGACCATGGCTGTGGTCGCTGACATATAGGTCGCGTCGATGTCCGGGCGCTCCTCACGGTCGACCTTGATCGCGACGAAGTCGGCATTGATGGCAGCTGCCACCTCGTCGTCCTCGAACGACTCGTGGGCCATCACGTGACACCAGTGGCAGGCTGAGTACCCGACGGACAACAGGATGGGTCTGCCGAGACGTTCGGCCTCCGTGAAGGCCTCCGGTCCCCACTCCTGCCAGTCCACCGGATTGTCCTTGTGCTGTAGGAGATACGGGCTCGTGGAGCCCGCCAGGCGGTTAACCATTCCCGTCGCCCTCCTCGCTAGCCCCAGCCCGGACGCCGAGCCGCTGCGCGAGCGCAATCGCGTCGAACGGAGCATGGACCTTCACGTCGTTGTCGAAGTAGACGAACACCTCGCGCTCGCACACCGGTGCCGGCGCGCCCAGCGTGCGACCCTCGGCGGGGGTGCCACCCATCTGCCAGGTGCGGACGCGCGCGGCCCACCGGTCGAGCGCCGCGTCGTCGTAGCCGCTGGTGTACAGCTCCTGGTCGCCGTGCAGCCGCGCGTAGACGAAGTCGGATGTCACGTCGTCCAGCGCGGGCCACTTGCCCGCCGTGTCGGCACAGACGAGTGCAATGTCGTTGTCGCGCAAGAGCTGCACGAACTCGGCAGTCTTGAACGAGGCGTGCCGCACCTCGAGTGCGTGCCGCAGCGGGCGGTCGGCATCGGTGGTGGTGAAGGCACGCCCGTCCAGTCGTTGGTCGTGGTGGGTCGCCAGCTGCGCGGCGGCCTGTGTGGTCCGTGGCAGGAGCGCGAAGAACGCGGCAAGGTGGTCGGCGTCGAAGCCCAGCGTCGGCGGCAGCTGCCACAGCACCGGCCCCAGCCGGTCGCCGAGGGCCAGCACTCCCGAAGCGAAGAAGTTGGCCAGCGGCGCCTCGACGCCTGCGAGCCTCTTCATGTGCGTGATGAAGCGTGGGCCTTTGACTGAGAAGACGAAGCCGGCCGGCGTCTGCGCGCGCCACTGCTCGTAGCTGCTTGGTCGCTGCAACGAGTAGAAGGAGCCGTTGATCTCCACGGACGCCAACGAGGTCGAGGCGTATCCAAGCTCTAGGCGTTGGGCCAGCCCGTGCGGGTAGAAGACCCCGCGCCAGGGCGGGTAGCGCCATCCGGAGATGCCGATGTGAAAGGGGCCGGGGTGCCAGACCTGTCCAACGCCGCCCACATGAGCTCCTGATTGCCAGTCCCGGTCCACTGGTGAACCCGGCGATGCACATGAAAAAGCCTACGGAAATAACGTACAGGCTGTTTGACAAGATCTTCGGCGGGAATACCTCCACTGCCACCGTCGACAACCACGAGGACTCCACCAGGGCCACGGGCGGGGATGAGGTGTCGGCGCTCGTCTCTGACGGAGTCATGTCCCTCGAAGTACCCGGTGGTCGGGGGTGCACACCAGGATTGACAGACCAGGCTCAGCTGTCCCACGGAGGCTGGTCGCCCATCTTGGCGTAGTACTTCGCCAGGTGGCTCTTGACCCGGTCGATGTCCCCGGCAGGAAGGTCGACGCCACCTCGCGAGCCCTGCATGACCCCGGCGGCGGCCATGACAGCGCGCGGCACCGCGGCGAGCCTGCCGTCGATGAGATCGGCGATCAGCAGCTTGTACGCAGTGAAGTTGTCCTTGGCCTTGGCGTCGTACCAGACGTGTGCGTCCCGGTACTTTTCGTTGGGTTCCTCCGTTGCGCTGGCCCATTCGCGTACTCGCTTCTCGGCGGCGCCGCCGTCCCAGCGGCGGGCACGGTCGGCGAGCGGCAGATCCTGGAAGGCGGTTACGGACATCGGCGCTCTCCTCTCGTCGGGCGGCGGTCACCTGCCCGTCAGGGCGTCATCATGTGCTTGGTGCCCGCGTCGGACTTGTGCTCGGAACTTTTCCGTGCCCCCGCCGTAGACGCCCATCACGGCGACCGGGCCCCCGGTCCAGGTCCTGGGATCGGCGGTGCGGTTGGTGGCCGGGAAACGGTCGCTACCTACCCGCAGCAAGCGATATCGAAACGGCTCCGCCAGGCGAGATCGCGACGCTGGTAACCGCGCAGACGGAGGAGGTCTGTATGGCGCCTCATCGGTTGGTCAGGCCCGGAAAGGCGGCCAGGGGGGCGCCCCACCGGCACGCGGCGGCCTCGGTGGAGCCCAGCCACTGCACGATGCCGGCCAGGGCGTCCCGGTCACCCGTCGCCGGGCCCAGGGCGGCGGCCTGGCTGGCGAGCAGTGCCGCCAGCAGGTGCAGCGCCAGACGCCGGGCGCTGCCCGTAGTGGTGACGGGGAATGGGAGCTCGTAACCCAGGGGCCGGGGGGAGCCGGTAGACCCGACCGCTGTCTGCAGCTCGGAGGTGCGAGTCTCTAGTGACGCCAGCGTCGCCATCGCCAGTGCCTGACCGCTGCTGCCGATCTGCGCCGCGACGATCTGGAAGCCGTAGACCGAGGCACGCGCGGCCGCCAGCAGCCGCACAGCCTCGGCAC
>Ga0134123_10002009_pt1 | contig 13342 bp, 16 predicted proteins | sample KB303_FD_96460 | JGI IMG/M metagenome (GOLD analysis project Ga0134123, IMG submission 96460) | Terrestrial soil microbial communities without Nitrogen fertilizer from Kellogg Biological Station, Michigan, USA - KB3-0-3 | ecosystem: Environmental > Terrestrial > Soil > Unclassified ...
CCGACATCCGGGCTATGGCGGAGATGCGGGAAGACGCACCTCGGTGCCCAGAATGCGATAAGCGTATGACCGCTCACTGCGGGCGCCTCGAGTGTCAAAAGTGCAACCTTACGTTCTTCCGGGAGAGTCCGAACACCCGGGCTCAGTGCCCGCGCTGTTCCTCTTACCGCGATCGATCCGACCCAGGCTATGACAAGTCGGTCTATCACGGGTTCGGCACCGGCTGTCCTTCCGTACACGGTCGCGGCAACGAGATGGAACTTTACAAGAAGCTGAAGGCTCAGGGCAAGATGGATATCAAAACTTGGAGAGCCCGCGAGCTATGATGAAAACCGTTTACATGGATCAGTGCGCTACCGGCTGGCCCAAACACCCGCGCTATCTAGAGGTTATGGATCAGATCCGGAACGATCCAGGGATCATCAATCACCGCTCCGGCATCGACATGGTGCGGCTCGGGTACGAGCTGCTGGACAAACTCATAGCCCACTTTGATATCCCTTCTCACTTCAAGATTCCATACCGGGAGATTATCTTTACGCGAGGGGCTACCGAGGGGCTGAACGTAGCAGCGAATCTACCGTCTCTACCACCGAGTCCTGTGCCGGGTCGCCAACCTTTCTTCGTAGACTCGTATGCACACAACGCACAGTTCGCGCCGCATGTGGAAGACTTTGAGTTTCCTCTTACGAACTTTCAGATCATGCGCGATAGCTTCGCTGTGCATCCCCGTCCGGGTACTGTAGTGCTCTTTAACCTCAAGAACAACTTCGGTATGACACCTGCTCACCGCTTCACGGAAGCGAGTATCGATCTGGTCTCGGACTGTCGCGTAATCCTGGATGCCTCACAGTGGATTCACTGGGGCTCCAGGATCTCAGACCTCCCGATTGAGTCTCTGGTCTCCCGCGGTAACGAAGTGATTTTGGTGTTCGGGTTTCACAAGGGTCTCAAGCTCGATTCCGGTTTCGGGATCCTGATGCGTTTCAGTGCTGACGGGAACGGTGTGGATGAACTGCTCCGCGCTGAGATCGGTGGCCAAGGCGGCCTCGATGCCTTTACGTCTCTCTTGGATTATAGCTATTCTAAATTCCCTTCGGGGACTTTCGACCCTCGTCCTTATGTAGCCCTTCATGCTATGCTCGATCATTCTGAAGAACTCCGTATGCCGGCAGTTAAGGATCCAGAAGCCGTGAGACTCTTTGATCGGATCTTTCAGTTCATGAAGAGCCATGATGCTCACTATGACGTGAATCATGATGGACCTACCTCAATCGCTTCTTACTGGCATGAAGATCGATCCCTGTCAGAACTGACTAGCTTACTCCGGGACTATTTGCTCCAGACCGAACCGGATATAGAACCGATCTACCGCGTCGGGAAGTTCTGCTGCAACCTCTACTTTGACTATGTGGTGTCCAGAGAGAGCAATGAGAAAGATGGCCGCATAAGGATTTCCATCTAATGGCCAAGATCTATCCGCAGGCTGGTTACTTCCTCGACCTCTTCTTTTTACAGAAACCGTTCGAGGTCATGGATAACGCTATCTTTCTGTCCTGTTTACAGACCGCGCTGTCGCACGTCGGGCTCCGGGTAGACAACACTGTTACCAAGAAGGAGTTCTCGAGTCGGACACGCTCTGTCCCGGTGAATCGGTACGTTCGGATCCCGCGGGGGTTCTTATCTAAGTACGACGAACGCGCTACCGCCCGCTCCAGTCTGGATGTCATCACTTTTGACCCCACAAAGAAGGACACCCTCGAAGGGATCCGCTTGGAGTCCGATGTACATTTTGACAATACCTACTTTCACGACTCACGGTATATCTCTGCGCACCTGCTCAAGCTGCAGATCCAGGCAGATGACGGAGTTCTGATCGACTACATGATCGTGAAGGTGAGCTATAACTTCAAATTGATGAAAGCCTTCCCGAAGATCGTGGACATCAACGGTTACCTCGGGATCTACCTGACGCGTGCGTACTCCTGCTCGGGACTTTATACTAGAGCCGGATCCTTTGCCCGCTCGGAGGAACTGGCTATCAACTTCCACAACGGGGAAGAGAAGGACAAACTCGAGGGCGCCGACACCTGCATCAATTACGTGAACGCCACATCGAAAGTAGCTGATCGCTACGGGATCGATTGCCGGAAGATCATCGATTACATGGACGATTGCATGAGTATCCTTTACGCGCCGGACGATCTTATAGAGATCGAAACTGCGCGGAAGAAACACTTTGAGCGTTACAAGATGGATCGCCCTGAAGTTTATACAAAGCTGGATGCTATTCTGGGCGACTGGTATAAGAAGAGTCGGGCCATGAAGGACACGCCGGCCCGGATTAAACCGGTCGTGGGCGTGGTACGCCAGATGCTGGAGCGGGAAGCGGATCTGTCCGCTGTGATGATCGCTCCTGAAGAAGCTGAAGGCAAAGCGAGCGAAGCTAACCTCGGCACTCTGGATCGAATCGTCGACGACCTCTCCCGTCTCCTAGTATCTCATGTTACAATTAAGAACAACCTGTATAGAGAAGCGCCGGTGCGAGAGTTTTATCTTAAGCTCGAGCGGATAAACTCTTCAGCTTCTTCTTGAGCTTGATAAAGAATCCAAAGTCTGCACTGATTAGTTCTCTCTGCTTGGCCGGTCGATCGTGTTTGGTAAAGCTACAGGAGTGAAAGACGTGGGCTATGTATGCTGGAGTATCTTTTAGTTGCAGTTCTGAGATCTCGCGGTACGGCTCAGGTTGGACATCGAACCGGCGTAGTAGTGCCCTCCTTCGAGGTTTGGCCACAGCAAACACTGCTCGTCTGATGATGTTATGACTAACGTTAGTCATACACTCTTCATAAAAGTTACCCTTACTTCGAATGTTCCATTTACGAAAGAAGACTATGATACGCATCTGTATCTGGCTATGAAGCAGTGCTCTATCTATTCGACGTGCCGACAGAGCCCGGAGGTATCGATGCTTCTCTTTACCCGCGGTCTTTATAAATCCATGCACAAAAGGATTATCTCGAGAGTATCCCCCGTCTCCCATAATGCAGGCTATTAGCCTCTGGATATACGGAGCGAAGGTCTTGAGAACCGTATGACAGACACGGTCTTCGAGCTTCTCTCTAGTACTCGCGGTAGTAGCGAGCTGACAGACTGCGACTATGGCTTCTTGAAGCGGCGAGACAGGTTTCTGACTTGAAGAAGCGAACCCCTGATAAGGTCTCGTATCGTGATGGGCTGGAGTTTGCCCGTGATAGTTCTGTTTACCCCGTTCAACCATTTGGAAACCTGAGATACCTGTTGATTGTTATTCAGAAGATTGCCACCCCTTACATTCATGATCCAGTTCATAATCCGTCTAGATTCCCAGACGTGATTCTTTTCAAAGAAGTCATGGATCACCGCCCATTCGGTAGGATTGGCTATGAGGCGGAAGCCCTTGGTAGTAACGTTTCCGGGAGACATATAGACTTCTTCTACGTAGCCTTTGGGTGGTCTCTGCCGGGCATCGTAAAGGGCTGCGTATTTGATGCCATCGACCTCGCACAGACCGCAGATAATCACACCAGTGTTCTCCCCCTGCGGACCAGTCACGAACTCGAGATCGGTGTTCAGAAGTTTGACCGGGACCTGCCGCTTGGCGCTGTGTATATCCGCCCCGGTCGGGAACTTTGCGATCTGGCTGTCTAACAGTTCATCTACAACGCCAATATCCTGCTTCTCTGCCATGCTATCCTCCGGAACCTGCTTGCGTTCTGGAGAACACTTTAGTTCTTGGGGTACTTACATGCCAACACAAAACGTTCTGCTCGTGGGTAGCCACGGAAACCATAAGACCGGTATCAATTACGTTCTGATGGAGATCGCAGCCGCTCTCAAAGATTACCATCTATCTTACGCATCTATCTCTGGCGGTCGCACCCAGAAACATTATCTGGCCAGCAAGATTCCCACGTATGATGCCGTCGGGGATCCGCGGAGGCTTCTCGAGGTCATCGCAAACGTGCGCCCCGATGTCGTGATCTCCTTTGACGATGTCTGGCATCTGGAAGCGATCGAGTACGCAAGGTCCAAGTATCCGTTCTACTGGGTACACTACTTTCTAACAGAAGAGGCGCAACTCCATCCGGGGAAAACAGTGCAGCAACCAGATCGAACTTACAAGGTGGATATGCGGCCGACCTTGGATAGGTGCGACGCTTTGATTCCGAGCACAACTCACTCCGAAGCTGTAGCCAAAGCGTGGCAACTAGAGAACATCCAACCGCTTCTGCATCCGCCGGTGCCCGTAAATACATTCTCGTACTCGCGCAAGCTCCGGGATAACTTCAGAGAGCTCCACGGTTACGATAGTAAGGACTTTGTCTTTGTCGTAGTTGCGAAGAACTTCATTCGTAAGAACATTCCCTTTGTTATGGAATGCATGTTCTATCTTCAGCGGGAAGCGGACAAGCTCCCTCCGGGGATTATCCCGAAGTTGTTTCTTCATGTGCCCCCCCTGCCCATGATAGCCAGCGCCGGTTACGACCTTGCTTACCTGAAAAGCATCTATGAGATCCTGCCAAAGTCGATACATATCTCCACGGAAGAAGAGGGCAAGGTCTTCGATGATCGAGACGAAGAGTACCTGCAGGCTATTTACTCGGGCGGCGATACTCTAATATCGCTTCCGTACGCTGAAGGTATCGGCTATCCGGTGATCGAGGCTATGCTGTGCAACATGCCGGTCGTGGTGGGGCATGGTGGTTATCCCAGACGTTATGCGGCAGAACTCCCGGAGGCTCTGAAGAGAAACGTACTGGTGAAACAGAGCGGTCATTATATTGCGCCCGGGATGAACCAGATCTGGTATCAATACAGTCTACAGGATGCGCTAACCGCTATGGCCAGCTGTATCAAGACTTACCACAGAAAGAAGCGCGCCGAAGGGAACCGCGATCTCGTGATCGATTACTTCAAGCCGATGCTGTTCGCGGAGAACTGGAAGACCGTGGTAAGTAACGCCCTCAAGGTAGTGGCCTCTGGAGTAAAAGCATGAACCTGTTTGTATGTATCTCTGACCCGATCTCTCCCGCTCAGGTCTTCTCGAATATCCTTACCGTTATTCGCTATCGTGTGGCTCTAGAAGCTGGTGAGAGAATCGAGCTTGTCTATTATGAGAACGCCGCTCTGGATAAGGTTCCTGAGCACGGGTTGCTCCACGATATTGCCACCATTCCGAATGAGGCTCTGATAGAAGTTCTGAAGACTCTCAAGCCGGAAGTGCTCTTTAAGAATATTCCTACCAACTCTACTTCACCAGAAGCCGGTCTGCATCAGGTCGTCTATCTGTTGCCTACTGAAACGATCGGCCTGGTCCCTGCTCTTAAAGAGATCGAGGGGTTTCTGCATGTGCCGGTCTTCTCGCCAAAGCATTACGGAACTCTTAGAGACGCAGCGATCAAGGCCGGCATGATCACTAATACGATGTTTACTATGTATCGATCCTTGAGCGATGTAGCCGCTCTGGCCAGTCGAACCACGCGGGTCAGCGGTGCCTTCCGCCTTGTGACCCTGAACATTGCTACTATCATAGGCTGGCTGAAGAACGGCGGGGCTATGGACTTTGTGATCGATTCCCAGGAGGGAGAAGGGTTCTACTCCTGCTCGATCGAAGTCCGTCCGGCCTACGTTGGATATCTACAGCTGGTGGATCGACCCGTAGAACAGGGGGTGAAGACCAGTTCTGTATACGAGTTCCTGGTGCCCTCTTTCGGCAAGCGGTGCGGGATCGGTGATTACCATAAACACCAGCGTGAAGAGATATATAGAATCAGCGGGGATAACCCGGTCTGTATTACCGCCCGCCGACTGGACGAGCTGATGCTTGTAACCAACACAGTCTTTATCCATCACGAGTTCCTACTCTTTTATGATGGGTACCTCTCTGAGAACAATCATGAGGAGCTGATAGATTTCATCGACTCGCATCGCGATATCAAGTTTCCGATCTTCTTACACACTGTTCCGGGCTGGGAAATCATAGAAAACGATGTCCGTCTGAATTACATCGATGCCCTTCTAGCCATGAAGAACGTATACCCTATTGTGATGAATCGGGTTATGCACTCTACCCTGCAAGCCTATCCGTCTATGAAGCGCTCGGGTAAGAAGATTGCTATTACGGACCTCGGGCTGTACTCTGGAATAGAGTCTCAGCCCTCTTCAGAGAGTGCCCGCCACCTTATGCTCTTTGGCTTTAACAACCCGGGTAAAGGCTATCAGGAAGTCGTAGACACTATCATGACCAGAACTGCCCACAACCTTTTGATAGTAGGTCGAGGTTCCTCTGCACTCAAGATTGCAGATCAGAATAGAGTATGGTGTATTGATGAATACCTACCAGAGGATAAGCTACTGGCTCTTATGCGAGGGCATGTGTTAGCTGTTATCTGCAATCGTACGGCCGGTTCTACATCCAGTTCAGCATCTTACAGAGATGCCCTGGCTACAGGTGTGCCCGTATTTGCCAGTGACAACATAGCTCACACTTCTCTGAAAGATTTCACTCAGGATTCCAGGCTGACTTACTTTGCTGATATGGATGAGCTTCTCACTATCTTGGATAAGTTGGATGGCACAGACAGGCTCTACGAGCTCAGACAGAAGAGCTACGATCTATCTGTGGATCTCAAAAAGAAGTGGAGCATAGGCCGCACGTCACTGGACGTTATGCGGTCTTTCGCACCCTGATGATCTTTGCGCCCTTACGGAGATCGGACTTGAAAAGCAAGTAACCGATCCCGATACCCATGGCGTCGAACTCGTCTTGATTCGTGACACCTTTACCCAGACCCATGTGGGATAGCTTCGCGGTTACTTCAGCTTTCTCGGCAGCTGATTTGCCAAGGAGGCCCGACTTCCAGTGACTGACCATGACGGTCTTGGGAATCGTACCCATGTTTCGATACCAGGCCAGTTCTATGATAGCCTTTACACGAGGCACTACAAACATGCCCGTGCGGCGCTGGTTACCATGAACACCAAAGTTCTCTACTAAACACTCGTTAGGCTTCCACTCTTTGCAGAGTCGATCGATGAGGTCATAGATAGCCACAAAGGACTTTGCTGTGAAGGTTTCTTCCTTGGCTACTTTACGTGGTCGCAGCATTCCATGGTCCGGTACTCTGAAGTTATCTGTGGTGGTTTTAGAATGATCTATGATCGCGAATCCCAGTTTCTGAGAACCGGGGTCGACAGCCAAGTAGCGGGTGTAATCGCTGGCCATCTATCTGAGGTCCCGGTAATATTGCTGGCCTACTTCTTGGAGTTCGTCGATGAATCGTTTGCGCACCTGCCGGATCTGCTCGCGGCTTTTGTCCCAGGCTTTCGTCTTGATGGGCTTGATAGCCCCGACCGGAGATAGTTGGTAGTTAAAGAAGTTACTTATGACCAGTGGCGTTAACTTGAACTTATCGCTGCCGTAAACGATAGCATGCAGGAGGAGCAGTTGGATAGGACTTCGCATATGGGCCGCAGCCCGATCGATAGCCTCGCAGACGTAGTTTTCAATCAGCTGGGTATGTGCCCGGCCGTTCTTGTTCGGTTCAGTTATCGCCCGGGTAATTGTCTCGATGTCGTAAGAAGGTTTCTTCTGGAAATGGCTCTTGTCGTAGAAGACCATCCCATTGACCTTCTCACCGGGCTCAGTCTCAATACTAAATGGAGGTTTTGAGTGCATACACCACACCCACAATCAAGCAATTACGCTTATAGAGTCAAGGAGGAACTCAAGAGTTTTCTAGAGCCCTATATGGACTACCAGGGAGTCGAGTTCCGGGGTGAAGGTAGAGGATCTTTCCGCTGTCCGAACCGCTCGTTTCATAGCCACGGAGATCGGAACTTCTCCGGGACATTCCGCAGTATGTCCAACGGACAGATGTGGAAATGCCAGGTGTGTAAAACTGGTGGAGACGTGTACAACATGGCTAATTTTGTCGAGGGTATGCCAGTGGGCACTACCGTAGACTTCTGGCTAATCACTGTGCCCCATGTCGCAGACTGTGTGAACTTCACACTGGATATAGCCAAGTACCACGAGGCTCTCAAAGAGCTTAGCGTAGATCCTGCGAAGATGAAAGGCCACGTACCCAAGGAGACTCGTAAACAGATCGATGATATTATCCATGAGAGAAAGGATCCCGATCGAATCAATGGGGAATATAACCGCAAGTATCCGGAGCAGATCCGTAACGCTATCAGTGATACCTTCGGGGTCTTCTTTCCGCAGAAAGGTGATCTGGAATTCCTGGGGCGGGACCATCCGCTCAACGATGACCGGGTTATCAAAGACGGGAATCTAGTATTCCCAATCCACAATGTTTACAACGCACTGCTGGGATTTATGTGCCGCCTTCCGGAGAAGGAGATCGCAGAGGCCGGTGTAAAGAAATACAAGTTCACCACTACACTGATAGAGGGCGAATCGATAGGGCTCTTCAATATGAACCGGGCCCGACAGACGATCACCGAGACCAAACTCGTTTACATGTTCGAGTCTCAGTTCGATTGCATGGTAGCCTACGTCTCTGGCCTGACCAACTCTGTGAGCATAGGCACAAGCCCGGAGATCGAGAAGCTGGTGAAGCTGCTCAATAGCTACAAGGTAGCAGAGATTGTACTGATTCTCGATAACGACCGTCCGGGGCATTTCGCTACAGTCAAGATCGCTGAGCAGATGGTAGAGCGAGGGATCAGTGTAAGCGTATTTCTCCTGCCATCTAAAGTGGATGCTGACGAATACATCGTAGAGTTCGGGGTCGGACCACTGCAGAACTCCGGTCAGAGAATGACTCTGGCGGAGTACGCTCTGAAAGTAGGCTACGACGATCTATCCAATCTAAATCTCAGTGTGTCGGTTCGGTATCTCCGGGCTCTGGAATACCTCGTGCGCTTCTCGAGAACTTTAGGTTCCGCAGTAACCTACGCCAAGCAGATCTCAGATATGTTTGATATCAAGTCTCCAGAGGATGTGCGGTTCGACATAGCCCGAGAGATGGCCAACTTCAAGGATCCGGTGACGGCCCGTTACAATACGATCGTACAGAACGCGGTACAGCAGATCATCTCTGAACCCGATGTGGAGAAGAAAGACTCTCTGGTAGAAAACACTCTCAAAGATCTCAAGACTCTACAACAATCATATGCTACTCATAGCCGCTCAGAGGAAGCTCGAGAGCTGGATGAGATCCTTACGCAGGGACAAGAGAATACAGACATTGTCCACACCGGCATTGGAGAATTCGATGACGCCGTCCGTCTGACGTTAGGCACCTTTCTTATCATGGGCGGGCGGGCAAGCTCTGGTAAGAGCTCTCTGGTAAGAGCTATTGTTTGCAACGCTCTAAGAAACGATCCCGAGCTGTTTATTATCCACTGTACACTCGATGATACCAAGAAGGATACGATGGATGGGATCATATCCAACCTGTCCGGCGTGGAGAACTCTATTCTGGAGCAGGGTCTGGTATCTCCGGAGCTCATGCCGCGGATCGAAGAAGCCCAGCAAATCGTTCGGAATTGGTGGGGCTCTCAGTATTACATGGTCGGTCAGGGGAAGATTCAAAACACGGGCGACATCCTTTCCCAGATCCGCCGGGTGCGTGCGCGGCATGAGTCCAAGAAGATCTTGCTCATCGTAGATAACCTGATGAACCTGCCCGAGGTTTCTGAAATGGGCCAGCAGAACAAGCGGGTCGTTACAGAGATCGCAGTGAACCGGATGCAGATTCTGACTCAGGCAGAACTCGTAGCTACTATCTGTATGGTGGAGCTGACCAAGAGCGGTCCTTACAGGCCCGACATCGGGATGCTCAAAGAGACCGGTTCGATCGAGTACCGTGCCAAGATCGTAGCTCTCCTACATAACGATCTCAAGCTTACCCCGAATAGCACAATAGCTTGGAAGGACGAGAACGGCTCCAAGCGGCCCGTACTCGAGATCGATTTCCCGAAATACAAAGTCGGAGAGCCTAACCGAAAGCTCTGGCTCTGCATGAATCCCGCAGTAAACCGTTTCTCCAGTCCTACCGAGTCCCAGATAAAGAACTGGGCTCAGGTAGCTGCTACGCAGATGAGTAAGAAAGCCGGTGGCTCACAGGGCGGAGAAGGTAAACAAGGATCATCTGGAGGTTTCGATGACTGAACAAGATTATGAAGAACTCGTGGAGGTAATGCGGTATGCCGGCAACTCGGGCAAGATCTCAGACGAGAATCTCAGACTCAACGCTCTGAATGCGTTTCGAAATGCATTGAAAGCTGGAGTATGGGAAGACGGTAGCCCGCTCGAGGAGAGAGAACGCCAGCTACTGAGTGAATATCTACACATGGTTTCTCAAAAGAATATAGTAAGAACCTTTCCGTTATCCCTCAAGGAACTCAACAAGGCTAACCGGCACAATATCAAAAGGATTATGGCTTGGACACCTCTGGAGTGGGGTGGGGCTGCAGCCGGTGAGCTTGGAGAGGCCTGTAATCTCCTGAAGAAGCTCCGGCGAGGCGACGAGATCCCAATGGAGTTAATCGCAGAGGAACTTGCAGATGCTCTGATCTCTATCGATCTGATCGCCTGTCGTCTAGACATCGATCTCGAAGCAGCCATAATAGAGAAGTTCAACAAAGTATGCAGGCAGCATGGAGTACCACCGCTGCCGGAGTACCCGGCATGAAACCAAGAAAGATGCTGAAGAAAGACTGGATAGGCGTACGTGTAAAGGCAGTGAAACCTGTATCCAATGGCTACGGCACAGTCAAAGCCGGTACCTACGGAGTCGTAACTTCTACCCATCAGGGGAAGTTCTATGTAACGTTCGATCTCTGTTCGCATTGCGGTTTCCAGCTACGGGTCTCCGGAGTCAGTGAAGGAAGTCTGGAGCTGGTGAAAGGAGAGGCTACACCTCTAGTTTGATTATGTACAAGAGAAGAATAGAGCTCTTGATAGGATTCAAAGGGCCACTCCCTACCGATAGGGATAAAGATTCTCTGGAAACTGTGATTAGCCGTTTTGGCTATGCCCGTATTCAACATAAAGACACCGCTCGGATTCATATCGAAGAGCTCGGCTGGCTTCCTCTCATGGATATCTGGAGAGAACTCGAGAATAGAGGATTGATCAGCTGGAAACAAATACTAATAGATCAGCACAGAGATATTCTAAATGAATTTCTAGAAGATGGGTATGTCAAAGCTGGATCCAGCACCATTACATACCTAGAGGCTTATGGTCTTATCGAAAAGCCCGCAGAGTATCGTAGAGGCTGGCTTGCAAATGTTACCAGTAAAGGTAAACAAGCACTGGAGGATGGATGGTTCCTAGAGCAAAAGGCTACAAGTCCTATATAGATCAAGTCGGGGCGAGCTACCGCCTGGCGCGGATCGAGGATCAACTCCGCCGCTGGTTGAACCTTAGAAATCCAAGGACTACCGCGTTTCTAGAATGGGATGATCAGCCTACGGACACGGACGGCTGGCTCATCTATGTGCGCTTTCATGAACAGCCCATCGCTATCTTCGCTATGGTTCGAAGCACGATGAATTACACCCAGCTTCATTGGAAGCTCTATCCTAAAGCGCTCCGAGAGGAACTCCGAAAGATCTATGGCTAAAAGAGGCAAGAAAGTAGAACCCTGTGGAGGGATGTGCTGTGCTCTATTTGGCACCGGCTTCGACCACGAGGTATTCGAGTACATGTCCTGGTCGGTGCGGATCTGTCTCCGTCTCTGGGAAGAACCGCAGGTCGCCGCTAGCTTCTGGGTTCGCCAGAATAAGAGCTGGGCCGGCGAAGGCAGAATGTACGACTTCGACGATTGTAGAAAGATGATGCTCGCCTTTGTCCCTCACAAAGCAGAAGGAGAAAGCCCGCAGTTCTATACTTGCAAGGTCTGGGATAAGAAGACCAAGTTATGCACTGAATACGAACAGAGGCCCATCATCTGTAGAAATCACGGAGTAAAGATGGCCTGTGCTTTCTCCGGTTGTAAACTTAACCCTATTCCAAAGAAGGTGATCCATGAAGACAATCTTGGCTAATATGGCTAAGAAAGCGCAGGTGCTTTCTAGTGATGAGAAAGCAGAACTGGATTACTGGGTGAAGTCCGCTAGACGCCGAGGGATACGAAACCTGCTTAGCCGAGCGCTTCTCCGCGTAGCTCAGGCCTACATTGCTCTCGATAGAAACAGAAACATCGTATTAGATACCGCTGCAGATCTCTGTGCAGAATGGGAAACCCATGGCAAAGACGTAGAAGGGAAAGAGCTTGAACTTCTGAAGGCGGTCCGCGCAACTCGGACATGAACGAAATCATTATGGAGCTCGAGGAGTTCTGGGCGATCTTCTGGTGTGGCCGGATGTGGTCTCGAGTCTGGTATCCGAGCCAGGCAGACGCTCAACGATTCGTAGACACTATCAAGAACAACGACCAGTATTCTGTGCGTAAACTGGATGTCAGGATCCTGAAGGCATGAAGGACTTTAACAAGTCTCCACTGCCGGAAACGTACAAGGAGATCTCGATCTATGACCTCCTGAAGTTCCAGGAGTGCCCGAAGAAGTACGAACACTTCCTCGAGGAGCGGCAGATGTCTCCCACCGAGGAGTTTGCTGCGATCTGCCGGCGGCACGTCACGGGCATAGCGCGGGACGCTCTGATGGATAAGCTCTCCGGGATCGATAGCTATCACAAGCGCGCGGTGCACGATGTAGAGAATTCCATTTATGGACTATCACAGTCCGGGAAGTCGAAGCAGTATACCGATCGGATTCAGGCTATCCTATCGCGGTTCATGAACGTCTTTATATATGGGGAAGACCGCACAGGTGTCGGGATGGGTCTCCCGCAGGGTGTTACCGAGGCCGGGATCCGGGTCCTTGCCGGTTCGGACTACACCATAGTCATGAACCGCTCCAAGCAAACGCGAACCTATATCTACACATTCGGTTCTGAGATTACCAACCCGTTCTTTAACGGGCACGTACTCCGGGCGGCCATCATACACGAAGGCTATCTCCGTGAAGGCATCCGGGCCTTTGTATACCTCTACAACCTCAATACCGGGGAAGAGTCCTCTTACGATCATCCGCGTCTGCATAAGAATCTCCTCAAGACGGTAGCATCCTTACTCGGCCGGCTACGAGAGGCGGACTATTACTACAACATTGGCTCCTGGTGCACCTATTGCACTTATCTACAGGATTGCTATCGAGGAGCTTTGTTGAAATGAATACTGATCCGAGTCCAATGAGTGATGATGAACTGAAAGCGGATGAACAAACACCTCCACCGCGTCGTAAAAAGCATCGTGAATCC
>Ga0134123_10002011_pt1 | contig 13333 bp, 12 predicted proteins | sample KB303_FD_96460 | JGI IMG/M metagenome (GOLD analysis project Ga0134123, IMG submission 96460) | Terrestrial soil microbial communities without Nitrogen fertilizer from Kellogg Biological Station, Michigan, USA - KB3-0-3 | ecosystem: Environmental > Terrestrial > Soil > Unclassified ...
AATCGCAGGCGTTCCCGCGTACTGGTGATGAGGGATGCCGCGTTGGCCTTCACTTCCGCAAAGGGACTGCTCGCCAGTTGGCTTCCCATTTTTACGGCGAGGAGATACTCATCCTGCGTGGCCAGAAGGTCCGGCGAATAGACCGTGAAGAGTGGTTCACCTTTGCGGACTGGTCGGCCGATCGAATTGATAAAGACTTCTCGCACCCACCCGGCAGTCTTCACGGTGACCTGGGTAAATCCCCGTTCGTCATAGCCGACTGTACCGACCGCACGAATCTCTTGCCCTAAGACTGCGATGCCGGCTGGCGCGCTTCGAACCCCAATCAACTGTCTCATCACCGCCGGAACCACCACAGCCCCGGATGGCGCTGAAGACATGCCTGGCATGCCCTGCATGGAACTTCTCTTCATGTCCACCTGCTTCATGTCTTCCATTTCACCCGCCCGCCCCGGAGGCGCCGAGACGCCTCCTGCTCCCATGTCAGCCATTTCTCCTGCCAGCGCTGGGGCAGCCGGGGCGCTCCCTGTTCCCATCATCCCGTGGGCGGTAATAAAGCCGGCAGCGGCTCCGGCGATCACACCGATCGCCACCGCACCGACCATGAAATTTTTTCTGTACGTCTGCTGGTTCATCGATGTTCCTCCTTGGTGTCAGTGTTGTTAGCTCTGCCGATCGAGAGTGATGCCGACGACCTGTTCAAGTTCAGCTAATCGCTGCTGGCGATCTACCAGGGCCTTGAAATATTCAAGCTGAAATCCTTGCCAGGCCCGTTGCGCTTCAATGAGATCGAGAACCCCGGCTTTGCCAGACCGATACCCCACACGCGCCGCCTCAAGACTCTGCTCCCCCTGTGGCAAGATCGTGGTGCGGTACAACGTAGCCACTTGATCGATCGCTCTGAGCTTGGCCAGGAGGTCATTGATCTGAAACCGAGTGATGTTTTCTATGGTATGTTGCTGCGCCCGCGCGACTGCAACCCCCGCCGCTGCCTCCTGCACACCCGCGTCATACTTCGGCTTAGTCCAGAATGCGAAGGGGATGCTCATCGCCACGTACGCGCCGAATCCGTCGTTGGCCTGATAGTTCTGGAAGCGCTGAACCGCCACGTTGAAGTCCGGGTAATACTGGCGCAGAGCCAGCGCGTGGGACTGCTCGTTCCGCTGTACATCCAACTCGGCGGCTTTGATCTCCGGCCTGTCGTTCAGCGCCAGACGGTGTAGATCGTCCATGGGCTGATCGAAGGGAAGTTGAGAGGGTTCTTGCGCGATGCCCAATGGTGATGCGGTATCCCGATCGAGCAGCGTATTGAGCATCGCCTCCGCCGTTTCCCGGCGCTGTTCCAAGACAGGACGATGTTGGAACAAGAGAGATAACTCCACGTGGGCCTTGAGGACGTCAGCCTGGCTTCCCTTGCCCGCACGGAACTTTGCGTTCGCAATCTCTACAAACTGTCTGAGCACCTCCACCTGTTCATGATGAATCTGGACGGCCTTCTGCGCGAGAAACAGCTCGTAATAGGTCTGCTTCAGCCGGGCGATTAATTCCCGTTCCTTCGCACGGACCGCTTGCTCGGTCATATCGGCCGAACGGCTCGCTACGTCGCCTTTGAGCGCGCGTTTGCCGGGGAAGGGAAGGTTCTGCGAGAAACCAAAGATATTATTCTGCGTCTGCATCACGTTGAAGCTTTGAGGGAAATTCCACAGCTGGAGGGACAGGATTGGGTCATCCAATGACTGCGCCTGCATGATCCGATTCGTGGCGGCTTCCCATTGCTTGCGCGCCGCGACAAGCTCGGGGTTTCGAGCCAGGGCTTCCTGGATCAATTCCGGCAGCATCAGCCTGTTGTGCAGTACAGAGTCGGTATCCCGTGCCCACGATAACCCGCTAATGAAAAACATCACCAGCAATGACGCAACCATCAAACAGTGACGTTGTCTATTCAGTCTCATAACAATGACCTCCAAGATTTCCTCTACGTTCGGAGCCCTGTCCATGCTCTGATCGTTAGCGGCCAGTGCACTGAGACAGTAAATCGAACGCTGAAATCGAGCGTCGAATGGCACGCGTGATCACAACGGAGAAAATTACGTGATATGGGAGGGAAAGATCAGATGCGAAGCACAGAAATCTTGAGCAGGAGATCCTGGAGAGGGCCAACGATGGGATGATCGGACAAACGGGTGCCGGATGAGGTCTGGAGAACAAGAAGAGCTAATGTAGCGGTGTCTTGAGAACAGATTGTCTGAGAGTCACTGTTCAGTTGGAGCTTATCGGCAGACTGCACGCCGAGCGTCTTAAATGCATCACAATAATATTGAGAGACCGGTTGTTCATCTTGAGTCGAACAGTCAGCGTCCATTTGAATGGGCGTGACGGCATTCACCGGCAGAAGACAAGCATAGGCATTGAAGCTTAACGCAAAAAAGAGCACGACGAGCGTGCAGGCCAGGACCGAAAGGGAGCGATGAGCATGGACTCGCATGAAGTGACTCTATCCCCTTTCCATCCCAGCCGTCAACTGTATGTCTCTTTGCATAGGTCAACCATACCCCCGCCTCCGGTTCGATGCCCGCCATACTAAGGGTAAGGGGGACATCCTCGCACTACCATGTTTTCGCTTAAGGATAGCCTGCTCGATCCTCGAATGCGCGCGCCGAACGATATAAATGTTCCTTTCACGCTCGCTCATATCCAATTCAGGGATGGGGGCTGATTGATCTTCTACTGCGCGCGTCCAACGAGGGCCTTCGGAGGCCGCGCGTTGCACAAGCAGAGAAGATCATCAGGCTCCATCCCCTCCTCTCTTCCGCGGTTCTTCCCTATTCTCCTTCAAAGGGTGGCCTGGTCGATCCTCTATTGCGCGCGTCGAACAATAGAAATCGTCCCTCCAAGCTCGCTCGTTATCTCTCTAGGGATGGGGGGCTGACTGATCTTCCACTGCGCGCGTTCAACGAGGGCCTTCTCAGGCCGCGCGTTGCGCGAGCAAGGAAGGTCATCAGCTCCCATCCCCCCTCCCACTTGCAGTTCCGCCGCCCAACCCGTACACTGATGTCATTGCGATCCAGCCTGGTCTGAACAGTCCTGCCCGATCGTTTATCAACTGATCAATCATGCAGTCATTCGTTCGGTAGAGCTATGCCACCTACAATTCTCTTGAGCTGCGAGTCCATCAGCAAAAGCTACGGGGTGAAACCGCTGTTTGCCGATCTATCGATCGGGTTGGCCGAGGGCGATCATGTCGGATTGGTCGGGCCGAACGGTTCCGGCAAATCGACCCTGCTGAAGATCATGGCAGGGCTCGAAGAACCGGATGAGGGCACCAGGTCGATGCGCCGACAGCTTCGCATCGGCTACGTTCCGCAAGAGCCAATCCTGGACGGAACACATACGATCGAGGAATCGCTCTCACAGATTCTCATCGACCAAGGTCTGGACCCCCATGACCATAGCGGCCGCATCTCCACAGCGCTCAGCCTGGGGGAATTCCCCGCAACCGACCAGTCGACGGCCACGCTCTCCGGAGGGTGGAAGAAACGCCTGGCAATCGTCAGGTCGTTGATGCTGGAGCCGGATGTCCTGCTGATGGACGAACCGACCAACCATTTGGATGTCGAGGGCATCCTATGGCTGGAGCGATTGTTGCGCGCGGAAGCCCGCGCCTTTCTCGTCGTCAGCCACGATCGGCGCTTTCTGCAATCCGTGACGTCGCGAATGATCGAGCTCAATCGCAGTTATCCTACGGGGGTGTTCGAAGCCAAAGGCAACTACAGCGATTTCCTTGAACAGCGGGATGCCGCGCTGCACGCGCAGGCCAATTATGAGGCGTCATTAGCAAATCGTGTCCGACGCGAAGTGGAGTGGCTCCGGCGTGGCCCCAAGGCCCGCACGACGAAGGCCAAATCCAGGATTGACTCAGCCGGCCGTTTGATCGAGGAACTGAACAGCGCTGATGCCCGAAAAGACCAAGGTCCGGCTGGCATCAATTTCACCGCATCGGGACGCAGGTCGAAACTGTTGGTCGAGGCCACGCAACTCTGCAAATCGCTCGGCGGACGGCAAATCATCAAAGATCTCGATTTGCTGCTTGGACCGGGACAGAGGCTTGGATTGCTGGGTCCGAATGGAAGCGGAAAGAGCACCCTGCTCAAACTGGTGGCGGGCACGCTGAAACCGGATTCAGGCACCATCACCCGCGCGGACAAATTGCGCGTGGTCACATTCGAGCAGCACCGCGAATCGCTGGACCAATCCTCTTCACTCCGCCGAGCCCTCGCCCCGCACGGCGATTCGGTCGTCTATCAAGACCGTTCGGTGCATCTCGTCTCCTGGGCGAAACGGTTTCTCTTCCGACCTGAGCAGTTGGATCTCCCGGTCTCCCGCCTTTCCGGAGGCGAACAGGCGCGTCTCCTGATCGCACGGCTGATGCTCCAACCGGCAGACCTCTTAATCCTCGACGAGCCGACGAACGACTTGGATATTCCGACACTCGATGTGTTGGAGGACAGTCTGATGGAGTTCCCCGGAGCCTTGATGCTGGTGACACACGACCGATGGCTCTTAGACCGCGTGTCCACCATGTTGCTCGCACTGGACGGTACAGGACAGACCGAATGGTTCGCCGACTATGCACAATGGGAGTCCGCGCAAGAACGCAAGACGGCAGAGCAGGCTCGCACATCGACGTCACGCTCCTCCAAAGCATCCCGCACCGAAACGGAATCAACTCCGAAAACAAAACGGACAGGTCTGTCCTATCGAGAGCAAAAGGAGTGGGCGAAGATGGAGCAGCGAATTCTCCAAGCCGAGGAAACCATCGCCGCCTGTCAAGCCGCAGTGGAAGATCCGGCCGTCGCCTCCAATGCAGTCGCGTTACAAGAAAGGTCCGAGGCGCTGGAAGCAGCCCGTACAGCCGCGGAGCGGCTCTATAACCGCTGGACCGAACTCGAAGGAAAACAGACCGAGTCAGCCGGACAACCCTAAGACTGAGGACTGAGAGTTTATCTGGTTTGTCTGGTTGATCTGGTCTATCTGGTTCCCTTGCAGACCACGGCAAAATCTGTACAATGCCCCGATGCGTCCATCGACCTTGCGCTCTTCGCTGTTGATCCTTACCATTGCCTCAATCATATCCGGTTGTGAAACAACCAACCGAGTCCTCACGTCGGCTGAACGTGCCGTAAAGAGCCGGACCGGCCAGACCATCATCGATCTTGCCGAGGGAAAAGACCCGTCACAGATCGCCAAGCGTCGGCTCAATGAATATGCCCGCGATCCCGAGTCGTTGCTCAGAGACCTCCAAGCTGCCCAACGGGATTTTAAAGCCCTCTACGAAGCCCTGGGCGGCAAGGTCGGCGAGACATGGGGCAAGAAAGAGGTCAAGCTGCCCGAGCAGAAGAAATATGTGAAGTACACACAAAACTATAAGAGCCGCGCGATCGTGGACTTCGACAAGGGTGACATTCTCGTCGAAACGGTTGACGATCAAGATCCATGGCGTAGCTTGAAACATGCCGTCGTGACGACGCTGTTGACCCCTCAAGATCCCAGGGCCGTCGACTTGTTTTCGGACAAGGAAATCGTACTAACTGGAGACAAGGAGCCCTACCTTCTTGGATTGGTCCTCGACCAAGAAGGCAAAGCGATTCGAACGCCGACCGACGCGGAGCAATTTGCAGAGCATCTTCTCACCAGCAAATCTGGCACGCGGGAAGTCGACCAGGAAGGGATGAAGAAGACGGCGACTTACGTCACGATAAAAATGGCGGCAAACCTCTCGCACAGACAAGCCGAAAAGTATCGCCCCGTTGTCCAACAGTTCGCCGAGCAATACAAGATCAGCCCAAGTCTCGTTTTCGCGATCATTCGCACCGAAAGCAACTTCAATCCCTACGCCGTCAGTTCGGCACCGGCCTACGGACTCATGCAGCTCGTGCCGAGCAGCGGGGGCCGCGAAGCCTACCGAAAGGCGAAAGGGCAGGACGTGGCCCCGTCACGTGATTATCTATTCGACCCTGAGAATAACGTGGAACTGGGCACGGCCTATCTCAATGTCTTGATGTTCAACCAGCTGGAGGCCGTCGAGCATCATGTGTCACGCGAATACTGTGTGATTTCGGCCTACAATACCGGCCCAAGCAACGTGTTCCGCACCTTTTCGCGCGATCGTGTGGCTGCCGTCAACCAGATCAATGGTCTCAAGCCTGCCGCCGTCTATGACCAACTGCGAACGAACCTGCCGTACGACGAGACCCGCCACTATCTCGAAAAAGTGACCACCTACCGCAAGGCCTTCGTCAGTTCGTCAGAGAGTTCCAATTAATCACGTAATCACGCCACCCGCGCTCGTTCGATCAAGATGGCGCGTCTGGAGTCAGGTGACAAAGCAGGATTTCTATAGGTCCGCTGGCGACGCATGCAGCGTCTTTGTGTCAGGGGTCTGCACATGCTCCGGTCGAAATCCGAGTCCGATCATCCGAGCGGGAATCCGTCGGAGGAATGGAAGCCATGCCAGCAGACGGACTGGAAATGGCGGCGAAAACTTGTCACGATCGGTCAGTGCGCGTCTGATGACGCGATCCTGAATCGCGAGCTGCACTCGTTGAGTCATGCGGGTCGGCCACTCGCGCCCCTGCTGGACCCGCTGAAGGTCCTGGGTTGTCGGCCGTCCAATACGTAGAGACGCCGTCAGCAGATTCGCCGTCGCGACCGCATCCTGGATGGCCAGGTTGATCCCGACGCCACCGACCGGCGACATGGCATGCGCAGCATCGCCGATGCAGAGGAGCCCCGGTCCGTACCACTGCCTCAATCGATCGACTTGCACGGTGAGGAGCTTGATCGGTTCCCAACTTTGGAGTTCTTGAACCCGATCCGCCGCAAACGGTGCCAGCTGAGCGATGCTCTCACGAAACGAGACCAACCCCTGCGACTCGATGTGACTGCGGGAGCCTTTCGCGATCACGAACCCACATTGCCAGTAGTCTGCGCGGTTCAACATGATGAAGATGCGACCGCGGTCAAAGCGGCCCATCGGATCGACAGGATCGCCGGCACGCCGCGAGAGCCGGAACCAGAGCACATCCATTGGCGCCCCGAATTCTTCGATCGAAAGTCCGGCCCGCTCGCGCACTACGGAATGCCGGCCATCGGCACCGACCACCAGGTCTGCGCGAACCTCCAGCGCTCCTTCTCCCGTATTGACGGTGAGCCCAACGATCTGATCGCCGTCCCGTATGAGATCCGTCACCTCTGCGCTCATGCGGAGTTGAAACGCGTGAAAGCGTTTCGCCTCCTCCACCAGGAAGCTGAGGAAGTCCCACTGTGGCATGAAGGCGATATAGGGGCACCGCACAGGGAGCGTGGAAAAATCGGCGAAGGTAAAGGCGACATCACCGAATTGTCCGTTCAGGTGGAGGATTTTTTGGTGCGGCAGCGTGAGAAACCGGTCGAGCACCCCCAACTCATGCATGACTTCCAAGGTCGAGGGATGCAACGTGTCTCCGCGAAAGTCACGCAGGAAGTTCGCGTGCTTTTCGAGTACGAGCACTGAGACACCGGCCCTAGCAAGCAAGAGCCCGAGCATCATCCCCGCTGGCCCACCGCCCGCGATGCAGCAACGCACAGTGATCGTGCTCGTTGCCATGCCTCTTGTCCTTACATCGTTCATGTTCGCGGACTCTATACGGGCCTCACCGGAGGCCGGTCCAATTTGCGCGAGGGCACATCCCTCTCAATGTTCGTCCTGGTCAATTGCCTCAAATAGGTTCCGGACAGGGAGACGCACCGATTTGGGATAGAACAGCCATTTGGCGAGCTGCAACGTGAGATAGCCGGGATGTCCCTTGACTCCAAGCAATGTGGCAAAACGATTCCACTCGGGGATGCGAGGTGGACTGGCGCCGGGAAGTGCAAGAAACCACCGGGCTAACGCAGCATTGTCCTTTGACTGGCGAACCGCGGCGAGAAACTGATCGATGGTGAGATCAAAGTGACGGAGGAAATGCCCGTCCACGCCATATCGGCTGCCAAAGGCCAATTGATAGATAAACGGAAGCTGCCGATCAAGAGACAGCCTCGCCTTTTCCGCGAAACGCGGAAGCCAGACACAGCCGGCGAGTTGGTCCTGAGGACGGGGGAGCTGCATGGGTACGCGCTTATGATGTCGTTCTTGTGTGCGATGTCACGAAACAGTCGGTCGTATGGTCGTTTACCAGCCCAACCGCCTGCATGTAGGCATAGATAATCGTGCTGCCGACAAACCGGAAACCACGCTTCTTGAGATCCTTCGACAAGGCGTCGCTCTCCGGACTCGTGGCGGGAACCTGCGTCATGCGTGGCCGACGATTCATTTTCTGTTTTCCACCGACAAACTGCCAGACGTAGTGATCGAATGAACCGAACTCTTCCTGGACAGAGAGAAACGCCTGCGCGTTGGTCACCGCCGAGTCAATCTTGAGTCGGTTGCGAATGATGCCGGGATTTTTCAGTAGCTCGGCTTTCTTCTTCGCGGTGAATCGTGCCACCTTCTTCGGATCAAACTGTGCAAATGCCCGCCGATAGCCATCCCGCCGCAGCAAGATCGTTTCCCATGTGAGACCGGCCTGAGCTCCCTCCAACTGCAGCATCTCAAAATGTTTTCGGTCTGAATGGACCGGCACACCCCATTCCTGATCATGATAACGAATGAAATGCGGCTTGCCACCGACCCAGCCGCAGCGAGACTGACCATCTGAAATCGGACGGAGGCCTGTAGTCATCGACTAGAGTCATCGGCTTGCAATGTAGCCGCCTTCTATATCGGGTCAACCGGAATCCACCATTTTGGTTTCATGCGACCAAAGTCGGTCCGTACGTGGCACCGAAGTGCACGGTTGGAATCGAATACGACAGGTCCACGAGAGCTGCGCAAAAACACCACCCAGTGCCAAAATACTCGGCCCTCATCTTCGTGCCATTTGATGGCGAGTAATGCAAGATTCGGCAGGGCCTCCCATGACGTGAATGGCACTTCGGTTTGAGCCGACCGAAACCCATACTCCTTGAGCAGCCTGCGAACGTGGTCCGTCTCGGACCACAACCTCGGATCGTCGGCGAAGATACCGAGCTGATTCGCTACCTGTTTCGCCTGCGCATAGCTCACACCTACCAGAACTGCCATGCTTGCAATGCCGCACCCGGTCCGTTCGAGCTGCACCACCGGCCTCATGACAACTCCAGTTTCAGCTTCCGCCCACCGGAGATACTGAATCCTTCGCGTTGATAAAACGCCATGGTCCTGTCGAACTGCGGGAGAGGCGGAGTTATCACTTCGAGTCTACGCCATCCTCTCGATTGTCCAAGCCGCCGTGCCTCCCCCATCAGCGCCGCTCCTATCCCCTTCGATCGATGGGCCGGACGGATATAGAATTCCGGAATCGTGCCATAGGCGCCTTCCGTATAGAGCGCAAAACTCTCATAGAGTGCCAGAAAGCCGAGGGGTTCCGGCTGTACCCCCTCGCGTGCCAGCAAGACGCTATACTTTCCATCCACGATCCAGGATCGAGCCCGTGTTTCCGTCTCCTCCTGGTGAAAGCCAAACGTCTTGGTTTCGACCAGCATCATGATTTCGCGAAGAAGTTCACCGACCATCTGCGCGATGATCGGTGCATCATCCGGCCTAGCGTGATCAATACGAATCTGCATTAGTTGTAGGTCACAGTACAACAATGTTGCACGGCGAAGGCATCGGGCGGCCTGCACGTATGCACAACTGGAACCTCTACTGTAGGATGCTCAAACAGTCCAAACTTCTCACCCACCCAACCCCGGCGCGCCAAGACGCGCCCTTCCGCAGGCAAGGCCGCAGGGGAATCGAAACCGGAGGCGTATGTTGAAGATTTCGATGAGCCGAGAACGAAGCTCGAGGAGAGGCGCGTTTCGACGCGCCGGGGTTGGGCGGGTGAGAACAACGATTGTTTCAACATCCTACTCGGCCACATATTGTCGAAACAGTTCATACCCTTCATCCCATTCACCATGCCCGCTGTAGGCATTGATGTGTCCCGCCTGGCCGATATCAATAAACATGCTTCCCCAAGCCATCGCACAATGTTTCGCATGGGCCAGCGATCCGAGTTGGTCATTGGCGCTGGCAACCACGAGGCTCCGAAACATGAAGGGCACCAGCGGCACCGGGACAAACCCCCGCGCCGCAGCAGGAAAACTGACACTCTTTGGATCTGGTACCGCCACGAGAAACGCGCCCTTCGGAATTCGTGATGAATGATAGGCCCAATGGGCCACCAGGAGACAGGCGAGACTATGGGCTACAAGCACGGGAGGTGAAGGACAGGCCTGCACGGCGACATCCAATGCATGAACCCAATCGTCACAGGCCGGGGCGTCCCACTTTCCCAGATTCACGCGTCGCCAATTGGGATGCCGCAGCTCCCAGAGCGTTTGCCAATGTTGCGGCCCGGAATTACCAAAACCGGGCAGGATCAAGACGGGAGTGTCGCTCGCCACGCGAACCCTCCCTAAGAGCTGTTGAACACTAGCGTGACACATCGAAAGAACAATCCTCCATAATAGCCACGCAAGGCTGACGGACTGTTTCAGCATCCTGCAGGAGCCTGTTCGACCTTGCCGTTCGTGACGAGGCGAAGGAGGTGCGGCCAGATGCAAGGCCGCAGGCCCGGAAAAACCGGAAGCGTATTCGCTGGAATACGCTGAGGATTTTTTCGGGCCGAGAACGACGCAGATGGTCGCGAATCATTCGCCGCAGTAGAACGGTCAATGTCGGACAGGCTCCTCCTAACAAGGAATATTCACGGCCGGGTCGCATAGCAACGGTGGAATAATCGGGGGTGTCATGTACCGGCTTGAGGGATCCTGAGATCCCATCAGGCCCTTAATCGGCGGACCGCCAGGCATTCCAGGGAGTCCTCGTCCGGCTGAACCAAAGGTCTTCCCGGTACTTGAACTTACCGAGGAACCAACACCGGGGGTCGGTACTGATGTGGGCCCGGCATTGGCCTGGCCGGGAAACACGGCACTAGGCACAGATTGGAGAAGCTGTCCTGCTTGGTTCTGAACCGGGGGCGCTGCGGGCGGCGTTTGTGCCCCACATGGATTTGCCAACACGCCAACGACAAACAGAGCCGACACCACTGCGAAATACCACATTGAATCACCAATCTCGGACAGAAGCGTAACTTAGTGGGCTACAGATAAACTATGTTGGCACAGGAAACCTCGATGGCCCACAGATCTTCCACGACAGAAGAACACTCCAGCAGGATGCTCAAAATGGCCAGCCTTCTCACCCACCCAACCCCGGCGGTTACTTCACCCGCCCGCCCTGAGGCTGCCAAGACAGCCTCTTCATCCAAGGACGTGCCGTTCCGCGGACAAGGTCGCAGCGAGTGAAGGCCCGAGCGTACCCTTGGGGGCGCACGGTGCGACGAATAAGGAGCACCAAGTTTGTGCGCGCCGTCGAGTAGTGAGGCGGCCGAGTCCCCGTTGAGGACTTAGATGAGCCGAGAACGATGCTGGCGGACTTTTTCAGCATCCTGCAAGCTGGATTCTAACGAGACGCGGGCAACCCACGCAATGCCGCTTTCGCTATCGGTTTCTGCTATATTAGCCCGCTCGCGTATGGCGGTGCCGATGCATCGATTGACAGCGGTGGCTATCGGTCGGCGGCACAGGTGGGAAGGATCGCATCAGGCCGGAAGATTGCCGTCAGTCACCACACTCATTGAGGGTTGTTCGATGGAGACCGAGAAGAGGGATGTGCTGCTTGGGATGATCACGTGGTGGGGGTTTCATGCCCTCCTCATCTGGATGGGGGTGAGGCATTTTTTGGCCAGACCTGTCGACGGTAACTTCCTCCTGTCAGATGTGTTTGCCGGCCTCCTCCTAGCGGCCTGCGTGCTATCTCTCCTTCGGCTGACGATCGGGCGCATCATGCTCCGCCTGATCGCCGTGTTCTACATCTCGCAAATTGCGGTTCAAGTGTGGCATGGAACGTTTCAATGGGGCAGCGTGACTGATCTTGCGATCTGGGCCTACACGTTATATTCCTTCGGACCAAGCAGCTGGCGGCACGCCCTCTATACGCCGCTAGGCGTCTTCGGAAAAACGAAGACAGAGCAATAAGCGTATGTGTGGCCGGCGAAATACGGACGGGCCAGGGATGACTGCTATTTGCCCATTCCAGGGATGAGCTCTTTTAAGGATTCCCCCTCCTTCTTCATGGCATCTCCACCAGCCGGCGACAGAGAAGCCAACTGATCTTTGGCTTGTTTGATCGTGCCCATATTCTTTTGGAGCGCATCCACGTTTTTCTGCATCTCGACCAGGGCGCTCCCGATCTGAGTGACGGATGTTTTGAGCCCGAAGAGTCCTTGAGCCGATGCGACATGCAGCGACACTCCGCCCAAGCCAAATCCGAGCAGGAACGCGGTAATCGAGAAGATGTACGTCGATTGTGCAGCCTTCATAGATCCCTCCCCATTTTTATATGATTCCTCTGTGTATCCCACAACGAGATATCACTCGATATCTAAGATCTTCGCCGAGGTGTTATTTCAGGCCCTGAGGAGGTATGAGCTGGAGCGCGGCTTGCTTATCCGCACATGAGATTGTGATCCGTCTGCAATGAGGCCGACCCCAAGCGAACGGCACCATTACGTTATTCCGGATCCAATGCTTGACTCTGAACCCTTGTTCCCTACCAGACCCTCCATGAACGGGATCTCAACGCCCGGCGTTGGATGAATCTCCAGGATTAATAATGATCGGGGCCTTCATGTGTTCGGGTAAGATGACCATCTTGGAATTCGGACTGTCATATAACTTGTATTGAAGATAGGACGGTGTGAGGGTTTTTGTAATGGTCTCCTGCGCCTGAGACTGTCCAATGGCCCGGATGCGGAGCCCCTCTGCCTCACCCTCGGCACGAATCCGGATCGCATCCCCCTCGCCTTTCGCCCGCGTGCGGGCAATCTCGGCATCTTTGGAGGCAATGGTCAGTTCGAATTCTTTCTGTTCTTTTTCCTGTTCCTTCGCCTGTTTCTGCTCAATCGCACGCAAGACAATCTGAGGAAAATCGACATCAGACAAGGCAATATTTTGAATCTCCAAATGACGACCTTTGAGATTCTCAACCACGACCGCCCGGACTTTGCTCGCAATCTCGGTGCTCATCTCCGGGACCGTCACCATGTTATAGCCGGAGACCACACTGCGCACTGCCGCCATAAACTGGGGTTTGACGACCCGAGGGTAATAGTCCGGGCCCACTTCTTGTTGCAAAAAATACAGCTCTTCCGGAATGGGCCGGAGGATG
>Ga0134123_10002012_pt1 | contig 13329 bp, 13 predicted proteins | sample KB303_FD_96460 | JGI IMG/M metagenome (GOLD analysis project Ga0134123, IMG submission 96460) | Terrestrial soil microbial communities without Nitrogen fertilizer from Kellogg Biological Station, Michigan, USA - KB3-0-3 | ecosystem: Environmental > Terrestrial > Soil > Unclassified ...
ATTCGGCAAGCTGCTCGACTATCGCGACGCCGACGTGGTCGGCGACATCAAGTACCTCTGGGAGCCGAACCGCCACCTGCACCTGGTCACGCTGGCGCAAGCATGGGCGTTGACCGGGCGCCGCATCTACCTTGATGTGCTGCAGGAGCACCTCGACAGCTGGTTCCTCGCCTGTCCCTACGGCTACGGCCCGAACTGGGCGAGCTCGCTGGAAGTCGCGCTGCGCCTCGTCAACTGGTCCGCGGCCTGGCAGCTGCTCGGCGGAAACGATGCAAAGGTTTTTTCTTCCCCGGAAGGCATCCTGTTCCGGACGCGCTGGCTCAACTCCATCTACGAGCACGCGCGCTTCGTCAGCGGCTGGTTCTCGCTGCATTCCTCGGCCAACAACCACCTGATCGGCGAGGCGGCGGGGCTGTTCATCGCCGGGCTCACCTGGCCGCACTGGCGGGAGGCGAAGGACTGGGTTTCTTCGTCGAAAGGCATCCTGGAGAGGGAAGCGCTCGCGCAGAACGCGCCGGACGGCGTCAACCGCGAGCAGGCGCACTGGTACCAGCAGTTCGTGCTCGACATGCTGGTGAGCTGCCTGCTCGCCGGCAAGGCGAACCGGCAGTGGTTCTCGGCCGACTACGAGTCGCGCATCGAAGCGATGATGGACTTCATCGCCTCCACGATGGACTGCGGCGGCAACGTGCCGATGTTCGGCGACGCCGACGACGGCATGCTGCTGCGCCTCGCGCCCGACAGCGCGTTCTCGCCCTGGCGCTCGCTGCTCGCCACCGGCGCGCTGCTCTTCCGCCGCGGCGACTTCAAGTTGAAAAGCGGAGGGTTGGACGACAAGACGCGCTGGCTTTTTGGCGTGGACGCGCAGGCGCAGTTCGACGCGCTCGACGTCGAGAAGACGCGCCTGCCGATCCGCCAGACCTTTCCCGAGGGCGGCTACTTCGTGCTCGGCTGCGACTTCGAGACGCCGCGCGAGATTCGCCTGGTCGCCGACGCCGGCCCGCTCGGCTACCGCTCGATCGCCGCGCACGGACACGCCGACGCGCTGTCGTTCACGCTCTCGCTCGGCGGCCGCGAGGTCCTGGTCGACCCGGGCACCTACGCCTACCACACGCAGGGGCGCTGGCGCGACTACTTCCGCGGCACCAGCGCCCACAACACGCTGCGCATCGACGGCTACGACCAGTCGGTGCCCGGCGGGAACTTCATGTGGATGAAGCACGCGCGCGCCGGCTGCAGCCTCTGGCTCTCCTCCACCGAGAAGGACAGCTTCGAGGGCTGGCACGACGGCTACGCGCGCCTCGAGGATCCGGTGAAGCACCGCCGGCTGATCGAGCTCGACAAGAGAACCCGGCGCATCCTGGTCGAGGACACGGTCGAGTCCGAGGACGAGCACGAGGTCGAGCTCTTCTTCCATTGCGCCGAGGACTGGCAGGTCGAGGCCATCCCCGGCGGCTACCGCATCGGCCGCGACGACGTGCCGGCGGTGCAGCTGCTTCTGCCGACGCTGGAGGGCGCGCAGTCGGCCGTGCAGCGCGGCAACCTCGCGCCGATGCTCGGCTGGATCTCGCGCAGCTTCGATTCGCGCGCGCCCTCGAGCACCATCGTCTGGCGCGCGCGCATCATGGGCCGCGCCGTGCTGCGCAGCGAGATCGTCGTCGACGGTTAGCGGTATGGAAGTTGCAGCGCCGGAGCATGGACCTCGGTAGCCAGCGCTCAAGCTCGAACGTCGAGGACCGCCGCGGCGTCGGCATGGTCGGCGGCGGGCTCGGCATCGGCGGCATCGCCGTGGCGGTCATCGCCTATCTGCTCGGCTTCGATCCGGGAACGGCGATCCAGGTCGGGCAGCAGGTCTCCCCGCAGCAGGAAAGCCGCCCGGCCGCCAAGGGCGCGCCGGCGGACGACATGGGCCAGTTCGTCGCGAAGGTGCTCGGCAGCACCGAGGACGTCTGGAGCGCCGTCTTCAAGCGCTCGGGCGCGCAATACCGGGCCCCGACGCTGGTGCTCTACGAGGGCCAGGTGCGCTCGGCCTGCGGCATCGGCCAGGCGGCGATGGGGCCGTTCTACTGCCCCGGCGACGAGAAGCTCTACATCGACCTTGCCTTCTACCGGGAGCTGCAGACGCGCTTTCGCGCGCCGGGCGACTTCGCCCAGGCCTACGTGATCGCGCACGAGGTCGGGCACCACGTGCAGAAGCTGACCGGCGCGCCCCGGCCGAAATCCAACCAGGCTTCGGTGCGCAACGAGCTGCAGGCCGATTGCTATGCCGGCGTGTGGGGACACTACGCGGGCACGATGCGGCAGCTCAGCGCGGGCGACCTCGAGGAGGCGCTCGCCGCGGCGAACGCCATCGGCGACGATCGGCTGCAGAAGCAGGTGCAGGGCAGGGTGGTGCCCGACTCCTTCACCCACGGAACTTCCGAGCAGAGGATGCGCGCCTTCCGGCGCGGCTTCGATTCCGGAAATCCGAAGGACTGTTCGGACTAGGCGACGCTGCCCGGTCGGACTACGCTTTTCGGGCCGCGTCCGGGGGTCCGCGAGAGGAATTTCGCGCATCCTCGCGGCTATGAAAATCTGCGTTCTGGGGCTCGGATACGTCGGGGCTGTATCCGCCGCCTGCCTGGCAAAAGAAGGCCACGAAATCATCGGCGTCGATCCCGAGAACACCAAGGTCGACCTCATCAATTCCGGCCGCTCGCCGATCATCGAGAAGGACCTGCCGGAGATCATCGAAGAGCAGGTCGGGCGCGGCCGGCTGCGCGCGACCAGCGACGTTGCCGAAGCGGTGCGCATCAGCGACCTGGTGTTCGTCTGCGTCGGCACGCCCAGCCTGTCGAACGGCGGCATCGACCTCAAGTACATCAAGCGCGTGTGCGAGCAGATCGGCCGCACGCTCGCGAACCACGCCGGCGCGCCGGTGATCGTCATGCGCAGCACCATGCTGCCCGGGACGATGCGCGAAGTTGTCATCCCTCTGCTGGAAAAGCACTCGGGAAAACGCGCCGGAGAGGAATTCGGCCTGTGCATCAACCCCGAATTCCTGCGCGAAGGCACGGCGGTGCACGATTACCACCACCCGCCCAAGACCGTGATCGGCGAGGTCAGCCGCGCCAGCGGCGACCTTCTCGCTGCGCTCTACGCCAAGACCCCGGGGCCGCAGATCCGCACCGACATCGAGACGGCGGAGATGGTGAAGTACGCCGACAACTGCTGGCACGCGGTCAAGGTCGGCTTCGCCAACGAGGTCGGCAGCCTGTGCAAGGCGCTCGACGTCGACGCGCACCGCGTGATGGAGATCTTCTGCCAGGACCAGAAGCTCAACCTCTCGCCTTACTACCTCAAGCCCGGCTTCGCCTTCGGCGGCTCCTGCCTGCCGAAGGACCTGCGGGCGCTGCTCTACAAGGCGAAGACGCTCGACGTCTCGCTGCCGATTCTTTCCGCGGTGCTGCCGTCCAACCAGCTGCAGATCGAGCGCGGCGTGCAGGCGGTGGTGGAGAAGGGCAACCGGAAGATCGGCATCCTCGGCTTCAGCTTCAAGGCCGGCACCGACGACCTGCGCGAGAGCCCGATGGTCGAGCTCACCGAGCGGCTGATCGGCAAGGGCTACGACCTGCGCGTCTACGACCGCAACGTCAGCCTCGCCTGCCTGCACGGCGCCAACAAGGACTACATCCTCAACAAGATCCCGCACATCTCGCGCCTGATGGTGCGCTCGATCGACGAGGTGCTGGCCCACGCCCAGACGCTGGTGATCGGCAACGCCGCGCCCGAGTTCGCCGACGTGCCGAAGCGGATCGGCGAGGGCCAGACGATCATCGATTTCGTGCGCGTCTGCGACTCGCGCACCATCGTCGGCGTCTACGAGGGCCTGTGCTGGTAGACCCGCGTTTCGACCGCCTCCTGCGGCGCTTCACGCCGACCACGGTGTTCATGCACGTCGGCGCCGCCGATTGCGGCTTCGCCATCCTGGCCGCGAGCTATGTCGAGCGCGTCTACGTCGTCGACCCGGCGAGCATTCCCGACCGTGAGACGCGGCTGCCGCTGAACCTGCGGCTGGTCGCCTCGAGCGAGGCGGGGCTGCCGATTCCCGAAGGCACGGTCGACGTCGCCCTGACCGAGGATCCGACCAGGCTGCGCTTCATCCGCCAGTGCCTCGCGCCCGGCGGCGTGCTGGTCTCGCCCGACCGGGCGCTCAGCAACGCGCTGCGCGATGCCGGCTACTCGCGCGTCAACGTGCCGTGGTTCGCGCCACTGGTGGAGGCCATGCGATGAAGACTTTTTACGTCAGGCCGCAGTGCGACGCCGGCTACGGCCGCGGCGACGGCAAGAGCTACGAAAACGCCTGGAACGGGCTGCAGGCGGTCGACTGGAGCGCGATGTCGGCCGAGCCGGCGCAGCTCTGGGTCTGCGGCGATCCGCAGGGCCGGCCCGGGTTCATGACCGTTTTTGTGGAGTGGAGCTACATTGCAACGCAAGCAGCCACAGCAGCACCCGCAGCGGCGAGTCCTGGTCCTCGTCGAGAATCTCCCCAGCCCGTTTGACCGCCGCGTGTGGCAGGAGGCGACGACCCTGCGCGATGCAGGGTACGGCGTCTCGATCATCTGCCCGACGGGAAAAGGCTGCGAGAAGAAGTTCGAGGCGATCGACGGCATCGATATCTGGCGCTACGACCTCCCCAACGAGGCCGAGGGCGCGCTCGGCTACCTGGTTGAATATTGCGCTGCGCTTGCCTTCACCTTCTGGCTTTCGCTGAAGGTCAAGTTCGACGTCATCCACGCCTGCAATCCGCCGGATCTGTTCTTCCTGATCGGCGGGTTCTACAAGCTGTTCGGCAAGAAATTTCTTTTCGACCACCACGACGCCAACCCGGAGCTGTACGAAGCGAAGTTCGGCCGCCGCGGCTTTCTCTGGAAGGTCATGGTCTGGGTCGAAAAGCTGACCTTCAAGACCGCGGACGTTTCGATCGCCACCAACGAGTCGTACCGCCGCATCGCGCTGACGCGCGGCGGCATGGATCCGGGCAAGGTGTTCGTGGTGCGCAGCGGCCCCAGCCTGGAACGCATGAAGATCGTTCCTCCCTCGCCGAAGAAGAGAAAGTACCTGGTCGGGTACGTCGGCGTGATGGGCAAGCAGGAAGGCATCGATCTTCTCCTGCAAGCCGTTGCAGTCATCGTCAAGCAGAGACAGGACGTGCACTTCGGCCTCGTGGGCGGCGGAACCTCGCTGGAAGAGATGAAAGCCTTGGCGAAGGACCTGGGCGTGGCTGACTACGTGACCTTCACCGGCCGTGTGCCCGATGCGGAGCTGCTGGCGGTGCTCAACACCGCCGATGTCTGCGTGAACCCGGACGTCGCCAACGAGATGAACGACATCTCGACCATGAACAAGATCATGGAGTACATGGCGCTCGGCAAGCCGATCGTGCAGTTCGACCTCACCGAGGGCCGGCATTCGGCGCAGGAGGCGTCGCTCTACGCGAAGCGCAACGACCCGGAGGACTTCGCCCGCAAGATCGTCGCGCTGCTCGACGACCCCGAGCGGCGCCGCGCGATGGGCGAGTACGGCCGCCGGCGGGTGATGGAGGAGCTGGAATGGCGCCACGAGGCGCCGCGGCTACTGGCGGCCTACGAGACCCTCTGGAGCACGGCGCCGCGGCGGTTGCCCTTGAACGAAACGATGTGAAAGCCCGGGTCGAGGGCGACCACCGCGTTGCTCGGCACGTCGCGGTGGATGACGGTGTTGGCGCCGATCTTGACGTTGTCGCCGACGCGGATCCTGCCGAACAGCTTCGCCCCCGGCGCGATATAGACGTCGTCGCCGATCGCCGGCACGCCGCACTTCTCGCCGTGGCCGGCGAGGCCGATGGTGACGTCGTGCGACAGGTTGCAGTTCGTGCCGATCACCGTGCCAGCGGCGACGACGATGCCGCCGGCATGCGCGAGGTAGAGGCCGCCGCCGATGCTGGCGCGGCGCGAGATCTCGATTCCCCACAGCGCGTGCACCAGCAGGTCCAGGACGACGTAGAACGGCTCCAGCAGCAGCCGGACAAGGGGCGAGCGCTGCAGCAGCCACCGCCCGAAGCGGTGCGCCGTGACGGCGTGGACGCCCGGACTGCGCAGGCACACAGCGATACGGCGCGCGCGACTGCCGCTCGCATAGCGGTAGGCGCGCGCAAGGTCGGCGGCGAGGGCGCTTCGAGTCACGGCGCAAGCGTAGCCCATGGCGCCCCGGCGGCCGATAGTCCGTCCGGACGTAGGCCGAATCGCCATGGCAAGGGGGGCCGCGCGCTACTTTCCTTCCCCATGAATCCCGTCATGCCTTCCGACCGGAAGTTCGGCTGGACCTTCGCCGCCGTCTTCTTTCTCATCGGCGCGGTCTACCACCCCTGGATGATCGCCCTCGCGGGCGTGATCGCCATCGTCACGCTGACGCGCGCCGAGTGGCTTGCGCCGGCCAAGCACGCCTGGATGAAGCTCGGCGAGGTCCTGAACAAGGTCGTCAGCCCGGTGGTGATGGGCGTGATCTTCTTCGTCATTTTTACCCCGGTGGGCATCGTCATGCGCCTCGCCGGGCGCGACGCGCTCTCGATGCGCCTCGACAAGACCCTTCCCACGTACTGGGTGCGGCGCGACCCGCCCGGGCCCGCCGACGACAGCTTCAAGGAGCCGTACTGATGGAATTCGTGTCGCAGATGTTCCGTTTCCTGCAGTCCCGCCGCAAGCTGTGGCTGCTGCCGATCATCGTCATGACGGTCGTCATCGGCGGCGTGCTGGTCCTGGCGCAGGGCTCCGTGATCGCGCCCTTCATCTACACGCTGTTCTAGGCCGCGCGCTTTCCCATGAGAATCCTCGGCATCTCGGCGTACTACCACGACAGCGCCGCGGCGCTGCTGCGCGACGGCCAGGTGGTCGCCGCCGCGCAGGAGGAGCGCTTCACGCGCAAGAAGCACGACGCCGCCTTCCCGCACAACGCGGTGCGCGCCTGCCTCGCGTCGACCGGCACGCGCATCGGCGAGATCGACTTCGTCGCCTTCTACGACAAGCCCTTCCTCAAGTTCGAGCGGCTGCTCGAGACCTACCTCGCCTTCGCGCCGCGCGGCTTCAGCTCGTTCCGCAGCGCGCTGCCGGTCTGGGTCAAGGACAAGCTCTTCCAGAAGAGCCAGATCCTCAAGGAGCTGAAGAAGCTCGACGAGCGGATGAACTGGGGCGAGAAGCTGCTCTTCTCGGAACATCACCTCAGCCACGCCGCGAGCGCCTTCTACCCGTCGCCCTTCGACAGCGCGGCGGTGCTGACCATGGACGGCGTGGGCGAATGGACCACCACCTCGCTCGCGCTCGGCAAGGGACGCGACCTGAAGGTGATGAAGGAGATCCATTTTCCGCATTCGCTCGGCCTTCTCTACTCGGCGTTCACCTACTACACGGGGTTCAAGGTGAACTCCGGGGAATACAAGGTGATGGGCCTCGCACCCTATGGCAGCCCGGTTTTCAAGGACAAGATTCTTGAAAACCTGATCGATGTGAAGGACGACGGCAGCTTCCGGTTGAACCTCGAATACTTCGACTACTGCACCGGGCTGACGATGACGAACGACAAGTTCGCCGGTCTGTTCGGCGCGCCGGCGCGCAAGCCGGAGGACAAGCTCACGCAGCGCGAGATGGACCTCGCGGCGTCGATCCAGGCGGTGACCGAGGAAGTGGTGCTGAAGCTTGCTGCCGGCATCGTCAAGGAAACCGGAGAGAAGAACCTGTGCCTCGCCGGCGGCGTGGCGCTGAACTGCGTCGCGAACGGCAAGCTGGCGCGCAGCGGCATCGTCGAGCGGCTATGGATGCAGCCTGCAGCCGGAGATGCCGGCGGCGCGCTCGGCGCCGCCATGGTTGCGTATTTTCTTTTCAACAAAAAACCCAGATCAGTTACTGGTGAAAGCGATTCCATGCGCGGCGGCTACCTCGGGCCGCAGTTCGGCACCGAGGAGATCGAGCGCAGGCTGCGCCGCGCCGGCGCGGTGTTCGAGACGCTCGACGACGCGGCGCTGATCGGCGCCTGCTCCGGAGCGCTCGCCGAAGGCGCGGCGCTCGGCTGGTTCCAGGGGCGGATGGAGTTCGGCCCGCGCGCGCTCGGCGCGCGCTCGATCCTCGGCGACGCGCGCTCGCCGTCGATGCAGAAGACCCTCAACCTGAAGGTGAAGTACCGCGAGTCGTTCCGGCCCTTCGCGCCGGCGGTGCTGGCGGAAGACGCGCAAGGCTATTTCGATCTGAAGGGCGAGAGCCCCTACATGCTGCTCGTCGCCGACGTCGCCGAGCGCGAGCGGATCGCGATGACCGAGCAGGAGAAGGAGCTGTTCGGCATCGACAAGCTGAACGTGCCGCGCTCCTCGATCCCGGCGGTGACGCACGTCGACTATTCGGCGCGGGTGCAGACGGTGCACAGGGAAACGAACCCGAAGTTTCACGACCTCATTTCCTCCTACAAGGAGAAGACCGGCTGCCCGGTGGTCGTGAACACCAGCTTCAACGTGCGCGGCGAGCCGATCGTCGGCACGCCCGAGGACGCGTTCCGCTGCTTCATGGGCACCGAGATCGAGCGCCTGGCGGTCGGCAACTGCTTCCTGAGGAAGGAAGACCAGAACCCGGCTCTGAAGCAGAGCTACGAGAACCAGTTCGAGCTCGACTGACGTGAAGAAGCTACTCCCCAACGTGCTCCTGGTCCTCGCCACGCTGGCGATCACCGGTGCGATCGGCGAGCTGGTGGTGCGCATCGCCTACAAGCAGCAGACGGTGCTTTTCCCGCGCTACCAGACCGACTATCGCTACGGCGAGTACACGCTGCGCGGCATGCGCCCGGCGAGCGAGTTCTGGCACACCAGCGCCGACGGCAGCTGGCGCTTCGTCACGAACAACCGCGGCCTGCGCGATTCGCGCAACTTCGCCTACGAGAAGCCGCCCGGCGTGGTGCGCGTCCTCAGCCTCGGCGACTCGCATACCCAGGGCTACGAGGTGAGGCAGGAGGCGACCTTCTCCGCAGTCCTCGAGCGCTACCTCGACGCGCACAGCGTCAGGGCGCAGGTGCTGAACGCCGGCGTTTCGGGCTTCAGCACCGCCGAAGAGCTGGCCTACCTGGTGGGCGAGGGCTACAAGTACAAGCCCGACGTGGTGGTGGTCGGCTTCTACGCCAACGATTTCCAGGACAACCTCAAGGCCGGCCTGTTCGCGCTCGACGAGAAGGGGCGGGTGATCGAGGAGAGCCGCAGCCACCTGCCGGGCGTGAAGATCCAGAACGTCATCTACGCCATTCCCGGCGTGCGCTGGCTCTCCGAGAATTCGTACTTCTATTCGCTCGCCTTCAACGGCACCTGGGCGTTCTTCAAGACGCGCCTGGAGAAGTCGGCGAAATTCGAGAGCGCGGTCGGCTCCTCCGCGGGCAGCTCGAGGTACGAGATCGACCTCGCGGTGGCGCTGCTCGAGCGCATGGGCCGCTTCTGCAGCGAGCGCAACATCCGCCTGATCGTGGTCGATATTCCGTCGATGCCGGGCCTGTACCGCTTCGAGACGTCGATCCCCGAGCGCATGCGCAGCCAGCTCGCCGCCGACAACATCGAGGTGCTCGACAGCCGCGCGCTGCTCGGCGAGCTCGACGGCGCGGCGGAGTTCCACGTGCCGCACGGCGACAACCACATCTCGGAGCTCACCCACGCCCTGATCGGCGTGCGCCTCGGCGAGCGGATCGCGCCGCGCGCTCACGCGAAGCAGGCGAAGCTCGGACAGTGAGCAAGAGGAACCTGCTGCTCGCCGCGCTCGGCGCGGCGTTGCTCGCGCCGCTCGCCCTCGAGTTCGCCGTTCGCTTTTCCGGCTACAGCGCCCCCTTCTGGTACCGCCCGGACGCGCAGCTCGGATGGACGCTGCGCCCCGGCACGCAAGGCTGGTTCACCAAGGAGGGGCGGACCTTCGTCCGCATCAACGACGCCGGCTTCCGCGACCGCGACCACTCGCTCGACAAGCCCGACGACGTGTTCCGCATCGCCGTCCTGGGCGACGAGCATTCCGAGGCGATGCCGGTCGAGCTGCACGAGACCTGGTGGTCGCTGCTCGGCCACCAGCTCGACGGCTGCTCGGTGGCCGGCGGCAAGCGCGTCGAGATGCTCAACTTCGGCGTCTCGAGCTACGGCACCGCGCAGGAGCTGGTGATGCTCGAGACGGTGGCGATGCGCTACCGGCCGGACCTGGTGCTGCTGCAGTTCACGCCGGACAACGATCCGCAGAACAACTCCTTCGCCCTGGCCGTTGACAAGGAGCGCCCGTTCTACCGCCTGGAGGGCGGGAAACTGCGCATCGACGGTTCCTTCAACTCGACGGCGAAGTATGCCCGCCACGCCGCGCCGTCCCATGAGATCGCGCGCAAGATCGGCGACCGCTCGCGCGCGTTGCAATGGCTGTCGATGCTCCCCGAGGAGAAGCACCGGCCGGGCGTGCAGAAGGCGCTCCTCGGGCCGCCGCCGAACGAGCTGTGGGAAGACGCCTGGAAGATCAGCGAAGCGCTGATCCTGAGGATGGACGACTACTCGCGCCGCAACGGCGCGAAGTTCGCGATCATTTCGGTCTCCGGCGGCTACGGCGGAGAGCGTATCGCCGCACTCGCGGCGAAGAACCGCCTTCAGTTCGTTTCCCTGGACCTCAAGGCGGAAGGCCAGCGCAGGGCCGCCGAGCTGACCGCCAGCGCCCTCTGCGGCAGCCGCGAAACGCGCCTGCGCAGCGAATAGGCGTGGTCGACCCAGCGCGGGATGCGGTAGCCGAAGGCGGCGGCCTTGCACTCCGTCGCCGCCGCGTCGTAGGGAGCGCGCAGGAATTCGATCGTGTCGCCGTCCAGGATCGCGCATTCCGCCAGCTTGTGCCTGCTCTTGCGCGAGGCATCGACCGATCCGGGATTGATGAAGTAGGTCTTGTCCGGGTTCAGGACGATTCTCTCGCCGGAAATTTCAGCGGCCTCGCCGTCCACCTCGTAGACCTTCTGTTCGTGGCTGTGGCCGAAGAAGCAGACGCGGGCGCCGGGGAAGTCCTCGCGCAGCCAGGCGGCGTTCTGCGCGATCAGCGCCTTGCTGGTCATGTACTGCTGCACGTCGCGCACGCCGCCGTGCACCAGCACCACGCCCGGCTCGATCTCGCGATAGAGCGGCAGCGCCTCGAGGTAGGCCGCGGTCTCGGCGGCGATCGAGCGGCGCGTGCGCCGCAGCGCATAGGCGGCGTTGTTCGAGCAGCGATCGAAGCCGAGGCGGCGGATCGAGATCAGGTCGTGGTTGCCGGCGATCGCCAGCGCGCGCCGCTCGCGCACGATGGTCGCGCATTCGTCGGGATCCGCGTTGTAGCCGACGATGTCGCCGAGGCACGCGAGCCGCTCGACGCCGCGCGCCTGCAGCGCGGCGAGCGCCGCGAGCAGCGCCTCGCGGTTGCCGTGGATGTCGGCTAGGACGCCGGTGCGAGCCATCGCGGCATCCTTCGCGAGAGCGCCGAGCGGATCCGGCCTGTCCAGTAGCGGACAAACGGCAGCGGATCGGTCCAGGCGAACAGGTCGTAGACCTTGGGCATGTAGCAGAGCGAGAGCAGCCAGCGCGGCAGGCTGACCTGGCCCGCCTTGTGGGCTCGCCAGTCCTCCCGAAGGCAGAGCCAGCGATGGCGGACGCGGTAAGCCGTTGTTTCGACCTTCTCGCCTGTGAGGTACCGGTACGCGACTTGCGGCAGGTTCACGCCGCTGACCGCGCCGAGGTAATGCCAGAGGTTGAAGCGCGTGTTGATCTCGAACAGGACGAAGCGGCCGTCGGGGCGGCGCTTGAAGTCCATCTTGAAGATGCCGGCGAGCCTGAGGCGCGCTGCGATGTCGCGGCCGAGCGCTTCGAGCCGCGAGTCGCGCGCGAGGCGGAGATAGGAGCTGTCGCCGGTAAGGGCGGGGTAGGTGCGGATCTTCCGGCCGACGAACGAGGCCAGCACTTCGCCGCCCGGCGCCGCGAAGCCGTGGAAGGACCAGATCGCATCGTCGCCGCCGGGCACGTATTCCTGGAACTGCAGGCCCGCCGCGAGCTGCGCCACCAGGGCGTTGGCGCGCGCCTCGCGGCCGTTGGCGAAAATGCGCGCCTTGCCCGCGCCGCCGAAGAGCTGCAGGCGCACGCTGGAGCTGTCCCAGGCGGTGCGCGTGCGTGGCTTGACCAGCACTGGCCCGCGCTCCGCCTCGAGCGTGTGCCACTCGATGCGGCGCGGCACCGGCAGGCCGGTGCGCTCGGCGAGCGCCTGGAAGCGCGATTTCTCGAGCAGCGCGTCGGCGAGCGCGGGCTCGTTCAGCAGCAGCGAGAAATGCGGCGCGAGCAGCGCGCGGCATTCCTGAACCAGCGTCAGGCGGTCGTCGTTGTCGTAGAAGAGCGGCAGGCGCGCGCCGAATTTCGTCGCGGCCCGCACCAGGGTGTCGACGATGGCGTCGCGCGAGGACGCATCCTGTCCCATGGGTGGCAGCTCCAGGACGCCCTTGCAGTAGCGCGAAGCCATCGAGGGGGTGCGCCGCTCGGACGACGCCACGATGACCGGGATGCCCGCGAGCCCGAGGGCGCGGACGACGTTCAATCCGCCGAGGAGAATGACAGGGACCATCGCCCGCTGAGCCTACCGGCCTAGGGAGAAATTAATGCGTCCGCACGCTGAGCCACCCGGCGCAGCCTCACAAGGCGCTGTCGAAGAGTGCATCTCCTAAGCTCCCGGAGATGCGGCGCCGCCCTGCGGGAACCGGGACCATTGTCGAGGTGCGCAGCGATCTCGACTCGCTGCGCGCGATCGTTCCGGACTGGGAGGCGCTCGCCGCCGACGCGGCCGAGCCCAATCCGTTCTACGAGCACTGGATGCTGCTGCCGGCCCTCGAGGCGTACGGGCTTGGCGAGGATTTCCGCTGCATCGTCGTCTGGGAGAACGGCGTGCTGGTCGGGCTGCTGCCCATGCATCTCGACCGGCGCTTCCACGGCCTGCCGCTGCGCACGCTGCGCTCCTGGCGCCACCGCAACATGCTGCTCTGCTGCGCGCCGCTCGTGCGCGCGAAAAGCGCCGCGCGCTGCATGGCCGCGCTGCTGGAGAGCCCGCTCGCGCCGGCGATCGAATTCGAATGGATGCCCGCCGACGGGCCGGCCTACGCGGCGCTCGCGGAAGCCGCAGGCGCGGCCGGGTTGCCCTGGCAGGTGACCGACGCCTATGCGCGCGCCGTGCTGCAGCGCGACCATGATCCGCGCGAGCGCTTCAACTCGAACATGAAGAACAACCTGCGCCGCTGGCAGGCGCGCCTCGCCGGGCACGGCACCGTCAC
>Ga0134123_10002015_pt1 | contig 13322 bp, 9 predicted proteins | sample KB303_FD_96460 | JGI IMG/M metagenome (GOLD analysis project Ga0134123, IMG submission 96460) | Terrestrial soil microbial communities without Nitrogen fertilizer from Kellogg Biological Station, Michigan, USA - KB3-0-3 | ecosystem: Environmental > Terrestrial > Soil > Unclassified ...
GTCTGGGCACGTCGCTCGGGCGCGGCGGCGCCACCACGGCCCAGCAGGATCTCGCCAACGCCGACGCGATCCTGATCATGGGCTCGTCGATGGCCGAGAACCACCCGGTCGGCTTCCAGTGGGTGATCGAGGCGCGCGAGAAGAACGGCGCGAAGGTGATCCACGTCGATCCGCGGTTCACGCGCACCTCGGCGATGTCGGATTACTGGCTGCCGCTGCGCGCCGGCAGCGATCTGGTGTTCCTCGGCGCGATGATCCGCTACACCATCGAGAACGACCGCTGGTTCCGCGACTACGTCGTGCCGTACACGAACGCCGCGGTGATCGTGCGCGAGGACTTTCGCGATACCGAGGAGCTGGACGGCGTGTTCTCGAACCCGGAGACCTGGCTGTATCCGGGGTCGGAAACGGGCGCGCGCGATACGGGACATCGCGGCGAAGCGCAGGGCGCGCCCGCGACGCCGCACGATCCGCCGCGCGATGAGACGCTGCAGCATCCGCGCTGCGTGTTCCAGGTGATGAAGCGCCACTTCGCGCGCTATACGCCGGAGCTCGTCGAGCGCGCGTGCGGCATCCCGCGCGAGAAGTTCCTCGAAGTCGTCGACGTCTTCACGCGCGCGTCGGGTCCGGAGAGGACGGGCGCCATCTGCTACGCCGTCGGATGGACGCAGCACTCGAGCGGCGTGCAGATCATCCGCGCCGCGTCGATCCTCCAGTTGCTGCTGGGCAACATCGGACGTCCCGGCGGCGGCATCCTCGCCCTGCGCGGGCACGCGTCGATCCAGGGCTCGACCGACATCCCGACGCTCTTCGACATCCTGCCCGGCTATCTGCCGATGCCGACGTCGAAGGAGCCGACGCTCGCCGACTATCTGAAGAAACACAGGGCGGCGAAGGGGTCGTGGCACAACGTCGACAAGTACATCGTCAGCCTGCTGAAGGCGTACTACGGCGACGCGGCGACGCCGGAGAACGACTTCGGCTACGCGTGGCTGCCGCGGCTCACCGGCGATCACTCGTACTTCGGATACTCGCTGGACATGGCCGACGGAGGTCTCGAGGGGCTGTTCGTGATGGGACAGAATCCCGCCGTCGGCTCGCCGAATGCGAAGCTGCATCGCGAGGCGCTGGGGCGATTGCAGTGGCTCGTGGTGCGCGACATGGTGGAGATCGAGACCGCCACGTTCTGGCAGGACGCGCCCGGCGACATCGACACCGAGGTCTTCTTCTTTCCCGCCGCGTCCCACGTGGAAAAGGAAGGCACGTTCACGAACACGCAGCGCATGCTGCAGTGGCGCGAGAAAGCCGTCGATCCGCCCGGCGACGCGCGCAGCGAAGTGCAGTTCATGGTCGACCTGGGCCGGCGCATGAAAGCGCGCGCCACGGACGCCCCTCGCGACGCCGCGCTGCGCGCGCTGACCTGGGACTACGCGGACGAAGACGCGGAGGAAGTGCTGCGGGAGATTCATGGATGGGACAGCGGAACGCCGCCGGGACGGCGGCGCTCCCTGAAACACTTCGGCGAGCTCGCTGCCGACGGCTCCACATCCTGCGGCTGCTGGATTTACTCCGGCGTCTTCGACGGGGAGAACAAGGCCAACCAGCGCGCGCCCGAGGGACGATACGGACATGGCTGGGGCTACGCCTGGCCGCTCGACCGGCGCATCCTCTATAACCGCGCGTCCGCGCGTCCCGACGGCACGCCGTGGAGCGAGCGGAAGGCGCTGGTGTGGTGGGACGCGGACCGGAAAGAATGGACCGGACACGACGTCGCCGACTTCACGCGCGGCAAGGCGCCCGATTACAAGCCCGGCGCGGAGAGCGACGGCGACGAAGCGCTCGCCGGCGACGCGCCGTTCATCATGCATCCCGACGGCGTCGGCTGGCTATGGGTGCCTTCGGGGCTGAAGGATGGTCCGCTGCCCGCGCACTACGAGCCGCTGGAGTCCAACGTGAAGAATCCGCTCTACGAACAACAGACGAACCCCGCCGCGCAGACGCTCGAACGCCCCGACAACCCCTACGCCTCGAGCCCCGATCCCCGTTTCCCCTACGTGCTGACGACGTACCGTCTCACCGAGCATCACACCTCGGGGGCGATGTCGCGCACGCTCTCGCATCTCGCCGAGCTGCAGCCGGAGCTCTTCGCCGAGATCTCTCCCGAGCTCGCGCGCGAAGCCGGCGTCGCGAACGGCGACATGGTCGCGATCTCCACCGCCCGCGCGACCATCCGCGCGCGCGCCCTCGTCACCACCCGCATGCCCTCGCTCGACATCGACGGCACGCGCGTGCACCAGGTCGGCCTGCCGTATCACTGGGGCTCGAACGGCCTCGTCACCGGCGACGTGGTGAACGATCTGCTCGCGATCTCCGAAGAGCCGAACGTGCGCATCTTCGAGTCGAAGGGTTTGTCGTGCAATCTAACGCGCGCGCCGCTTTGACGGTGAGAGCGCGATCGCGTTCGACCGGGCGATCTGCTCGCTTCTGATCCAGGGCGGTCAATAACCGGAATGATTCGATTTCACCCGGGCCGGGTTTCTGCGCCGGTCGTCGGCAATCGCATCACGAAGCACAAACGTCACGAACACGGTCACGATGATCAGTCCACCAGCGAGGAGCCACAGAAACATGGGCGGTACTCCTTCGATCGACAAACTAAGGGAAAGAGGCCAGAGTGCTCGACTTAGCTCGAGCGTCCGACGCACCGGTGAGGATTCGCTGATGTGCAGCCAGCATACTCTCTTCAGAGCTCATGAAGTAAGCTCGAACGCGACGTGACCACGACCGGCTTCTTCACCGACTCCACGCTCTGCATCGGATGCAAGGCGTGCGAGGTGGCGTGCAAGGAGTGGAACGACGTTCCGAGCGACGGCTTCCTCTGGTCGGGGCTCTCCTACGACAACACGCTGAGCCTCGGCCACTCGACGTGGCGGCACGTCAAGTTCGTCGAGCACGGCACGACGATCGGGGCGGGCGGCAACGCGTCGCAGCAGATGACGTGGCAGTTCTCGTCCGACGTCTGCAAGCACTGCGAGCATGCCGGCTGTCTCGAGGCCTGTCCGACCGGCGCGATCATCCGCACCGAGTTCGGCGGCGTCTACGTGCAGCCCGACATCTGCAACGGCTGCGGCTACTGCGTCGTCACCTGTCCGTTCGGCGTCGTCGACCGGCGTCCCGACGACGGGCGCGCGTTCAAGTGCACGTTCTGCTACGACCGGCAGAAAGCGGGCGAGGTGCCGGCGTGCGCGAAGGCGTGTCCGACGCAGTCGATCCTCTTCGGCGATCTCAAGGAGCTCGAGCGAGCCGCCGACGCGCGCATCGCCACGCTGCACGCCGGCGGCATGACCGACGCGACGCTCTGGAATCCGAAGGACACCGCGGTCGGCGGCACGCACGCCTTCTTCCTCGTGCGCGGCGATCCGCGCCAGTACAACCTCCCGCCCGATCCGATCGTGCCGGCGACGCTGCTCAAACCCGCGTGGACCGCGGCGGCCGTTGCCGCCGGCGTGATCGCGATCGGTGCGCTGGCGGCGTTTGCGGTGGCAGGAAAACCGATAACGTTCGAATGACTTCCTATCACGACCTCCCGCTGCACAAGCCGCCCGTCTGGACGTGGGAAGTGCCGGCATACTTTTTCGTCGGCGGCGCGGCCGGAGCGGCGGCGGTGCTCGGCGCGGCCGCGCAGATGGCCGGCGGCGACGAGAAGCTCGTGCGCGACGCGCGTTGGATCGCCGCGATCGGCGCGGCGCTTTCGGGCCCGCTGCTCATCGCCGACCTCGGACGTCCGGAGCGCTTTCTCAACATGCTGCGCGTGCTCAAGCCGCAGTCGCCGATGTCCGTCGGCGCGTGGACCCTCGCGGTATTCGGCGCGGGGTCGACCGCCGCCGTGATCGCGCCCGGCCGGCCGCTGCGCAACCTCGGCGCGGCGATCGCGGCGGCGACGGGGCTCGTCATGTCGACGTACACCGGCGTGCTGATCGGCGCGACGTCGATTCCGGTCTGGAGCGAGCACGTCGAGCTGCTGCCCGTGCACTTCGGCGCGTCGGCGCTCAACTCCGCGGTCGCGCTGCTCGAGCTGCGCGGGAATCGCAGCGACGCCCTGAACGCCCTCGGGCTCGGCGCCGCGATCTTCGAGTCGCTGCCCTCGGCCGACGTCGAGCAGCGGCTCCTGATGCGCCTCGCCGGCGCGCTCTCCGGCCCGATCCCGCTCGCGCTGCGCCTGCTCGGCGCGCGCAAAGGCGCCGCGGTGTCGACGCTGCTCGGATCGCTCGCGACCCGCTTCGCCTGGGTGCAGGCGGGGAAGGTCAGCGCGTCAAAGCCAGCGCGATAACCGCGGCGATCGCCACGCCGGCGACGATGGTCGACCACCGCAGCGACGCCGCGCGCAGCGTTCGCGCCTCGACGCGGCCGTCGAAGATCGCACCGCCGATGGTCTTGCCCCACAGCATCCACGCGCCGACGAAGTAGTAATACGACAGCATCAGTACGAAGCCGCCGAGGGCCGTCAGCTCGCGCCAGCCCCACGGCTGCGGCATCAGCGGAAAGAGCGCGAGCGAGAGCGCGGCGAAGAGCGAGAGATCGGTGAGGAGCGCGAGGAGGGAGCTCACGAGTCGACGAGTCTTCGAGTCGACGAGAGGCGCTGACTCGGCTGCCGGACGACTCGACGACTCGACCACCTCGACGCCCTGCAATTCCACTTCATCGAATCGCATCACACCCTCCCGGTCCGGAAACGTCCTACGTCGCCTGGCGCATCGGCAGATATTTTACGTAAATTCGGTACAGCAGGTCCTTCGTCTGTTTGTCGTAGCGGAGCGCGAGCTCGCGGCTGCGGCGGGCGAGGTCGTCGCTCGGGTTCGCCTTCAGCACCTCGTCGAACTGCGTCACCGCGTCGGCGGTGCGCTCTTCCTGCAGCGCCTTCGCGCCGAGGTTGAAGTGCGCATCGACAATCATCCGGCTCACACTCGCGTTCTGCGGATCCTGCGCGAGCAGCGGCTGCAGGTTCGCGATCGCCTCGTCGTACTTCTGCTCGGTGAACAACTTCTTCGCCGCGTCGAGCTTCGCCACCTGCTCGGCGGCGGTGTCGTACTGCGCCTTCGCGTCCGGCGGCAGCGGCTTCACGCGCTGCGCTTCCTCGAACGCCGCCTTCGATGCCGCGTAGTCGTGCTGCTGATACGCGGCGATCGCGGCGAGGATGCGCTCATTGAAATACTCGCCGGCCGGCTTGCCGTCGATCATCGCCGCCGATCCGGCCTTCTTCTGCATCAGATCGGCGATCATCACCAGCGCCGTGTCGTGCTGCGGATCGCCGGGCTTGATGTCCTGCAGCTTGGCAATCGCTTCGTCGTATTTCCCGCGGGAGGCGAGCAGCTTCGCGCGCTCCACGACGCCCGCCGATTCCGCAGCCTCGGGCTCGGGCTTGTTGAGGAAGCGCGTCCACACGAACCAGCCGCCTGCGCCGACGGCGAGAATGCCGAGGACCGCGAGCAGCGCGCCGACCGGCAGCTTGCGCGGCGGCGCGGCGGACTTCTGCTTCGGCGTCTCTGCTTTTTTCTCCGGGCCCGTCGCGGCGTCCGGCGGCGGCGGAATGAGCGGCGACTCGATTCCGGCGGGAAGCTCGTCTCCGAAGAAATCGAGATCGATCTTGTCGTCGACGTCGAGCGACGGCGTGTGCTGGGCGGGCGGCGGGGCCGCCGCTCCCGGCTCCGGAATCCGCGCGAGATGCTCCTGCACGGTGCTGTTGTTCGGATCGATGCGCAGCGCCTCGGCGAAGTCGGCGCGCGCGCGCGCCATGTCGCGGCGGTCCATCGCCGACAGACCGGTGGCGAGGAGCGCCTCCACCTTCTGCTCGACCTCGCGCCGCTTCGCCTTCGCGCGCTCGATGCGCTCCGACGCCTGATCGTTCGTCACGTCGATCAGGAAAATGCGCGACCAGAGATCGATGGCCTGCTGATGATCGCCCGCGTCGAACGCGCGGTCGCCGTCGGAGAGGTATTGCTCGATTTTCTGCTGGTCGTCGGGCGTCGTCGCCACCGACGCGGTCGAGAAATCGAACCCGCCCGCCGGCGGAGTTTTTGCGCCGAACGAAAACGGCGAATCGGACGGCGAGTCGAACGAGAAATTCGCGAACGACGTCTCGGGCGATTTCTCTTCCTCGAACGTGAACCCGAAATCGGAGGCCTGCGATGCCGCACGCCCGCCGCCCTGCTTCGCGGCGTCGTCGACGACGAACGACGGCGACGGCGCTTTCTGCGCGCCGCTCTGCCGCGCGGAGATCTTCTCCTGCAGCCGCAGCACCTCGGGATGCGTGGAGTCGAGCGCGCGCGCCTTCTCCAGATCCGCCTTCGCCGCCGCCGCGTTGCCGCTGTTGATGCTCTGATCCGCCTTGCGGATGAACTGCTCGATGAACGGAGCGGCCTCGAGTTTCTCGCGCGCCTCATCGCCGAGCATGCGCGCGTCGTCGTTCATGAGATCGTCGGAGAGGATCTCGGACGTCAGATGGATGACGCTCTGAAAATCGCGCGCGGCCAGCGCCTGCCGCGCCTGATCGAGCAGCGGGCGCGAGTCGGCGGGGAGGAGCGCGTCGATGTCGATCGGCGCCGAGGGATTGCGCGCCTTCTCCAGCAGCCGCTTCGCGGGATCGAACATCGGATCCATCTGCAGGATCAGACTGCATCCCGCGGCGACCTCGTCCCTGCGCCCCTGCTTGTAGAGCGCGAGCGTCTGCTGAAACGTCGATACGACGCGGTCCTTTACCGGAGCCGCAAGAGAAGGATTCCCTGCATAGGTCACAGTCCGGCGATTATAGCTATACTGCGCGCGCAGAAAGGATTGCCTCGATGAAGTACATCGCGACCGATGACGCGCCGAAGGCGATCGGCCCCTACTCACAGGCCGTGGTCCATCACGGCATCCTCTATACGTCGGGCCAGATCGCGCTCGATCCCGCGACCGGCAACCTCGTCGAGGGCGACTTCGCCGCGCAGGCCGAGCGCGTCTTCCGCAACCTCGAGGCCGTCCTCGCAGCCGCCGGCAGCGACTTCAGCCGCGTGCTCAAGGCCACGGTCTATCTCAGCGACCTCGCGAACTTTCAGACCCTCAACACCATCTACGCGCAGTACTTCGGCGATCACAAACCCGCCCGCAGCACCGTCGGCGTCGCGCAGCTGCCGAAAGGCGCGGCGGTGGAGATCGACTTCATCGCTTTAGCGGGGTGAGTGGCACCCCGGTTGCAGCTTGCCGGTCATCATGAGCCCGCGGACAGCGGCTGTTTCCTTCGCAATTCTTCTCGCCCTTCCGGTCGCGGCGGCGACCCGCATCACCTACGACGTCAACGGCAAGCCGACGCCTATCGAGTGGCAGGCGAGCGCGTTTCCTCTCCCTTATGAAATCGACTCGAAGCTGGTCGCGGCGAAGCCGGGGATCGCGGCGATGATCGACCATGCATTCGAGACCTGGGCCGCGGTTCCGGACACCAACATCTCCTTCGTACCGCGCGGCGTGGGCACCATGTCGGCGAAGCGGAACGACGGACAGATCAACGTCTCCATCGCGGACGAGCTGTTCCGCGGCCAGGGCGCGCTCGCGCTGACCACGTACACGTTCGACGAGAACGGCCGCTTCATGGACGCCGACATTCAGATCGATCCGTATCTGCTGCAGGGCGACTTCAACGTCGACACCGCGCTGCGCCACGAAGTGGGCCACGTCCTCGGCCTCGATCACTCCGCGGTGCTGTCGGCGGTGATGTATCCGTTCGTCACGACGAGCGACGTGCCGATCGCGTTCGACAGCGACGACCGCATCGCCATCGCGCAGACCTATCCGAAACACGACCCGACGCTCACCGGCGCCACGCTGCAGGGCCGCGTGCTCGGCGACAGCGGCGGCATCTTCGCCGCGCAGGTCGTGGCGATGAACGCGCGCGGCGAGCCGGTGGCGACCGGACTCACCAGCGCGAGCGGAGAGTTCACGCTGACCGGCATCCCGGCCGGCCGCTACCGCATCTACGTCGAGCCGCTCGACGGCCCGGTCGACCTCAGCTCGCTGCAGGGCTCATGGCGCGCGGCGAAACCGTCGTCCTTCCCGACGCAGTTCTACGACGGCCCGCCGCTCGACGTCGAGAACGGCAAGGTCTACGGAAACCTCGTCGTCACCACCGCCGGCGCGATGCAGCTCAACCCGCGCTGGATCGGCCGCTGCAACGGCACGAACGTCAACGTCGCCACCTCGCCGGTCTCCGTGCGCGCCGGCGAGACCGTCACCCTCGCCGTCGCCGGCGACGGCTTCACCAGCGGCATGACGCAGTTCGAGATCCTGAACCCCGCCTTCCGCCGCGTCTCCGACTTCACCTGGGGCGCGAACTACGTCACCGCCACCTTCGCCATCGCCCTCGACACCACCCTCGGCTCGTCGACCGTCCTCGTCCACAACGGCCGCGACTCCGCCACCCTCACCGGCGCCCTCCGCATCCAGCGCGCCGAAAAAACCCGCTCCGCCCGCCACTAAGTTGGCTAAGTCGGGGTCACATCTAAAAACTCAACTTAAGGCGGCGCGCACCCGATCGACGCGAAGGCGGAACTGCGGATCGGCCGCGTAGCGCGCGCATCCGGCTCGTCGCATTTTTTCCACCGCCCAGTCGGTTACCTGCAGCCAGTTCGCGATGCACCGGATCGTGAGGCGTGCGTCATCTATCGCCACGAGCGCGATTGCTTTGCGCGCATCGCTGCGTGACTTGCGTCTGAGCATTCCCGCCGCCTCGCCGAATGTCTCCCCGACGAGGATCGCGATGGCGTCCATCGGCGGCCGGTCGGGAGTCCGCTGTGCGACGGGATGCTCGGAGCTTCGTGGTTTCACGTTCACCAGCTGCTGCATGCGCTCCCGAAACCCCTCGCCCCCCAGGTACATCTGCCCCACCATCGCCTCCCGCGGGTTGTACGCCGCCCCACGCCCATCCGCCACCCACCGCCGGTACGCCTCGCGCGCCTCGGCACGATCGCGCCCTCCGAACTGATCCAGCGTCCACCCGACCTCCACCCATCGCGGCGGCAGCTGCAGCCCCGCCGTCGCGCGGTAGTTGCTCCACGCGTACTCGCCCGCGAACGCCACCATGCCGCAGCGGACCGGGTTCAGCACCACGTACCGCAGCAGCTCGAGCAGGTGCCGCTCGCGCTCCACGAGAATGCTCTTGAAGCGCCCCTGAAACAGATGACCGACGCGCTCGTGCCGCTTGTTGAACGTCTCCGCGTAACGCTGGTTCAGCCACTTCACCCCGCGTGACAGCCCCACCTCCGGCGTCTCGACCAGCAGGTGATAGTGATTCGACATCAGCACCCACGCGTGGAGGAGCCAGCGTCGCTCCCGGACCACATGGGCGAGAAACCGCACGAAGCGGCGGCGATCGGCATCATCGCGCGCAATCTCGCGGCGCTCATTGCCGCGGCTCGTGACATGCCAGAGCGCACCTGGAAATTCGAGTCGTAATGGTCGTGACATACATCGCGGTCGGAAGGGGAAAACGAAGCAGACGCGCGACGGTCGCCGGGCGGGCGTGTGGAGTGGTCAGTCTACCAGACCGCGCTTGTGGAAAGAAGGTTGAAATTCCAGACCTGACCCCCTCAAAAAACCGAAGACGGCGTCGGCGGGGAGGGGGCGGCTAAAGAGGTAGCCCTGGAGCAGATCGCAGCCGTAGTGGCGGAGGAAGGTGTACTGCTCCTCGGTCTCGACGCCTTCGGCGACGACTTTGAGCTCCAGCGTGTGCGCGAGGTTGATGACGTACGACACGATCGCGGCGGCGGTGTCGTCGGAGGTGACTTCGCTCAGGAACTCCTTGTCGATCTTCACCGTGTCGATGGGGAAGTGCTTGAGATAGATCAGCGAGGACTGCCCGGTGCCGAAGTCGTCGACCGCGACGCTGACGCCCATCGCGCGCAGCTCTTCGAGCACCGACATGGTCATCTCGAAGCTCTGCATTGCCGCGCTTTCGGTGATCTCGAGCTGCAGCATCTGCGGCGCGAGGCTCGCGGATTCCAGCGCGCTGCGCACGATGTCCACGAGGTCGCGCTGCTGCAGCTGCACCGCGGAGATGTTGACCGACACGTGCAGCGACGTCAGTCCGTCGTCGTGCCAGCGGCGCAGCTGCGCGCATGCGGTCCGCAGCGCCCATTCGCCGATCGGGATGATGAGTCCCGTCTCCTCGGCGAGCTGGATGAATTCCGAAGGCGCGACGAGGCCGCGGTGCGGATCGCGCCAGCGCAGCAGCGCCTCCACCGACACGATGCGGCGCCGCGCGCGGTCGTAGATCGGCTGATACCAGAGCTCCAGCTGCTCGCGCTCCGCGGCGTGGTGCAGATGCTGTTCGAGCGCGAGCCGGCGCACGTAGCGCTCGTTCATGCTCGCGGTGAAGAGCTGCGCCTGATTGCGCCCCAGCTCCTTCGCGCGGTACATCGCCGCGTCGGCGCAGCGCAGCAGCGTCTCCACGTCGTCGCCGTCGGCGGGGAAGCAGCTGATGCCGATGCTCGCCGTGACGAAGAGATCGTGTCCGTTGACGGTGAACGGACGCGCGAGCGAGTCGAGGATCTTGCGCGCGACGCCGGCGACGGCTTCCGCGTTCGTGACTTCGGGGAGGAGGATGCTGAACTCGTCGCCGCCGATGCGCGAGATCGTGTCGGACGCGCGCAGCGCGGTTTCGAGCCGCTGCGCGATGTCGGCGAGCAACCGGTCGCCGAAGGAATGCCCGAGGCCGTCGTTCACCAGTTTGAAGTGATCGACGTCGAGATACATCACCGCGAGTCCGACCTTGTTCCGCCGCGCCTGCGCGAGGCTGTTCACCAGGCGGTCGCGGAACAGCAGGCGGTTCGGCAGTCCGGTGAGCGAGTCGTAGTACGCGCGGTACTCGAGCTGCTTCTCCGTTTCCTTGCGCTGCGAGACGTCGCGGTAGTTGACCACGATCGCGCCGACGCTCGGCTCCTCGAGCAGGTTCTGCCCGAATCCCTCGAGCCACACCCACGCCCCGTTCTTGTGGCGGAAGCGCAGCTCGCCGTGCGCTTCTTGATTCGCCGACACGAGCACCGTCGACATCACCTTCTGCGTGGCGCCGACGTCGCGCGGATGCACGAAGTCGAAGAACCGTTTTCCGATCAGCTCTTCCTCGTGGTAGCCGATCAGATGCTGCGTCGAAGAGCCGGCGAAGGCGAAGCGCAGGTCGGCATCGAGCAGCACCACGCCGCTCCAGCTCTTCTCGACGATCGTGCGGAAGCGTTTCTCGCGCTGCTCGAGCGCGTGCTGCGCCGACTTGCGGTCGGAGATGTCGCGGATGAACGCGGTGAAGGTGAGATCGGAGCCGCTGCCCGCGGGCGCGATCGTGACCTCGGCGGGAAACTCCCTGCCGTCCGCGCGGCGGACGACGGTCTCGTATCGCTGCCGGATCAGGCGGCTCGGGCGTCCGTGGCGATAGCGGTTCAGCACGTAGCGGAACATCTCGAGATCGTTCGGTGCGAAGAGCGACTCGCGCAGCGGCGATCCGATTGCGTGCGGCGCCGCGATCCCGAAGATCGCCTCGGCCTCGCGGTTCCATTCGATGACATGCATCGCCCGGTCTACGGTGATGACGGCATCGAGGGTCGATGCGATGAGCTGCCGCAGCCGCGCCTCGGAGGTGCGCAGCGCCTGCTCCGTCCGCGTGCGGGTGATCGCCTGGCCGACGATATTCGCCGTCGCGCGCAGGAACGCGAGCTCGTAGTCGGCGAACGTCCGCTCCTCGCCGGAGTAGGCGAGGAGCACGCCGAACGGACCGTGCTGCGTGCGGATCACCACGCCCGCGCCGCTGCGGACGCCGTGGTAGTTGCGGAGATGCGTGGCCTGGAAACGCGTCTCGTCCTCGAGGTTCGCGAAGGTCAGCGGTCCGTCGCCGAGCAGCGCGTTCATGCCGACCGACTCGTCGTCATCCTCATCGCGCCTGCAGTGGAGGAAGGTCTCGTTCGCGCCGAGGGCCGCGCGGACGATCATGCGTCCCGCGGGCGTGACCTCCAGCGCGCGGCAATGCTGCACGCGCAGCGTCAGCTCGATCAGCGCGCACACCTGTCCGAGGAGGATGAGCGGATCGACGCCGGTCAGCGCGGCCTGGCCGAGCTCCGCGAGCGCCATCTCCTGGCCCTGGCGAGACTGCAGCTCCGCGCGCAGGCGCACCAGCTCCTCATCGCGCGCATATTCGTTGCGCGGCTCGCCTTCGCGGACGAGGTGAAACGGCTTCATTTGCTCGGACATTCAGTCCAACCGGGACCGATTTGCATGAAGTGCAAAAACTTCGCCGTTCTTTTGCCTGACCCTGGAACCGGTTTCAGAGTTTACGTTGGGCAGCGTGAAAAACGAAATCCTGACGGGCGTGACGCAGCTCACGCGCGGCATGACGGTGTGCAGTAAAATCGCCGCGCAAACACGAACAGCTGTTGTCACCGAGGGGGCGTACCACACGCCCCCTCTTTGTTTTTCGGAGACCGGAATGAGATTTAGACATTCGATGGTGGTGGTTGCGGCGCTGATGGCGCTGGCGGCGTGCCGGGGGGAACGGGCGACGATCACCGGAGAGTATGGAGCGGGCGTGGTCGCAGGGCGGGTGACGGTGACGGGGATGCAGGACAACAGCCCGGCCGGCATGCGCGTTTCGGTGCGCGGCACGGGGATGGCGACCACGCTCGCGGCGGATGGTGGATTCGCGTTCGCGGGCGTTCCCGAGGACGTGGAGCTGCTCTTTCGCCGCGGCGACGGCATCGACGCATCGCTGGCCGTCGGAGCGAGCGCCGGATTCGTCGACGTCACGGTGAGCGCGGGCTCGGCAACGAGATCATCGAAGCGGCGCAGCGCGGGCGGCGGGGAGAAGGTCTACGAATTCGAAGGCCTCGTCGTCAGCGCGAGCGCCACCGAAATGGTGATGTTCTCGTCGCATCAGGAAGAGGTCACCATCGCGCTCGATGCGACGACGATCATCCGCAAAGGCCAGCAGACCGTCGATGCGGCCGACCTCGACGCCGGCACGCGGGTGCACGTGAAAGCGCGCAAGGCGAATGACGCATACACCGCGATCGTCGTCCTCGTGCAGGACACGAACACCGATGAGGACGAGCGGGAGCGGAAGGAGTACGAGGGCATCGTGCGCAGCGCGAGCGCCTCGGAGCTCGTGATCTTCGACTCCCATCGGGACGAAGTCGCGTTCGCCCTCACCGCCGACACGGTGATCCGGAAGGGTGGTACGAAGCTCGCCGCGGTCGACCTCAAGGAAGGCGATCGGGTCCACGTGAAGGCCACGACGGGGGCCGGCGGCGCGA
>Ga0134123_10002018_pt1 | contig 13303 bp, 8 predicted proteins | sample KB303_FD_96460 | JGI IMG/M metagenome (GOLD analysis project Ga0134123, IMG submission 96460) | Terrestrial soil microbial communities without Nitrogen fertilizer from Kellogg Biological Station, Michigan, USA - KB3-0-3 | ecosystem: Environmental > Terrestrial > Soil > Unclassified ...
GTCGCCGCCACCGTCACGCGGCGCGAGCTCCAGGATCGCGCCTACGGCAGCTCGAAGACCTTCGATCTCCACGGCTCGACCTACGCCGGCTACGCGCTCGGCTGCGTCGCCGCGCTGCAGGTGCTCCGCATCCTCGACGAGGACGGCCTGATCGAGGCCAGCGCGCAGCGCGGCCGCCGGCTGCGCGACGGCCTCCGCCGGCGGATCGGCGCGCACCCCCTCGTGCGCGACGTGCGCGGCGCGGGCCTCCTCGTCGGCGTCGAGCTCGGGTACACCGGCACCGGCTGGCTCCAGCGCGTCGCCGCCGGCGCGATCATGGGCGCCTCGCGCGAGGTGCTCGGGCAGTGGCTCGCGCTCCGGCTCCTCGAGGCCGGCTACGTCTGCCAGCCCGCCTCGCAGGCGTGGAACGTCCTCAAGCTCACGCCGCCGCTCACCATCGACGACGCCGCGATCGACGCGTTCGTCGACGCGGTGGGCGGGATCTTCGACGAGTACCAGGATCTCGGGCGCCTGATCGCCGACGTGTCGCGGCGCGTGGCCTCGCAGTACATGAACGGATGGGGGTTCCGATGAAGCTCGAATCCAAGCTCGATCTGCTGAAGAAGGATCTCCGGTTCGCCGCCGGGCTGCTGCAGCAGCGGCCGTTCGACTGCCTCATCCAGGTCACGAACCGCTGCAACCTGCGCTGCAGCTTCTGCGACTTCTGGCCGAACCCGGCGCCGCCGCGCGAGGAGCTCACCGTCGACGAGTACCGCGACCTCTCCGCGCAGCTCCGCGAGCTCGGCTGCTTCCTGATCTCCGTCGAGGGTGGCGAGCCGTTCCTGCGCCAGGATCTGGTGGAGATCGTGCGCGCGTTCAGCGCCGATCACCTCCCGCTCCTGTTCACGAGCGGCTGGTACGTCACGCCCGAGAACGCGCGGGCGCTGTGGGACGCCGGCCTGTGGCAGGCGAGCGTGTCGATCGACTTCGCCGGCGCCGGCGATCACGACGCGAAGCGGGGCCGCCCCGGGACCACGGAGCGGGCGTGGCGCGCCGTGGACCTGCTGCGGGACAGCGCGCCGCGCGGCGGCCTCCAGGTCAACGTGATGAGCGTGCTCATGGAGTCGAACTGGCGCGAGATGGAGCCGCTGTTCCAGGCCAGCGCCGCGCGGGGCGTGGGCCACATGGTGACGCTGCTCTCGACGATGGGCACGCGGCGCCGACAGGGCGGCGACGCGCTGCCACCGCCGAACGTCTCCGATCACATGACGTCGCTGTTCGATCGCTATCCGCACATCCGCTTCTTCCGCGAGTACTTCGAGCGCTTCGACAGCTTCCTGACCGGCGGCGAGATGCCGACCTGCCGCGCCGGCCACCAGAGCTTCAACATCGATCACGTGGGCAACGTCTCGAGCTGCATCGAGCGGATCAGCAAGCCCGTCGGCAACCTCCGCCAGGATCGGCTCGCCACGCTCCACCGCCGCCTGCGCTCCGCGCAGGAGCAGTCCGAGATCTCGAGCTGCCAGCAGTGCTGGACCGCGTGCCGCGGCCTCTCGCAATCGATGGGCAAGCGCGGGAGCCTGCGCAGCTGGCGCGACCTGGTGACGCGGATGCGCGCGCACTAGCTCACGAGACCATCCAGTTAGCGTGGCTCCTCGACGAGGATTTCGCGGGGACCTTGCGAGAGTCGTTGCTCAGCTGGATCGTCTGTTGTGCGATGGCCGAGATGAAAGCCTGCGAGCGCGGCACCTCCCGTCAGGAAGAACCCACGCTCACGCTGGAAGAAGGCGTCGAGGACGTCCTTCTGGAGCGCGGTCAGCTTGCTAGGCGCGGAGGAGGCCACGGGTGCGCCAACCTTCGATCAGGAAGGCCCAGAAGGCATGGCGGCGGCCGAGCCGGCGCCGCAGCCGATCGAGCACGCGCGCTACCTCGGGCGGCCGAACGAAGTGCCAGACATCGATGTCGCGGGCCTCGCGCAGCATCTTTGCGAGGAGCTGATCGCGGCGCGGCCCATCGGGACCGGCGAGGATCTGGTGCAGCTCGGCGATCGAGACGTCCTCGTCCCACAGGAAGTAGGGCCGCAGCTCCTGCTTCGCCAGGTCGGTCGTCAGCGCGCGCACCTCGGGCACTGTAGCACCGTGAGGGCTCACCGGTGACCGCGGGCGGACCGGAGGCCGGAGTCGAGCGCCGCTGCCGGTCCGGTTGCTGGGGCGGGATTCCCCGCCCTTCCGGGTCAGTTCCCGTCAGGGCGACGGCGCGGCCGGGCGCTGCGGCGGCGCCTCGGGCTGCGGCGGCGCGGGGTCGACCTTGAGGTTGGTCATCAGGCCCTCGCGCTCGAGCCGCCAGATGTCCTCGTCGGTGACGTACCGCTTGCCGAGCAGCTCGCGCGCGCGGAGGATCTTGGCCTTGAGGACCGGATCGACGACCGGATCGTGGTGGTCCGGCGTGGGCGGCCGCGGTGGTTGCATGACGGCGAAGTTGCCGCTCACCGGCCAGCCATCGTCGGTGACACCCTCGACGTAGTACTCGACGCTGTACACGTCGGGCTCCTGGCGGAAGTCGATCCGGATCGGCTGCGACTCCGCGGTCTGGCCGGCGCCGATCTGGCCGATCCCGAGCGTGCCGGGCGAGACCTCCTCGACGGTCGAGCGCCCGCCGACCACGAGCTTGGTGCGCTGCAGCCGCCGGATCTGGACCGGGCGATCGTGGAAGTGCCACAGCCGGATCCGCTCCGTGACGGCGCCGTCGGCGTCGGCCTGCGGGAACCGCGGCTCGAGCTCGCCGACCAGCTTGACCACGCCCTTGTACGCGAAGGTCTCGAACGCGAGGTTCGTCAGCTCGAGGCTGGTGCGGCCCTCCACCTTCTCGCCCGACGCCGCGTACGCGGTGCAGCCGACCACGAACGAGCTCATCAGCGACCGCTGCGGCCGCCGCGAGTAGTCGTGCTCCTCCACCGGCACCGAGGTCTCGGTCCTGGTGCCGTCGCCGAACGTCCACACGAACCGGACCGGCTCGAACGGCCGGGCCGCGCCGTGCGCGACCACGGCGGCGGTGAGCTCGAGCTCGGAGGGGCGGTTGGGCAGCATCCGGTAGGTCACCAGCAGCTCGTGCGCGGCCTTGCACGGCTTGACCGTGAACCGCGGCAACGGGACGGTGGTCGACACACCGTTGCGGCCGAACGCGATCACCTGCGCGTGGTCGTAGGCCTTCGGATCGCTCGACCCGCGGACGATCACGCGCTGGCCGGTGCTGCCGCCGACCATGTAGTGGAGGAACGGGTCGTCCTCGGGGTCCGGGGCGTGCGCCTTGACGGTGACGAGGTTCTCCTCGCCGTCGCACACCTCGGACTTCTCGAGCACGACCTCGTCGATGACGGGCGCCTTCGCGTCGGCCACCACCGCGCGCACCTCGCTCGACGAGCGGTAGCGCCGGGGCGCGCTCGCCTCGGGCGTCACCGCCGCGGCGCGCGGCGCGCCCCCGGGGGCGGGGGCGGCGGCGGTCGAGCCGCCGGAGCCGCGGTGCAGCCACCACGCCAGGACCAGCGCCGCGCCGGCCGCGACCACGATCTTGAGCCGATGTCTCCGGGTCATGGCTACCAGCAGCCGTAGACGTTGCCGGGGGAGCTCCAGTAGACGTCGTTCGCGACGTCCCACGACCATACCGGGTACGGCGCGACCGTACCCCAGCCGTGGTTCGCCCAGCCGCCGATGTTATCGGGGCTGATCGAGGTGGCGGTCGTCGATCCGTTGTCCCGGACGCTGTACCAGGTGTGGTAGTCGCTGCTGTTGCAGATGCCGGTGGAGAAGCAGTTCGACACCTGGTCGGCGGCCAGCGTGCAGACGCTCGGGAACTCGGGCGCGCAGACCCCGAACACGCAGATCGTCGACGCGCGGGCGCACGAGATCGCGCCGAACGTGTCCGCGAGGACGCCGTCCCAGAACCCCAGCCCGCTCTCGCAGTCGTCGTAGACCCGCTGGTGGAGCGCGTTGAGCGCGTTGCTCACCACGGAGTGTGGATAGGTGTTCTGATTATTGACCTTGCCGTTGCCGGACATGTACTGGGACCACGCGAGCGTCGTCGAGCACACGCTGCCATCCCAGCTGGGGATATAACCCTCGTTGATCCGCTGCATGTCGCGGTACTGGTACAGCACATAGTTGGCAGGCCCGCTGCCGCCGGGGTGGCCGATCCTGTACGTGCCGTTGCCGATGTACCACCACGGCGCGGAATTCCACAGCCAGTTCGCGGCCTGCTGGCCGCGGTTCTGGCTGTCGCCGTTGCCGCGCTGGTAGAAGAACTCGAGCGTGCCAGTGTCGGTCCCCTTGCCGCCCGCGCCGGGGCCGCTCGCGCCGTACGTGAACGCGTAGAGGGCGCCCATGTTGATCTGCTCCATCCCCGGGTAGCCACGCTGCAGGGCCGGCGCGTCGACGGGCGCGCTGCACGAGAAGCTGCTCGCCTGCTGCGGCGTACGCATCGTGGAGTGGGTGACGTAGCCGTTGCCGTGCGCGATCATCGAGTGGGTCCGGATCTCGCCGGCGGCCTTGAGCACCGTGGCGACCGGGCCGCCCGCGCTGGTCTGCAGCGCGATCGCGCCGCCCGGGATGTTGACCGACGCCGGCGACGATCCGCAGTAGGTCTCGGCGTGGACGGGTATCCGCGCCGCGGCCAGCATCACGCCTCCGAAGACGAGCTGTCTCGAGAATCCGTTCATCGTGTTCCCCCTGGGTAGTGACGAGGGCCGCAGGAGTATCACCTTGCCTGGCTCGCGCATACCGGGATTCGTCCTGTGACGGAGTGATAATTCGGGTGTTCTGTCACCCGGCGTACGCGCCATTGCCTGTCTGTACAAAGTGAGGAGTGCTCGCGGGCCGGTCGGTCCAAGCGACGCCCCTTCACCGCGCCCGCATCGACATCGACGAGCTCGTGACGCCGCCCCTCACGATGCGCTCGCTTCCAGGTGCGGCCGCCCGCGCGGGATGGCAAGATGCTCCGCCGCGGGCTCACCCGCGTTGCAGGAGCTTTCATGGCCGCCAGCAAGTCCCGCCCGAAGCCCTCCATATACCGCTACAACGACGACTCCATCTGGGCCAAGGGCCAGACCGTGGACGGCGTCATGCACGGCTACTGGGAGTGGTTCCACAAGGGCGGCGGCCCGCGGAGCGGGTCGGGGTACTTCGACCACGGCGTGAAGACCGGCGAGTGGATCCGGTACGACAAGCAGGGCAAGGTCCTGAAACGGATCGAGATGAAGCCGAAGGCCGCCGCCGCGAAGGCGAAGCAGCCGGTGGCGAGGCCGATGAAGCAGGCGGCGAAGCCGAAGGCGAAGAAGCCGGCGGCGAAGCCGAGGAAGCCGGCGGCGAAGGCGAAGCAGCCGGCGGCGAAGCCGATGAAGCAGGCGGCGAAGCCGAAGAAGAAACGGAGATCCTGACCGCGGAGAGTCCGAGCGGCCACCTGGATCGGGTCTCTACCTGATCCCTCGGCGCTGCACCCAGCGCCAGTTCTTGCTCAGGCCCGATCCCAAGACCAACAACGCATTCATCTACTGCCTGGCAGAGGCCGCCCAGCGCTGTGCCATCTCGGTCCTTCTGCCGTGTGCGTTATTGAATCACTATCACGCTGTCATCTTTGATGAGCTGGGAACGTATCCGCAGTTCATCGAGCATTTCAACAAGATATTCGCGCGCAGCCAGAACGCGGGGGGCTTGCCGAGCTCGAGCAACGTGTGCGCGCCGTGGAGGCGCAGATCGCTGCCGAGCGCCAGCGGGCGCGACCTGGTGACGCGGATGCGCGCGCACTAGGACGTCATCGCGACTCCTGCGCGGATCGCGTTGCCGCGGACGTCCCCGTCGTTGTGTAATAGCCGCCCATGGCAGCGATCCAGCTCTTCGTCAACGGGCGGCGCCGGACGACGGAGACCGAGCCAGCCACGCCGCTGCTGTGGGTGCTGCGCGAGGAATTCGGGCTCACCGCGGCCAAGTACGGCTGCGGCATCGCGCAGTGCGGGGCGTGCACGGTCCACCTCGACGGGGAGGCCGTGCGGTCCTGCGTCACGCCGCTGTCGCGTGCCGCCGGGCGGCAGGTCACGACGCTCGAGGGGCTGTCGGCGGGCGGGCGCCTGCACCCGTTGCAGCAGGCGTGGCTCGCCGAGCAGGTCCCCCAGTGCGGGTACTGCCAGGCCGGCCAGATCATGTCGGCCGCGGTCCTGCTCGCGAAGCGGCCGCACCCGACGGACGCCGAGATCGACGACGTGATGGCCGGCAACCTGTGCCGCTGCGGCACGTACGCGCGGATCCGCCGCGCGATCCACCGCGCCGCGAACGGCGGCAAGCCATGAGGCGCTCGGTCCCTCCGCCCGAGGGCTCCGCCTGGACGCGCCGCTCGCTGCTCAAGGTCGGCGCGCTCGCCGGCGGCGGGCTCGTGCTCGGCGCCTCGATCCCGGGCGCGATCCCGGGCGCGCTCCCGGGCGCGCTGGCGGCCGGAGGCCCGGCGGACACCGCGCTCAACGCCTGGGTCCGGATCAGCGCGAGCGATCAGGTGACCATCGTCGTGGCCCAGGCCGAGATGGGGCAGGGGATCTCGACCACGCTGCCCGCGGTCCTCGCCGAGGAGCTCGGCGCCGACTGGAGCCGCGTCAAGCTCGAGAGCGCCGACTGGGATCCCGCCTATCGCAACCCGAGGACGGGCCACCAGTTCACCGGCAACAGCGAGAGCATCAGCTCGTTCTTCGAGGTCATGCGCGCGATGGGCGCGAGCGCGCGAGAGATGCTGATCGCCGCCGCCGCGGCGCAGTGGAAGGTGGCGCCCGAGACCTGCCGCGCCGAGGCCGGCCGCATCCTCCACCCCGAGAGCAAGCGCTCGCTCCGGTTCGGCGACGTCGCCTCGGCCGCCGCCAAGCTCAAGCCTCCCGACAAGCCGCCGCTCAAGCCTCCCGCCGAGTGGCGCCTCCTGGGCAAGCCGCTGCCGCGCGTCGACGCCCCGGCCAAGGTGGACGGCACCGCGGTCTTCGGCCTCGACGTCACGGTCCCCGGGATGGTGTACGCGGCGGTGAAGATGTGCCCGGTGTTCGGCGGCAAGCTGCGCAAGCACGACGCGGCCGCGGTCAAGAGCCGGCCCGGCGTGCTCGCCGTGGTGCCGCTCGAGGAGGGCGTCGCCGTGGTCGCCAAGGGGTACTGGCAGGCCAGGAAGGCGGTCGACGCGCTGCCGGTCGAGCTCGACGAGGGCCCCAACGCCAACGTGGCCCAGGACGGCCTGCTCCAGATCTATCGCGACGCGCTCAAGGACCCCAGCTCGTGGGTGGTCACCCGGCCGGGCAAGCCCGAGGGCACGACGCTGCCGGCCGCGCTCTCCGCGGAGTACCAGTCGCAGTTCCTGGCGCACGCGACCATGGAGCCGGTGAACTGCACCGCGCGCGTCGACGCGACCGGCTGCGATGTATGGGCGCCCACGCAGGGGCAGGAGCTCGCGCAGCGGACCGTGACCAAGCTCCTCGGGCTGCCGAACGAGAAGGTGCGGATCCACCGCACGCTGCTCGGCGGCGGCTTCGGCCGCCGGCTGATCCCCGACTTCATCGCGCAAGCGGTGACGATCGCCAAGCAGGTCGGGCGCCCGGTCAAGGTGATCTGGTCGCGCGAGGACGACATCCAGCACGACTTCTACCGGCCGGCGGTCGTGCACCAGCTCAGCGCCGCGCTCGATCGCAGCGGCCAGCTCGCGCACGTCGCGCACAAGCTGGTCTCACCATCCATCCTGCAGTTCGTGGCTCCGCCGAAGGTGAGCGCGACCTTCGATCCGAGCTGCCTCGAGGGCCTCTACGAGACGCACTACGCGATCCCCTCCTGGAAGGTGGAGTCCAAGCTGATCAAGGTGCCGGTGCCGACCTCCGTCCTGCGCACCACCGGCTACGGCCCGAACATCTTCGCCCTCGAGAGCTTCATCGACGAGCTGGCCCATCACCAGCGCCGCGACCCGATGGACTACCGCCTGGCGCTCCTCCGCGACCACGCCCGGGCGCACAAGGTCCTCTCCACGGTGGCCGAGCGCTCGGGCTGGGCGCAGCGTCCGCCCGCCGGACGGTTCCGCGGTGTCGCGTACTGCAACGCCTACGGCTCGTTCCTCGCGCACGTCGTCGAGCTGTCGGTGTCCGCCTCGGGCGCGGTCAAGATCCATCGCGTCGTCGCCGCGATCGACCCCGGGTTCGTCCTCGATCCGGAGATCACGGTGAGCGCGATCGAAGGTGGAACGGCATGGGGGCTGTCCTGCGCGATGACCTCGGAGATCACGTTCGCGCGCGGCCGGCCGGAGCAGACGAACTTCCACGACTACGCGGTGCTGCGCATGCCGCAGATGCCGCCCGTCGAGGTGCACCTCATCAACAGCGGCGTCCTGCCGCTCGGCGGCACGGGCGAGATCGGTCCGGTCACCGTCATCCCGGCGCTGACCAACGCGATCTTCGCCGCCACCGGCAAGCGCCTCCGGTCGCTGCCGCTGAGCCGCCACGGCCTGACCCTCGCGTAGGGCGGCGGAGGCGGCCACCGACATCACGAGGTACGCGGGATCGCGCCCAGGCGCGCCGCCTTCGCCAGCAGGTAGTCACGCTCCGGCGGGCTCGTCGTGCGCCCGGCCGCGCGCCGGTAGCAGGCGATCGCGCCCTCGACCTCGCCCGCTCGCTCGAGCAGGTGGCCGCGGACCGCGTCCAGGCGGTGGGGCGTCGTCGGGGACGAGCCGGTGGAGCATGCGCGCCAGGCGCAGCGCCTCGCCGGAGAGGTCGGTGCGCTGCAGCTCCGGCCCGGAGAGTCGCGGCGCGCTCCTGCGCGTCGGCTAACGCAGGTACGGTCGCTCGAACACGAACAACGCGAGCCGCGCGTGCTTGCGCCACTCGGCCGGGGTCCTGTCACCGATCAGACACGCGGCGGCAGCGTACGCGAATGCGCGCGCCGTGAAGTCGACCGGCGGCGCGATCGCGTCGAGCTGCTTCGCGGCGCGCACGGCGTCGACAAAGTCGAAGGCCTGCAGCTGATCGATGTTGGTTGCGGGCACGAGCTTTCGGTACGGCGCCGGATCGCGCCCCTCCCGAAGCGCGAGCGCGTAGGCGTAGACGGCGACCTCGGTCGGCAGTCCGTCTGCTGCGAGCGCTCCCTTCTGGACCTGGGCCGGCGTGGCGTCATCGGAGCACGCCACGAGCACGGCGATGGTCGGATCGCTCGCTGCCGAATCGAGCGCATTCGCGAGCTCGCCGCGATGCAGGTGACGATAGGCCGCGAGCACGCCGCCGAAATCGCGACTGCCGCGCTCGAGGTCGCGCGCGACCGCGAGGATCGGATTTTGCTCGACGACGACGTCCGCGATCGCCGATCCATTCAAGAGCGCGACGCGTACGCGCATCGCCGCGATCGATCCGCGTACCTCGGGCAGACGATCCTGCACGCGTGCGAGCAGCTGCTCGGCGGTGGAGAGCTCACCGCGATCGGCGAGCGCGCCTGCGTGTGCGAGCGTGATCCATGGATCGTCGGGCCACTTCTCGGAGAGCGCGACGAACGCGTCGTTGCGCGCGCCGGGATCCTCGATGCAGCGCACCGCGAGGTATTGCCACGCCGGCGAGCCGGGCTGCTCGGCGGCTCTCCTGCGGTGACGCGCGCAGACCTCCGCGTGCGGGCCTCGTTCCTGCTCGAACCGGCGGGACGCGATCTCGTCGGGCGCAGCCGCGAGCCGCGCGTCGAGCACCGCGGCGAGCTGCGGGTGCTCCTGGGCGGCCTGCAGCCATGACTCGAGGTACGGTGTGCCGGGCGGATCCCAGCGCACGTGCGCCTCGGCGATCGCGCCGCCGTCGCTGCCGACGTTCGCGAGGAGCCTGGCCGGGTGCACACTCCCGGTACCGACGATCACCGGCGGGTCCTTCTCGCGCACGAACGCGCGGTCCGGATCGTCGAACACTCGCGTCGCGCGGGTCGACGTCCAGCGCGGGGCGCCGAGCATGCGGTTCCCGCGATTCGACGGATCGAACTCGACGAGCGGCGTCGCCCGCGCGACGTCGTACACGTAGTGTCCGAACGCGTCGTCGGCCTTGGCCTCGAACGACTCGATCGGCGTGCCCTCGACGGTGGACGTGCGGATCGTGTAGCTCTCGCCGCCGTCGATGTCGACGTCGGCGTGGCCGCGCGCCGCGACCCGGACCTCGCGGCGGCCGATCTCGACGACGACCGGCCGGTTCAGGCCGTTGACCACGTGCACCGTCGCGCTGCCGACCGAGCGCCCGGCCAGCACGACCCCGCCGACGATCGCGCCCGCGCACAGAAACCGCGCTGCGCCCGGCACGAATCCATCTGCCACCTGGAAGCGATCCCACCAGCCGAGCTCGGTCTGCCTCGGCCGTTCTTTACCGAGCACGAGCGTCGCGTAGCGCGCCGGCACGCGCGGCGGCGCCGGTGCTTCGGGCGCCGGCGTACCGTCCTCGACGTGCTGCGCGACCAGCTGCTCGACCCGCAGCAGCTCGTCGAGCGCGTGGCTCGACAGCCGGGACAGCGCGCCGCACGCGGCACCGACCCACGAGTGGATCGCGCCGAGCCAGTCACCCATGTGCTCTCGCGCGGGCAGCGGGAGCTTGAGCTTCTCGCCGAGCAGCTCGACCCAGCTCTCGACCTCGAGCCTGCTGGCGAGCGCGCCGAGGTCGAGCCCGGCCGCCTCGTGGTGGACGTCGATGAGCGCGGCGTAGACGACGTGCGCCTCGCTGACGAGGCGGTCGAGCTCGCCGGAGGTCACCTTGCGATCGGCCAGCGCGATCGCCACGACATTGTCGAGCGCGCCCATCGCATCTTCGAGATCGGCCTCGCGATGATCTGCGTAGTGCAGGATCGAGGCGAGACCCTTGAGGTACGCCTCCCACGCCGGTGACAGCTGGCGCGCGGCCGCGAGGTGCGCGGTGCGTACGCGCTGGTCGTGATCGGTGATCGTCTGCCGCGCGGTGGTCAGCTCGTGGTCGAGCTTGGCGACGAGCCCGGGCAGATCACGGCGGTGATGATCCTGGCCGCGGTAGCGCACGATGCCGCCGGTCGCCTGGAGAATGCCCCGCTCGAGGCCGCGCAGCATCGCCTTCTCGTGGGTGAGCTCGCGCACCCGTTCGAGATCCTCCGAGAGCGTTGCGGGGTAAAGCGTCGCGAGCGCAGCCGCGACATCGTCGGGTGTCGGCCCGTACAGCGCCGCGACGGTATCGGCCGCGCGCACCACCGATCGGCCGAGGTACGCGCCGCGATACGCGGGGTCGAAGAACCTGCGGTCGAAGCTCTTCGCGAGCGCCTGCAGGCTCTCCTCGATCGGTTGCGTCTCGAGCGGTCTGGGCTCGCCGCGCTTGTCGGCTTTCGCGATCTGCTCGTACAGACCCGTGGTGACGTCCTTGCGCATGCGATCCGGATCTTCGAACAGGACCCACGCGCTGCGGTCGTCGAGCGGCGCGGCGATGTACTCGCGCTTCGCGTTCTCCTCGCGCACGTCGTTCGCCGGGTGCGTCGACCACATGCGCGGCGGCTGCGCGAGCTGCGCCTTGAACAGCCGATGCGACGCCGGCGAAGCAGGAAGTGGCGGCACCTGGCCGTACGTCGCGTCGTCGAGGATCGCGTGCATGCGGACCAGCAGCTCGGTCTGGATCGCGAACAGATCGGCGACCGCTTTGCCGGCGCGGCGCTGGCTCTCGGCGAACGACATCGCGCGATCCATGGCGTCGTCGGCGGCGTCCAGGCGATGCAGCCCGTGGACGAGCGCGTCGCTGCCGGTCAGCGACACCGCCACCAGATCGGCCTGCAGCTCCATCTCGCGCGACAACGCGCGCTGCGCGAGGATGACCCAGCCGAACACGGTCTCGATCAGGGATCGGATCGACCACACGATCAGGCGCAGGATCCAGCCGACCCACGCGATACGGATGTCGAAGTTCGAGATCCCGTGCAACAGCCGATCGAGCGCGTCGCGCTTCGCGACCACGTGCGCCGCGATCTGCTGAGCGGTATAGATCCAGCGCCCCACCGCCATCGTGCGCTGCGCGAAGTGACCGAATTCGTGCGCGAGCACCGCCTTGACCTCGGCGAGCGTCAGCACGTTGATGAGCCCGAGCCCGATCTCGAGGTTCTTCTTCGACGGCAACACGAGGTTCGCGATCGACAGGTCGTACGACACGGCCGCGTTCACGCGGGGCGACAGGAACACGCGGTGCGGCCGCGGCGCGCGGGCCTCATCGGCGAGGCGATGCAAGAACGCGAACAGCCGCGGCTGATCGGCCTGCGTCACTTCGCGCTCGCCCTTGTGCTGGCCGCGCCGCACGAAGATGACGGCCTTGAGCATCAAGACCGCGAGGAACCCGGCGACCGCGCCGCCGGCGCCGAGCACGAGCCACTCATCGGGCGCGCGGCCGATGCTCGACACCAGCCGATACGACGTCCACGCGAACCAACCGGTGAGCGCGGCGTAGGCGCCGAGGAACAGCAACACGCCAGCGACTGCCAGGTACGCGTGGCGCTTGTATGCGGAGGTCGGGCGAGTGAAATCCGGTCGAACGCCGGTCGGCCCTGGCGGGTAGATGTCGTCCATGCGGCTCAGGTCGCGGGCGAGATCGCGCGACCGTAGAAGAAGCCATCGCTGCCCTGCGCCTGGTACAGCGGCAGCAGCAGGAGGCCGTCATAGGGGGCGCGGATCTCGCCGCGCCGGTCCCGCGCGAGCAGCGTGCCGGCGGCGACACGCTGGAGGTTCGTGAAGCCGGGCTCCATGCGGAACTCGTGATCCGGCCTGACGTCGTGGCGCATCGTCACCTCGATCAGCGGCGGCAGCGCGCCAGCGGCGCGGGCCAGGAGGTCGCGGGCGGCGGCGAGCTCGGGGAGCGCGCCGGGCGCGACGCAGCCGCTCGCGGCGAGGGCGATCGCGACCGCGGCCTCGAGGTGGGGGCCGGCGTCGGCGGCCTCGGTCTGGCCGCCCTCGAGCGCCAGCGTGACGCAGCCCTTGCCGGTGAGGTGCTGCGTCAGCACGCCCTCGACGTGCGCCTCGAGCCCCAGGAGCGCCGGCAGCGGGAAGTGCCCGGCGAACGCTCGCTGCGCCGGCGTCGAGCCGATCATCCCGAACGGGATCCCGGGCGCGGACGTGGTGTGCAGATCCACCACGAAGACCGGCCCGCGCGCGTCCGCGATCGCGCGATCGAGCTCGCCGGCCAGCTCGATCAGCTCGGCCAGCTCCGCGCCGTCGGTCGTCGGCATCGACCACCCATCGGAGGCGGGGACCAGCGACGCCAGGCGCGCCGGGGTCCACAGCCGGTTCAGATCGCGCGCGAGGTAGCGGCGGCGGGCGGCGA
>Ga0134123_10002019_pt1 | contig 13302 bp, 10 predicted proteins | sample KB303_FD_96460 | JGI IMG/M metagenome (GOLD analysis project Ga0134123, IMG submission 96460) | Terrestrial soil microbial communities without Nitrogen fertilizer from Kellogg Biological Station, Michigan, USA - KB3-0-3 | ecosystem: Environmental > Terrestrial > Soil > Unclassified ...
CTCTTCGCTCCAGCCCTCCGTCCGCGCCGGCCGCATCGGCAGGACCACGTAGCGCATGTCGGCGTTCGAATCGTGCACGCGGACCGTGACGCTCTCCGGAAGCACGGTACCGAACTCTTTCAGCACGCCGCGCGGGTCGCGCACCACGCGCTTGCGGTAGTTCTCGCTCTTGTACCAGGTGGGCGGCATGCCGAGGAGGGCGCGCGGATAGCAGGAGCACAGGCTGCACACGACGACGTTGTGCACCTCGGGCGTGTTCTCGACCGCGATCAGTCGGTCGGCTTCGAGATCGATGCCGAACTCGCTGCAGGCGGCCTTGCCGTCGGCCAGCAGGCGCCGCTTGAATTCGGGGTCGACCCAGGCGTGCGCGACCACGCGCACGCCGCGGGTCGGGAAGTCCTGGTCGAACTGCTCCATGCGGCCGCGGATCTGCTCGGCGGTGAGCACGCCTTTCTCTTCCAGCAGCTCCTGCATCGCCCGGCTGAGGATCTCGTGCTCGGACGGCGGGCCTTCTTCGTGGTCGCGCCCGCGCGCCGGCGGGTGGTCGTGATCGTGGCCGTGGCTCATGTCGGGATTTTCCCGAGGGATTTTTCCCGTCTTGAAATTTTCCGGCCAGCGTCTAGATTCGCGTTCGTGGATACCTTCATCCAGTGCTTCGTGCGCGAGGGAGACGGGGCGTGGCGCTGCACCCGGCCGGCGGAGCTGCAGGTCGAGGTCGGCCGGATCCAGGTCGCACCGGGGACGACGTTCACCAAGGGGACGACGTTCATGGGCATCGACCTGGCGTCACTGCTCGAGGACTATCACCAGACGAGCGGCGCGCGCGTCTAGGCGGCGTCAAGCCAGTGCTCATAGATCTCGACCTCGATCAGGTCGTGGTCCGCGCCCTGGTAGTCGGCCCAGACCTCGCGCATCGGGAAGCGCACCCGGTAGAGGACCCGCTTCGGCTCGCCGCTGAAGCCGTACGCGAGCTCTTCGGGATTGGGGAACGCGCCGCAGACGCGCTCGATGACGCCGGCCTTGCCGCGGATGTACCAGGGCGTGCGGCGGTGGCCGGGCGGATAGCTCGTCTTCACGCGCACGCGATCGCCGGGGTTGAAGCGGCGCTCGGGCGCCGGCGTGTATGCGCTGGGCAGAGTCACTCGAGCACCTGGTCAGCGCTGGAAAGGATTGCCTGCGGGATGGTGATGCCCAGCGCGCGGGCCGTTCCCAGGTTGACGATCAGCTCGATCTTGGTCGGCTGCTCGATCGGCAGGTCGCCGGGTTTCGCGCCCTTGAGGATCCGGTCCACGTAGTACGCCGAGCGGCGGAATTGCTCCGAGATGTTCGGCCCATAGGACATCAGGCCGCCGGCCTCGGCGAATTCGCGTGTTTCGTAGATGGCGGGCAGCTTCTTCTCGCGCGCGAACTCGACGATGCGCAGGCGCAGGCTGAGGGTCAATGGATCGGCGAGCAGGAGCAATCCATCGGGGCGGTTGCGCGAGACATCCGCGAACGCCGCCTCCATCTCCCGCGAATCGCGCACTTCGATCGAGCGCACGTTGACGCCGATGGCCGAGCCCGCCGATCTCGTTTCCCGGTATCTCGCGCCCATGCCCTTGTAGGCGGGATTCCACAGCACGCCGACGGCGTGCGAACGCTTCGGCAGGACTTGCCTGAGGATCTCCAGCCGTTTTGCCCCCAGCTCGGGAGCCATGTTCGAGATGCCCGTGATATTGCCGCCGGGGCGGGCGAGGCTCTGCACCAATCCGTCCCCGACCGGGTCGGAGCTGACCGGCATCACGATCGGGATGCTCCGCGTCGCATCCTTCGCGGCGAGATAGGCCGGCGACGAAGCGCCGACGATGATGCCGACCTTCAGCTTCACCAGTTCGGCCGCGAGCGCAGCCATGCGCTCGAGCTTCCCCTCGCCCCAGCGAAGTTCAAGCCGATAATCCCTGCCTTCCTCATAGCCCCGCTCGCGCATCCCGCGGCGGAACGCCTCCAGACGGAAATCGGTGTTGTTCTGCGGCACTACCGGGGACAGGTAGCCGATCACGGCCATCTTGCGCTGGGCGAGCGAGGGAAGCGGGACGGCGAGCCCCCCGAAGGCAATGAGCAAGTCTCTGCGTTTCAGCGGGACCTCCCCCGGACTTCGGCGACTTTCCTCGCCAGCTCGGCCTCCGTGAAAAACCCCTTCTCGAGCAGCACCGTCCGCAACGCCTCGGTGGTGCGCTGGAAGTATTCGAGCTTCTCGTAGCGCTCGCCCAGGTCCTCGGCGGCGCGGCGCAGCTCGTCGAGGCGCAGGATCTTGCGGCCGGTGAGCGTGCTGCGCAGCGCGTTCGCCTGCTTTTCCCAGAACTTCATGCCGTGGTCGGCGATGTCGACCGCGCCGGCGTCCTCGCCGCCCATGTCGTGCGGCCGCTTGGGCTGCTTCATTTCTTCGGCGCGGGATGGATGTTGTCCACCCAATGCACTTCCTCGGGTTTCTCCACCACCGGGATGTCGAGGTTGACGACCACCGGCTCCTGGCCGCTGCGGCAGAGCACGCACGAGAGCGGCTCGGTCTCGCTCGCGTTGATCTCCTGGTGCGGGACGTAGGGCGGGACGTAGATGAAGTCGCCCGGCCCGGCTTCGGCCACGAACTGCAGCTTGTCGCCCCAGCGCATGCGCGCCCTGCCGGAGACGACGTAGATGACGCTCTCTACCGGCCCGTGATGGTGGGCGCCGGTCTTCGCCTTGGGATGGATCACCACCGTCCCGGCCCAGAGCTTCTCGGCGCCGGCGCGGGCGTAGGTGATCGCCGCGGCGCGATTCATCCCCGGCGTCTGCGCGGTGTTGACGTCGAGCTCGTTCGCGTGAACCACGCGAACTCCGTCGAACTTCCACTGGTCGGCCATGCCAGAATCATAAACCCACGATGACAAGCGCAGGCCCCGGCGCCACGGTCTCGCGCGCCGAGTTCCTCAATCTTTTCGCCGCGGTCTTCCTGCCGATGTTCATGGCGGCGGTCGACCAGACCCTGCTCGCCACCGCCACGCCGGCGATCGCCGAATCGCTCGGCGGCCTGCGCGACAGCTCCTGGATCGCGGTCGGCTACCTGCTCGCCTCGGCGACCATCGTGCCGGTCTACGGCCGCTTCGGTGACCTGCGCGGCCGGCGCAACGTGCTGCTCGCGGCGCTGGGCGTGTTCACGCTCGGCTCGCTCGCCTGCGGCATCGCGCAGAGCCTGCCGCAGCTCCTGGCGGCGCGCGTGCTGCAGGGCCTGGGCGGCGGGGGGCTGATGACGCTTTCGCAGGCGTTGATCGGCGAGCTGGTGCCGCCGCGCGAGCGGATGCGCTTCCAGGGCTACTTCGCGCTGGTGTTCACCTGCGCCAGCATCGGCGGGCCGGTGCTCGGCGGCTTCGTCGTCTCGCACACCAGCTGGCGATGGCTCTTCTTCGCCAACCTGCCGCTCGCCGCGTTCGCCGCGTGGCGGCTCTCGCGCCTGCCGCAGGGCGACCGCCACGTGCCGGCGGCGCCGGGGCGTGACCTGCCGGGGCATTTCCTCTTCGCCATCGGCGCGGTGAGCACGCTCTTCTGGCTCACATCGGTCGGCCACCGCTTTGCCTGGAACTCTGTCGAGAGCGTCGGCCTGTTCGCGCTCGCCGCGGTCACGGTTTCCTGGCTGATCTGGCACGAGAACCGGCATCGCTCGCCGTTCCTGCCGGTGGATCTCCTGCGCGAGCGGACGATCGCCCTCTCGACGCTGCTGACCGCGATGTTCGCCTCGTGCCTGTTCGCGATCGTCTTCTTCCTGCCGATCTACCTGCAGCTCGGCCACCACGTCAGCGCGCAGGCGTCGGGCTTCCTTCTGCTGCCCGTGACTGCCGGCATGGTAACGGCGGCGATGCTCGCCAGCCGGCTGCTCGGCCGCACCGGCGAGGCGCACTGGATCCCGGTCGGCGGCATGAGCATCACCGCGACGGCGCTTCTCCTCCTCGCGATCCTGCCGTCCACCCTGACTCTGGTCATCACGCTCGGTTTCTTCACCGGCCTCGGCCTGGGCGCGGTGATGCCGGTGAACCAGATCGTGGTGCAGACGGTCGCCGGCCGGCAGCGCCTCGGCGCGGTGATGTCGCTGATCGGCCTCGCCCGCGCCACCGGCGGCGCGGCAGGCGCGGCGCTATTCGGCGCGGTGGTGTTCGCGATGATTCCGGATGTCGACCGGCAGGCGCTGACTGCCGCGGCAGACGTGGCGCCGATCGTGGCTGCCTTCCATCGCGCATTTCTTTTTGCCGCCGCGGTGGCCGCGCTCGCCGCGCTTACTGCGAGCCGCATCCCGAAAATCAGGCTTTGGCAGTAATTCGGGGTCAGGGTCGTAATTCGATCAGCGACAAGGGAATTGCGACCCTGACCCCGAATTACTTGGTCCAGGAGTCGCGCAGCGTCACGCTGCGGTTGAAGCCGCCGTCGCGATCGGCGATGAAGTAGCCGTGGCGCTCGAACTGGAAGCTCTCTCCCGGCTTTGCGTCCTTCAGTGACGGCTCGACCTGGGCGGCGACGGTTCTCTTCGAATCGGGATTGAGGTCTTCGTTGCCCTGCGGATTCGCCGTCCTGAACAGCCGGTCGTAGAGATGCACCGGCGAGGCGAAGGCGTGCTTCGCGCTCACCCAGTGGATGTTGCCCTTCACTTTGTACTTGTCGGCGCCGGGCGTGCCGGAGCGCGAATCCTCGTGATAGGTGCAGCGCACGACACCGTTGTCGATGCCGGTGCACTTCACGACATAGCCGAATCGCAGCCGCACCTCGTTGCCCGGAAAAAGGCGGAAGTAGCCCTTGGCCGGGGTCTGCTGGAAATCCTCCCGCTCGATCCATAGCTCGCGCGAGAAGGGCACCTTGCGCTTGCCCCAGTCGGGCTTCTGCGGGTGGTTGGGCAGCTCGACCAGCTCGTCCTTGCCCTCGGGGTAGTTGTCGATCACCAGCTTCAGCGGCTCGAGCACCGCCATGCGGCGCGGCGCGGTCTCGTTCAGGTCCTCTCGCATGCAGTCCTCGAGAATGGCGAACTCGATCAGCTGGTTCGCCTTCGAGACGCCGATCCGCTCGGCGAACAGGCGGAAGCCGCCCGGGGTGTAGCCGCGCCGCCGCGCACCGGCTAGGGTGGGCATGCGGGGATCGTCCCAGCCATCTACATGCCGCTCTTCGACTAGCTCGATAAGTTTTCTTTTGCTTAAAACCACATAGGTCAGATTCAGGCGCGCGAATTCGATCTGCTTCGAAAGCGGCCCCTTGAAGTACCCGGCTGCGGCGACCTTCTGGTTGAACCAGTCGTAGAGCGGCCGGTGATCTTCGAACTCGAGCGTGCAGATCGAGTGCGAGATGCCCTCGATGCAATCGGACAGGCCGTGCGCCCAGTCGTAAGTCGGGTAGATGCACCACTTGTCGCCGGTGCGGTGATGCTGCGCGTGCCGGATGCGGTACATCACCGGGTCGCGCAGGTTCATGTTCGGCGAGCGCATGTCGATCTTCGCGCGCACCACGTGGGCGCCGTCCGCGTGCTTCCCGTCCCTCATTTCCGAAAAAAGCTTCAGGCTCTCCTGGGAACTTCTTTCCCGGTAAGGCGAATCCTTGCCCGGCTCGGTCAGCGTGCCGCGGTTAGCGCGGATCTCGTCGGCGCTCTGGCTATCGACGTAGGCATGGCCTCTTTCGATCAAGGACTGGGCGAACTTGTAGAGCTGATCGAAGTAGTCGGAAGCGTAATGCTCCTGGCCCTCCCACTCGAAGCCGAGCCACTTCACCATCTCCTTGATCGAATCGACGTACTCCTGCTCTTCCTTGGTCGGGTTGGTGTCGTCGAAGCGCAGGTTGCAGCGCCCCTGGTACTGCGCGGCGACGCCGAAGTTCAGGCAAATCGACTTCGCATGGCCGAAATGCAGGTAGCCGTTCGGCTCGGGCGGGAAGCGCGTGCGGATGACCGGATACGCCCTGGCTGCGAGGTCGGCCTCGACGATCTGGCGAATGAAATTGGAAGTCGACATCCTGCTGAATATTCTGGGGATTTGCTGATTCTAGCGCAGGGTGAATGCCTCACACGCGAAGCGTGGTCAGGTTCCCCGGCTTCTTCCGACCAAGCGTAGACTTTATCGACCTCAGGGGAGGTTCCATGATGCCGCTACGCAAGCCGCTGGTTCTCGCCATGCTCGCTGCTGGTGTAATCGCGAGCGATGGACTGTCCGAAGCGCAATCGACCGTGTTCGTAACCGAGCTCGCCATGCTCGATGGCGCGCTGTGCGTCGGGCCGGTGGCCCGCCCAGCCGCGCCGCTGCTCGTTGCCCAGGCGCAAACCGAAGTGAGTCCTGCGGCGAAGGCGGCGGCGAGCGGCGTGCCTCCCGCGGCGGCGGACCAGCCATTGATCCCTGGACTTGGCGCGCGCAGCTTCAAGATCACGACGAGCTCGGCGCAGGCGCAGCGGTACTTCGACCAAGGCCTGCGCCTCGCCTGGAACTTCAACCACGCGGAGGCTCAGCGCGCTTTCCAGAAGGCGCAGCGCTTCGACCCGGAATGCGCGATGTGTTATTGGGGCGAGGCCTATGTCCTCGGCCCGAACATCAACGTGCCGATGGACCCGCAGGCGAATGCCCCCGCGGCCGCCGCGGCGGCGAAGGCGCGCTCGCTCGCCGGGAAAGCGTCGCCGCGCGAGCAGGCGCTGATTGCCGCGGTTGCCGCCCGCTACAGCGCGGATCCGAAGGCCGAGCGGCCGGCTCTCGACGAGGCGTACGCGAATGCCATGGCCAGCGCGGCCGCCAGGTTTGCCGACGACCTCGACATCCAGGCGATGTACGCCGAGGCGCTGATGGACCGCTCGCCGTGGAACTACTGGGAGCCGGGCGGCACGAAGGCGTTGCCCGTCGTCGCGCCGCTCGTGGACACGCTCGAAGGCGTGCTGAAGAAGGACCCGAGCCACATCGGTGCGATCCACCTCTATATCCACGCCGTCGAGGCGTCGGCGGACGCGAAGCGGGCCGAAGCGTTCGCGGACAAGCTCGGCAAGCTCGCGCCCAATGCCGGGCACCTGGTGCACATGCCGGCGCACATCTACTACCGCCTCGGTCGCTACAAGGACTCGCTCGCGACCAACCAGGTCGCGGTGAGGGTCGACGAAGCCTACATCAAGCAGTTCGTGCCGCAGGGCGTCTATCCGCTCGGTTACTACTCGCACAACCTGCACTTCGTCATGGTCTCGGCGCAGCTGTCGGGCGAAGCGCCGATCGTCATCCAGGCGGCCGGCAAGCTCGCCGGGAATATTCCGGACGAAGTGGCGAAGGCGGTCCCCCTCGTCGTGCCGATGAAGGCCGCGCCCTATTTCGCGCACGCGCAGTTCAGCGATCTGCCGACGGTGCTGGCGCTTGCCGATCCCGGCGCAGGGCTGCCCTACCTGCAGGTCGCGTGGCGCTACGCTCGCGGGGTCGCATTCGCGCAGAGCGGCAACCTCGAGGCGGCGCGCGCGCAGGTGGCCGAGATCGATCGCCTGGTCGCGACTACCGACTACAGCGCGTTCACCGCGTGGGGTATCCCCGCGAAGGACGTCGGTCGCATCGCCGCGCACGTCGTGCGTGCGCGCATCGCGCAGGCCGGTAAGGATCTCGACGGGGCGATCCGCGAGCTCGAGTCCGCGGTCGCCATCCAGGACACGCTGCCGTACATGGAGCCGCCGTACTGGTACTACCAGGTGCGGCAGACGCTGGGTGCGATGCTGCTGCTGAAAGGCGATCCGCAGCGCGCCCGCGATGCGTTCCGGGAGAGCCTGGCCAAGATGCCGAACAACGCCTGGTCGCTCTACGGGCTGAAGCAGACGTTCGAGAAGCAGGGCATGGCGGCCGAAGCGCGCGAAGTGGAGAAGTATCTCGGGCGCGCCTGGAGCGGCGAGCGCAGGAGGCTCGATCTGGCTCGGCTGTAAAATTCAGGAGGATGACGAGAGCCGGTCTCCTCCTGGCAGCGATGATCCTTTCCTCCTGCGCGGCGTTCGCGCAGGAGGAAAAGCTCGGCAAGGTCCGCTTCAAGACCTCGTGCAACGCGGCGGCGCAGAGGGAATTCGATCGCGCGCTGGCGCTGCTGCATTCCTTCGCCTTCCCCGAGACCGTGAAGGCATTCTCGGCGATCCCGCAGACCGATCCCAAGTGCGCCATCGCCTGGTGGGGCGTCGCCGCGAGCCTGCGCCCCGACCCGCTCGTCGGCCCCTGGGAAGCGGCGACGCTGAAGCGGGCGCTAGAGGCCGTGGAGCAGGGCGAAGCGGTCGGCGCGAAGTCGATGCGCGAGAGGGACTGGCTCGCCGCGATCAAGGTGCTCTACAAGGACTTCGAGAGCGTCGACCAGGACACGCGCTCGCGCAAATACGAGCAGGCGATGGCGGCGCTGGTGCGGAAGTATCCGGACGACGTCGAGGCGCGAGCCTTTCACGCCCTGGCGCTCAACGAGATCTTCGACGGCAAGGACAGCAAGACGATCGCGCAGGCGATCAAGAGCCTGCAGCCGCTCGAGCGCCGCTACGGGGATCATCCCGGCATCCTTCATTACCTCATCCGCAGCTTTGAAAGCGGCCCGGCAAACAAGAAGGCGCTGCCGTACGCCAATCGCTACGCGCGCATCGCGCCGGCGGCGCCGCACGCGCACCAGATGCCTTCGCACATTTACACAATGCTCGGGATGTGGAAGGAGGCGGTGGCCGCCAACCAGGCCGCGGTGCGCGTCGCCGCGGAATTCGCCGAGAAGTACAAGGTCGACGGCGAGCTGGTGGAGGTGCCGCGCGCGTACGACGCGCTGGTCTACGCGTATCTCCAGCTCGGGAAGGATGCGAGCGCGCTCGCGGCGATGAACGAGGCGGCGAAGCCGGCGAAGATCGTCGGCTCGCTGCCGGCCGCGCAGGCGGCGCGCGCCGCGACCGCGGCGCGCTATGCGCTCGAGCGGCAGGACTGGAAGGCCGCGGCGACGCTCGAGATGCTCGATGGCTACGCGGTGGCCGAGGCGATAACGCGCTTCGCGCGCGCGCTCGGCGCCGCGCGCAGCGGCGACCAGGGCGCGGCACGTGCGGAGATTGACAAGCTTCGCGCGGTGCGCGCGGCGTTCGACGACGCGCACCAGGTCTACTGGACCGAACAGACCGAGATGCTGATCCTGGCCGACCGGGCCTGGCTCGCGCAGGCGCAAGGCTACCGGCGCGAGGCGCACAAGATGATGCGCGCCGCGGCGGACCTGGAGGACGCGAGCGCGAAGAACACCGTGCTCGAGAGCCGGGTGTATCCGATGCGCGAGCTGCTCGCCGATCTTCTGCGCGAGCAGGGTGACCCGGGCGCTGCGCTCACCGAGTACGAAGCCGTGCTGAAGGCGACGCCGAACCGGCTGCGCGCCTACTACGGCGCGGCCAAGTCCGCCGAGGCGATCGGCGAGAAGAAGAAGGCCACGGCCTACTTCCAGCTGCTCGGCAAGCTCACGCAGGATGCGGAGAGCGAGCGAGCAGAGCTCGCCGAATTGAAAAAGGTGCTCATCAACCAATGATCCGATCTCTCGTTCTATTTACCGGCCTTCTCTGGGCCGGGCTGTCGTTCGCCCAGACCTTTCCGTCGCGCCCCGTGCGCATCCTGGTGCCGGCGCCGCCCGGCAGCTCGCCCGACATCCGCGCGCGGCAGATCGCGCCGAAGCTGCAGGAGGCGCTCGGCCAGCCCTTCGTCGTGGAAAACCGCCCCGGCGGCGGCGGTGCGGGATTGATCGCGGCGCGCGAAGCGGCGAGGGCGGCGCCCGACGGCCACACGCTGCTGCTGGCGCTGATCAACAGCGCCATCTACGACGCGCTCAGCCCCGATCCCTGCTGCCGCCTCAACCAGGAGCTGGTGCCGATCTCGCGCTTCACGATGACGCCGCTGGTCGTGGTGATCAACCCGTCCGTAGCGGCTTCTTCATTGAAGGAATTGATCAATCTCGGAAGGGCGAAACCCGGGTCGATCACTTACGGCTCGGCGGGTCCGGGGAGCAGCAGCCAGCTTGTCGCGAGCTGGATCGAGTCCGAGACCGGCATCAAGATGCTCGAGGTTCCCTACAAGGGCGTGAACGCCGAGCTCCCGGACCTCGTCGCCGGGCAGCTCATGGCGGCGTTCGTCGTGCCGCAGGTCGTGGTCGCGCCGATCAGGGCCGGCAAGCTGCGCGCTCTCGCGGTGCTGGGAGACAAGCGCCTCAAAGGGCTGCCCGACGTGCCGACCAGCGCCGAAGCCGGCCTGCCCGGCGTCGAAGCGCTGGTCTGGAACGGCATCTTCGCGCCGGCCGGGACGCCGCGGCCGATCATCGACGTCCTGCACCGCGAGCTGGTCAAGGCCTACAACGCGCCCGAGATCAAGGCCCAGGTCGAGGCGACCGGCAGCTACGTCGCCGCCGACTCGCCCGACGAATTCGCCGCCTTCATCCGCGCCGAGGTCGCCAAGTGGGGCAAGGTCGGGCGCGCGGCGGGCATCAAGCCACAGTAGCGAACTCGGCGTCGACGCCCAAGACGTAGCGCCCGAGCGAATCCAGCGCCGCCTTCAACCCGCCGGGATCGAGCCGCTTCTCCACGGTGCCGAGTCGCCGCACGTTGATGAGCTCGATGGCGACGCCACCTGTCTCGTAGTCCGCGCGCAGGATGATCTCGGAGGGCAGGCCGCCGGTGAGCGTGAAGGTCGAGCCGCTCACGCGAAATGCCACGGAGAGGTTGTTGAGATAGTCCTCGCATGCCGCCGCATCCTCGCTCTTCACGACGGTGGTGACGGGATCGTCGGGGACGACGCGGAAGGAGAAGCAGACCTCGGCGCAGACCTCCTTTGCCGGCAGAGTCAGCGGCTTGCTGTCGACCTGGGCATCGCGGAGCTTCGGCGCTCCCAGGGGGTCGAGGTGGAGGAAGTGGTAGGGCGCGCCGCTCGCCGGCTTGACCGAGTTCAGCAGCCGCGCGAATTCGGTGAAGTATTGCAACGCGGCGTGCATCGCCAGGTCGAGCGCGGCGATGGTGCGGGCCTGCGCAGAGGCGGCGTCGCCCTGCTGGGAGGCCGCCTGCGCCCGAAGGATGTCGAGCGCCGGCCGGCTCGTCTCGGGGGCGACGCGCGCCGATTCCTCGAGATCGAAGGCGCGCTCCACCTTCTCCAGGTCGTCGATCAGCTGGCGGCGGATCCGATCTCCCGCCTCGGGGGCGGCAACGCAAGCGCGCAACGCCGCGGCCATCTCGGCCGCGCTCGCATAGCGCGCCTCGAGCTTCTTGGCCAGTGCGCGGTCGACGATGGCTTCGAAGGCGGCGGGAATGTCCGGCTTGACCTCGCGCAGGGGAGGATGCGGCTCGGCGGCGATGCGGTCCATGACGTCGAAGGGCGTAGCGTCCTCTTCGCGCGAGAAAGGCGCGTGCCCGGCGAGCATCTCGTACAGCACCACGCCTAGGCAGAAGACGTCGGAGCGTGGCTCGACCGGCTGGCCGGTCACCTGCTCGGGCGACATGTATTTGGGCGAGCCAAGCGCCTCGCCGGCCTGCGTCATGGTCGAGGAGGGCACCCACGCCATGCCGAAGTCGGTCAGCTTGGCCAGCCCCGCGTCGGAGACGACGATGTTGGCCGGCTTCACGTCGCGGTGCACGATCGAGTTGGCGTGCGCGTGGTGCAGCGCGTCGGCGACCTGGGCCGCCAGCCGGGCTGTCGCATCCAACGCGAGCGGCTCCCGCAGCAGTTCCTTCAGCGGGCGGCCGGCGAGCAGTTCCATGGCGATGTAAGCCTCGCCGTCTTGCTCGCCGACATCGTAGATGGTGACGATGTTCGGGTGGCTGAGCTTGCCCGCCGAGCGCGCCTCGCGCAGGAACCGCTCCCGCACCTCGGCCAATGCTTCCGCAGGCAGGTCCGGATTCAGCGTCTTGATCGCGAGCTCGCGCTCGATAAGCGGATCCCGGGCGCGGTACACCCTGCCCATGGCGCCGCGGCCGATCTCTTCGAGGATACGATAGCGGCCGAAGGCCCTCTCCTGCGGCCGGGTAAGATCGCCATCGTGCTCGACCTTCTGATTCACGGCGCCAGAGTTTACGACGGAACCGGCGCTCCGCCCCGGCAAGTCGACGTCGCGGTCGCGCAGGGGAAGGTCGTATCGGTTGGAAAGATAGACGATTCTGCGAAACAAACCGTCCGAGCCGATGGGCTTTCGCTCATGCCAGGGATCGTCGACGTGCACACGCACTACGACGCGCAGATCACCTGGGACCCGACCATCTCGCCGTCGGTCTCGCTCGGCGTCACCACGGCGATCCTCGGCAACTGCGGCTTCGGCATCGCGCCGTGTCCCGCGCCGCTGCGCGAGACCATGCTGAGGAACCTGTCGGTGGTGGAGGGGATGGACATCGACGCGCTGCTCCAGGGCACGCGCTGGGAGTTCGAGTCGTTCCCCGGCTACCTCGATGCGCTCGAGCGCATCAAGCCGCTCGCCAACGTCGGCGTGCTCGCCGGGCATTCCGCGATCCGGACCGCGGTGATGGGCGAGGAGGCGTCGACGAGAGAAACTCCCACTCCGGAGGAGATGGCGAAGATGCAGGCGATCCTGCGGGAGGCGCTGGCAAGCGGCGCTGCGGGATTCGCGACCTCCTTCTCGCCCAACCACAGCGGCTGGGGCAGCAAGCCCATGCCTTCGACGATCGCCGGCGACGACGAATTGAAGCAGCTTGTTTCCGTCCTTGATAAAGGCATTTTCGTCATCGCTTCCGGGCCGCGTGCCACGCCGGAATACCTGGAAGCAATCACCAGCCGGCCGACCTTCATGGTGACGGTGCTCACCATGCACAGCGCCGCCCATCCGGGACGCGCGATGCAGTACTACGAGCGCTGCGCCGCCGCGAATGCGCGCGGGCGCGAGCTCTACATCCACACCACCTGCCAGCCGCTGTCGTTCGACTTCACGCTGCAGGAGCCCTACATCCTCTATTCGCATTCCGCCTTTGACGCCATCAAGAAGTCAGGAATGGCAGGGAGGGAGGCGATCTACCGGTCTGCGTCGTTCCGGAAGCAATTCCGCGAAGACCTGAAGAATCCCAAGGCGGGAATCCTCTTCTACGGCGACTGGAGCCAGGTGGAGCAGGACGGCGTGCCGGTGCCGGAGCTGGCCCGGCGCGCGGGCAAGGATCCGCTCGACTACGTCTTCGACCTGCCGCTCGACACGCAGCTCGTGGCGAAGCTGTTCCACAACGACGACGCGGCGGTGACGCCGCTGCTGCAGCACCCCGCCGGCGTGATCGCGCTCTCGGACGCCGGCGCGCATCTCATCTACTTCTGCGACGCCGGCTTCGGCCTGCATTTCCTCGGCCAC
>Ga0134123_10002021_pt1 | contig 13297 bp, 13 predicted proteins | sample KB303_FD_96460 | JGI IMG/M metagenome (GOLD analysis project Ga0134123, IMG submission 96460) | Terrestrial soil microbial communities without Nitrogen fertilizer from Kellogg Biological Station, Michigan, USA - KB3-0-3 | ecosystem: Environmental > Terrestrial > Soil > Unclassified ...
GCCCACGGGCGATCGCGATCCATTCGGCCTGCGCCGCGCGGCGCTCGGCGTGGTGCGCATCCTGGTCGAGAACAAGCTCCGGCTCTCCCTGAAGGAGCTGATCCACGCGGCATTCGAGCCTTTCCCGGCCAAGCCGCATCCCGAGCTGCGCGACTTCATCTTCGATCGCTTTGCCGGCTATCTGAAAGAACAGGGTTACTCCACGCTGCAGGTGGATGCGGTCCTCTCCAAGCAGCCCGTCAACCTCAGCGTAGTGCCGCAGCAGCTCGAAGCAGTGAAGGCGTTCCAGTCGCTGCCCGAGGCCGAGAGCCTGGCCGCGGCAAACAAGCGCGTCGCCAACATCCTCAAGCAGGCCGAAGCCAAGGGCGAAAAGCTCGACGGGGTGGAAACCGGGATGCTCAAGGAGCCGGCCGAGCGTGCGCTGCTGGACGCCATCCGCTCGGTGTCCGACAAGGCGAAGGCGCTCTACGAGAAGGGCGACTACACCGGCTACCTGAAGAGCTTCGCGGTGCTGAAGGCGCCGGTCGACGCGTTCTTCGAGAAGGTCATGGTGATGGTCGAGGATGAGAAGCTGCGCCGCGGCCGCCTCGCGCTGCTGCGCGACCTGCGCGACGCGATGAACCGCGTCGCCGATCTTTCCAAGCTCGCCGCATGAAGCGAGTCATCCTGCCGTGAAGCTTGTCATCCTGGATCGCGACGGCACGATCAACCACGACAGCGAGGACTACATCAAGTCGCCCGCCGAGTGGACGGCGATCCCCGGGAGCCTGGAAGCGATCGCCCGCCTCCACCAGGCCGACTACCGCGTGGTGGTGGCGACCAACCAGTCGGGAATCGGCCGCGGCCTGTTCGACACCCAGGCGTTGTTCGCGATCCACGACAAGCTGCAGCGCGCGCTCGGCCAGGTGGGCGGACGGATCGACGCGTTCTTCTTCTGCCCGCACAAGGCCGACGACAAGTGCCGCTGCCGCAAGCCGCAGCCCGGCATGCTGCTCGAAGTAGCGCGGCGCTTCAACGTCGCGATCGAGGACGCCTTCATGGTCGGCGACTCGCGCAAGGACGTCGAAGCGGCCGCGGCCGCCGGTGCGCGGGCGGTGCTGGTCCGTACCGGCAACGGCGCGAAGACCGAGAAGGAGGGCAACCTGCCGCGGGGCACCGCGGTCTATCCCGACCTCGCGGCGTTCGCCCGGCATCTCGCGCCATGAGCTTTGCGCGCTCCGTGCTCTTCGCCGTCGCGCTGATCATCGTCACCCCGCCCTACGCGCTGATCGCGCTGGCGAGCGCGCCGCTGCCGCGCATGATGCGCTACCGCATCATCTCCGGCTGGTCGCGCCTCATCGTCTGGCTGGCGCGGATCATCCTCGGCATCGAATGGCGCGTCGAGGGACGCGAGAACCTGCCCTCGCGGCCGGCGGTGATCCTCGCCAAGCATCAATCGGCCTGGGAGACGCTCGCCTTCCAGCATATCTTCCCGCCGCAGGTGCACGTGTTAAAGAGGGAACTTCTTTGGATCCCGTTCTTCGGCTGGGGCCTCGCGCTGATGAGCCCGATCGCCATCGACCGCCGGCGCGGACATTCGGCCCTGCGTTTCATGGCCAAGCGCGGGCAGCAACGCCTCGAGCAGGGGTTCTGGGTCGTGGTCTTCCCCGAAGGCACGCGCGTCGCGCCCGGCGAGACGCGCGAATACCAGATCGGCGGCGCCTGGCTTGCCGTCGAAAGCGGCGCGCCGGTGGTTCCGGTAGCGCACAACGCCGGCCTCTACTGGCCGCGCAATGCCTTCCTCAAGCGCGCGGGGACGGTCACCATCCGCATCGGCCCGGCGATCGAGCCGGGCAGCCGCAAGCCGCAAGAGATCAACGCACTGGCAAAAGAATGGATCGAGCAGCAACAGAAGGTATTGGCGTAATCGAGCTCGACGGCCGAAGCGTCGAATACCGCTTCGCGCGGCGGCGGCGGCGCACGCTCGGCCTCTCCGTCGACGCGCACGGCCTCAAGGTGGTCGCGCCGCTGCGCGCGCCGTGGCGCGAAATCGACGCCTTCCTGCGCGAGAAGCGGCGCTGGATCGTGGCCAAGCTCGACGAATGGGCGCGCGTGCCGAAGCCGCCGTTGCTGCACGGCATGAGCGGCGAGTCGCTGCCGCTGTTCGGCGTGGCGCACATACTAGAAGTGAGCCTCTCAGTGCCCGAGCGCGTGCGCAGCGTCATCCACGAGCCGGGTCGCCTAATCATCACTGCGCCGCGCTGGCGCGCGCTGGAGACGCTGGTGCGCTGGCTGAAAACGCGCGCGCTCGAAGCGCTCGAGCCGCGCGCCGCGCATTTCGCCGCGCGCCTCGGCCGCGCTGCTCCCCCGGTCAGGCTCTCCAACGCCCGCACCCAATGGGGCGTGTGCGGCGCGGACGGCTCGATCCGCCTCTCCTGGCGGCTGGTGCACCTCGCTCCCGAGCTCGCCGACTACGTGGTCGCGCACGAGGTCGCGCACCTGGTCGAGCTGAATCACTCGCGGCGCTTCTGGAGCCACGTCGCCGCCCTCTATCCCCAATGGCGCGGCGCGCGCGAGCAGCTCGAGCTCGCGGGCGCCTCGCTGCCCGTCATGAAAGGAAAACGATGAGAATCCTGCACACCATGCTGCGCGTCGGCGATTTGCAGCGCTCGGTGAAGTTCTACACCGAGGCGCTGGGAATGAAGCTGCTGCGCACCACCGAGCGCCCCGAGCAGAAGTATTCGCTCGCCTTCGTCGGCTACGACAGCGAGGACAGGAGCGCGGTCCTCGAGCTCACGTACAACTACGGCGTCTCGAAGTACGAGCTCGGCGGCGCTTTCGGCCACGTCGCGGTCGGCGTGCCGGACGTGAAGAAGGCCTGCGAGAAGGTGAAAACCCTCGGCGGCAAGGTGACGCGCGAGCCCGGGCCGGTCAAGGGCGGCACGAGCGTGATCGCCTTCGTCGAGGACCCCGACGGCTACAAGATCGAGTTCATCGAGAGCCGCGCGTAGTCCGCGGGCGAGAGGTTCTCCGGCCTGAGCGTCGGGTCGATTCCCGCGGCAGCGAAGTCCACTCCGGGCAACGCGTTCCTGAGCGTCTTGCGCCGCGCCGAGAACGCGCGGCGCAGCAGGCCTTCGTCGATCTTCAGGATTTCCGGGAGCGGCTCGAGCCTCACGACCGCCGACTCCACCTTGGGCGGCGGCCGGAACGCGCCCTTCCCCACGTTGAAGAGCTTCTTCATGCGAAAGCGCGCCTGCAGCGCCACCGAGAGCCGCCCGTACGCGGGCGTCGAGTGCGCCGCCACCATGCGCTCGACCACCTCCAGCTGCAGCATGAAGTGCATGTCGCGCACCCGCTCTGCGTAATCCGCGAGGTGAAAGAGCAACGGCGTCGAGATGTTGTACGGCAGGTTGCCGACGATGCGCACGCCCTTGGGGAAGATCGAGTAGTCGAACTCGAGCGCGTCGGCTACGTGGACCTTCACCTTGTCCAGGCGCGCCGCGAGATCGCGATCGATCTCGATCACCTCGAGCCGTCCGACCTTGTCGAGCAAGCGGTAGGTCAGCACGCCCTCGCCGGGACCGATTTCCACCACGAAATCGTCTTTTGAGAGCTCGAGCGCCTCGACGAGGTGCGCGAGCACCCGCGGATCGTGCAGGAAGTGCTGGCCGAACCTCTTCCGAGGCCGATGGAGCGCCCTAGGGCGCTGCGAGGTCGATCGCAAGCTTTACCGCCTCGACGAGGCTCGTCGCATCCGCCTTGCCCTTGCCGGCGATGTCGAGCGCGGTGCCGTGGTCGACCGAGGTGCGCACGAACGGCAGCCCGAGGGTGACGTTGACGCCGCGGCCAAAGCTCGCGTACTTCAGCACCGGCAGCCCCTGGTCGTGGTACATCGCGAGCACCGCGTCCGCGCCCTTCAGCCGCTCGGGAACGAACAGCGTATCGGCGGGGATCGGACCACGCGCATCGACGCCCGCGGCAACCGCGTCGGCGATCGCCGGCGCGATGACGGCGCTGTCCTCCGTGCCGAGGTGGCCTGACTCGCCGCTGTGCGGGTTCAACCCGGCGACCAGGATTCGCGGCCGGGCGATGCCGAAGCGATTTTTCAGCTCCGCATTCACCACGTTGAGAGTCTTGAGCAGTGAGCTGCGGGTGATGGCGCGCGGAACCTCGGCCAGAGGGAGGTGCGTGGTCGCGAGCGCGACGCGCAGCCCGCCGCCGACCAGCATCATCACCACGTCGGCGCGGCAACGCTCGGCGAGATACTCGGTATGGCCGGTGAAGGCGATGCCGGCATCGTTGATCACGCTCTTCTGCACCGGCGCGGTGACCATCGCCTGGTACTCGCCCGACAGGCAGCCGGCGACCGCGCGGTCGAGCAGCGCGAGCACGTAGCGGGCGTTGCCGGGGTCGAGGCGTCCGGCCTGGCGCGGGCGCGCGAGCGGCAGGTGCGCGACATCGGCAACGCCGGGAAGGAGGCTGCGGTCGCCGATGACGACGATGCGCGCCGGCAGGCCGGCATCACGCAGCCGCAGGCAGATCTCGGGTCCGATCCCCGCCGGCTCGCCTGAAGTTACGGCGATGACCGGGCGCGCCGCTATCGTTCCTCCAGCCGCAGGTCGACGTAGACCGTGTCGCGCAGCTGGCGCAGCCACTCGTTGTACGCCTCGTCGCTCTTGCGCTCGCGCAGCGCCTGCCGCGCCTGCATCCTGCGCCGCTCCTGGCTCATGTCGGCCGAGCGCCGCTCGAGCACCTGGATGATGTGCACGCCGAAGGGCGTGCGCACCGGCTGGCTGACCTCGCCGATCTGCAGCTCCTGGTAGGCGCGTTCGAAGTCGGGCACGGTGTCGCCGGGATAGACCCAGTCGAGCTCGCCGCCGCGCGCCGAAGTCGCGTCGTCGGAGTGCACGCGCGCCATCTCGGCGAAATCGGCGTCCTTGGCGAGAATGCGGCGGCGCAGATCGGTGAGGCGCCGCCGCGCCTCGGTCTCGGACACGGTGTCGTTGGTGCGGATCAGGATGTGGCGCAGCCGCGTCTGCGGGATCGGCGCATCGCTGACGCCGGCGACGCGCCGGTCGACGAGCTTGAGCAGATGGAAGCCGGCGGGGCTGCGGATCGGCGCGCTCACCTCGCCGGGGTTGAGCCGCTCGAGCACCTGCGCGAACAGCTCCGGCAGGCGATCATGCGGGCGCCAGCCGAGGCTGCCGCCCTGCAGCGCCTCGGGTGCGTTCGAATAGGTGGCGGCGAGCTGCGCGAAATCGGTGCCGCTGCGCGCGGCGGTGAACGCCTGCTCGACCCGCCGCCGCGCCGCCTCCACCTGCTCGGGGCTCGCCTGCTCCGGCACGCGCACCAGGATGTGGGCGATGTTGTACTCGGCGCGCTCGCTCGAGGCAGACTTCATCGTCTCGAGGAAGAGATCGATCTCGCTGTCGCTCACCTGGACCTTGTCGTCGACCTCGCGCTCGCGCAGCCGCGTCAGCGTGATCTGGTCGCGCACGTCCTGGCGGAAGCCGTCGAACGGCACGCCGTCCCGCTCCAGCGCCGCGCGGAACTCGGCGAGCGTCATCTTGTTGTTCTCGGCGATGCGCTGCACCGCGCGGTCGAGCTGCAGCTCGTCGACGCGGATGCCGGTGTCGCGCGCCAGCTGCACCTGCGCCTTGCCCAGGATCAGCCGCTCGAGCATCTGCCGCTCGAGCACCGCGCGCTCGGGCGGCGCCGTGCCGCGGCGCCGCAGCTCCCGCTCGGCGGAGGCGACGGCTTCGCTGAGCTCGGAAGCGGTGATGACTTCCTTGTTGACGATGGCGACGATCCGGTCGACGAGCGAGAGGCGTTGCGCCGCGGCGCCGGCGCTGGCGGCGAGCAGCAGGGCGAGGAGCAGCAGCCGGCGCATCAGTACACCTGCTCGAACGGCAGCTGCGGCCGGCCGCTCGGCGGTGCGAACGTCGGGTCGCTGGGGTTGGTCACCGAGTAGCCGGGGACGTTGCGGCGCAGGAACGCCGACGCCTGGTCGGTGCCGATCTGGCCGAGGCCGTTGAACTCGATCTGGAAGATCAATGCCGTGGAAGTCACGTTGGTTGCCGCCTGGAGCCGCTGCACCACGGTGCGGAACACCCAGCACCCGGCGTTGTACTCGAAGCCCGCCAGGCCTTCGAGCAGCTGCTTGTCCAGAAACGAGTAATTGTAGCGCCCGACGCCGTACCAGCCCGCGCCGAGCGGCCATTGTCCGGACAGGTCGATCTGCCGTACGCCCACGCCAGTGCTCGAAGACTCCGCTCTCTGGAAGCGGTAGCTGGCGTTGATGACCTTGGCGATCTCGGGCGAATAGCGCGTGCCGAAGGAGAAGCGCTGCACCGTCCCCTCGCGCAGGTAGTACTGGCCGTTGACGTCGAATGTCCACTGCCGCGCCAGCCGCCCGCCGAGCGAGGCGAGGATGTCGGACGCGTTGGAGGTGCGCAGCGTCGAGGTCGGCGTCAGGCCGACGCGCTCCTCCTGGAAGTAATAGCGCTGGCCGATGGTGGCACGCATCCGCTCCTGGCCGTTCGACTGCAGCAGCCGCGACGTCAACGCCACGGTGAGCTGGTTGGCGTCGCCGAAGCGGTCGCTCCCGGAAAAGCGGTTCTCGTTGAAGAGCTGAGGGTAGTTGAAGTCGGCGAGCGCGGTATCGAAGAGCGGAATCTGGTCCTGGTTCCGGTACGGCGCGTAGACGTAGAACAGGCGCGGCTCGAGCGTCTGCTGCACGTTGTCGCCGAACAGCGCCGCGTCGCGGTCGAACACCACGCCGGTGTCGACGCTCATCCAGGGTACCGTGGCGTGCGGCGTCGACTCCTGCCCCTCGGCGGTGCGCTGCAGGTTGTAGCCCATGTAGCGCACCCCGGCCTTCGGCGTGAAGAACCATCCCGGGCCGAGCGTCGGCAGGGCGACGGTCGGATTGACGACGGTACGCTGGCCTTCGACCAGGGACTCGTGCTTGAACTGGACGAATTCCGCGCCGAGCGCGCCGTCGAACGGCCCGATGCCGGTCTTGCCGCGGGTGTAGTTGAGTTGCGGCAGGCGATCGTACGGCGGCACGATCGGCGAGAGCGGATCCTGAAGCGTCTGCCAGCGCTGCACGCGGGCTTGCATGGTGGACCCTGCGCCCAGGCCCAGCCCCGACGCGCCGTAGGCCAGGTACGCGTCCTGCGGCAGGGTGCGCTGCGAGACCTGCTTCACCTGGCTCGCCATGTCGACGAAGTAGCGGTCGTCGGAGACCTTGTTGTAGTCGACGTTGCCGGTGAAGCCCGGACGGAACGTCTGCGCGTGCTGCCAGGAGACGCCGCGCCGCGAGATGCCGAGCTCCTCGTCGTTCGGCAGGTACTCGAGCCTGAGCTCCCCGGCGTACGAGCGCTGCAGATAGCGCGCCTGCGTCTTCAGCTGCTCGCCGCGCTTCGCCATGTACACCGGGGTGAGAGTCGCGTCGGCCTCCGGCGCGATGTTCCAGTAGAAGGGAACGCCGACCTCGAAGCCGCGCTGGCTGGTTTGCGAGTAGTAGGGCGTGAGCAGGCCGCTCTTGCGACGGTTCTCGAGCGGGAAGCTGAGATACGGCGAGGCGAGCACGGTGGTGTCGAAGAAGCGCAGCCGCGGGTGCCAGGCGCGCCCTTCCAGGTTGTCGTAGTCGAGCTCGATCTCGTCGGCAACCAGCAGCCAGTCTTCCTGCCCCGGCTGGCAGGTGGTGAACGTCGCCTTGCTCAGCAGATAGCGCGCGCGCCCGAGGAAGGCGAGCCGCTCGGCGCCGCCGCGCGCGGTGCGCTCCCGCTGCAGCAGGTAAGTCGGGTTCTCGAACACGCCGGTCTCGTCCTGCGTGTTGTAGTGCAGGCGCGGCCCGTACAAGCGGTCGGCGCCGCTCTGCAGCCGCACGCCGCCCTCCGCCTCCAGGCGGCCGAACTCGCGGTTGAAGCGCAGCCGATCGGCGAAGATCGACGTGTCCTCGCGCCGCGCCTCGACGCGGCCGCTCGCGCTGTACTCGAGATCGCCGACGCCGTGCAGGACTTCGGCGTCGACGCTGGTCGCGCCGGAGAAATCGATGCCCGCGTCTTGCGCGACGACTGGCGCGGCGGCGGCGAGCGCGACGGCCAGCGTCGCAAAGCGGTGCGGCATCGAGCGACGGTGGAACTTTTTCGTTAGAATTTTCAATGATACACGCCGATGCGCGGCGCGCTGCCGCGGAGCGCTGGATCGCCGCCCAGCTGCCCTCGGCAGGCTTCTCGCTGGAGAGCGCTTCCGAGGACGCGAGCTTCCGGCGCTACTGGCGCGCACGCCTCGCCGACGGCCGCAGCTACATCGTCATGGACGCCCCGCCCGACAAGGAGGACTGCCGGCCGTTCGTCCATGTCGCCGCGCTGCTGCGCGCCGCCGGCGTGCACGCCCCCGAGATCGTCGCGCAGGACCTGGCATCGGGCTTTCTACTGCTCGGCGACCTCGGCGCCACGACCTACCTGCAGGCGCTCGGCCCGCAGAACGCGCCGCAGCTCTTCGCCGACGCCACCGATGCGCTGATCCTCTGGCAGCTCGCGACGCGTCCCGGCGAGCTGCCCCCCTACGACGAGGCGCTGCTGCGTCGCGAGATGAATCTTTTCCCCGAGTGGTACGTGGGAAAGCACCTGAAGAAGAACCTCACCCCGGCGCAAGGCGAATCGCTGGAGAAGATCTTCGCCCTGCTCGTGAAGAGCGCTCTCGCGCAGCCGACCGTGTACGTGCACCGCGACTACATGCCGCGCAACCTGATGGTCTGCGAGCCGAATCCCGGCGTGCTCGACTTCCAGGACGCGGTGCTCGGCCCGATCGCCTACGACGTGGTCTCGCTCTTCCGCGACGCCTTCCTCAGCTGGGAAGAGCCGCAGGTGCTCGACTGGACCGTTCGCTACTGGGAGAAAGCGAAAAAGGCGAAGCTGCCCGTGCACGCGGACTTCGCCGAGTTCTGGCAGGCGTTCGAATGGATGGGCCTGCAGCGCCACCTGAAGGTGCTCGGCATCTTCGCGCGCATCAACTACCGGGATGGCAAGCCGAAGTACCTGCAGGACACGCCGCGCTTCCTCGGCTACGCGCGCGCGGTCGCGACCCGCTACGGCGCGCTCGCGCCGCTCGCCCGCCTGCTGGACGAATTGCAATGAGGGCGATGATCCTCGCCGCCGGCCGCGGCGAGCGCCTGCGGCCGCTGACGGACCGCGTGCCGAAGCCGCTCCTCGAAGCGGGCGGCAAGCCGCTGATCGTCTGGCACCTCGAGCGGCTCGCCGCCGCCGGCTGCCGCGAGGTCGTGATCAACGTCTCGCACCTCGGCGAGCGGATCGTCGAGCGGCTCGGCGAAGGCGCCGCGTGGGGGCTGCGCATCGCCTTCTCGCGCGAGGCGCAGCCGCTCGAGACCGCGGGCGGCATGGCGCTGGCGCGCGCCCTGCTCGGTCCCGAGCCGTTCCTGGTGGTCAATGGCGACGTGTACTGCGAAGTCGATCTCGGGCGCCTGCGCCGCATCGCGCTCGGCGCGCGGCTCGCGCACCTCGTGCTCGTGCCCAACCCGGCGCATCATGCCGCGGGCGACTTCACGCTCGATGCGGGACGAATCGGCAATGCGCCGTCGCCGCGCTACACTTACGCAGGCGTCGCGGTGATCGCGCCGGCGCTGTTCGCCGGCGTCGAGGCGGGAAGCAAAGCGCAGCTCGCGCCGCTGCTGCGCGCGGCGGCGGAGCAGCGGCACGTGAGCGGCGAGCTGTTCCAAGGAACCTGGCTGGACGTGGGCACGGTCGAGCGGCTTGCCGCGCTCGAGGCATACCTGGCGGCGAAATATGCAAGAGGCTGAAAACATCTCGATCTACCGCCGGCGGCGCGAGCAGCTGGCAAAGGCCATGCGCTCGGGCGTGGCGGTGATTCCCACCGCGCCGGAGCGCGTGCGCAACCGCGATTCGCACTTTCCCTATCGCTTCGACAGCCACTTCTATTACCTGACCGGGTTCGGCGAGCCCGAAGCCGTGCTGGTGCTGACGCAAAGCAGATCGATCCTGTTCTGCAGGGAGCGCAACCCCGAGCGCGAGGTCTGGGACGGCTTCCGCTACGGCCCCGAGCGCGCACGCGAGCGCTTCGGCTTCGACGAGGCGCACCCGGTCGAGGCGCTCGACGAAGCGCTGGCGCAGCTGCTGGAGAACCAGCCGGCCCTTTTCTATCCGGTCGGCGACGACCCGCAATGGGATGCGCGCGCGATGCAATGGCTGAACGCGGTGCGCGCCAAGGTGCGCGCCGGCGTGAGCGCGCCCGATCGCGTCCAGGACGTGCGGACCCTGATCGATGACCAGCGCCTCATCAAGGACGCGCACGAGCAGGCCGTGATGCGCCGCGCCGCGCGCATCGCCGCCGGTGCGCACCGCCGCGCGATGCAGGCGACCCGCGCCGGCCGCAGCGAGTACGAGATCGAGGCCGAGCTGCTCCATGAATTCCGGCGCAACGGCGCGCAATTCCCGGCGTACTCGCCGATCGTCGCCGGCGGCGGCAACGCCTGCGTGCTGCACTACGTCGCCAACGACGCGCCGCTGCGCGACGGCGACCTGCTGCTGATCGACGCCGGCTGCGAGCTCGACGGCTACGCCTCCGACATCACCCGCACTTTCCCGGTCAACGGCCGCTTCAGCGCCGCGCAACGCGATGTCTACGAGATCGTGCTCGCCGCGCAGCGCGCAGCGATCGAAACGGTGAAGCCGGGCGCGAGCTGGATCGCACCGCACGACGCCGCGGTGCGCGTGCTCGCGCAGGGCATGCTCGACCTGAAGCTCGTCTCCGGCTCGCTTGACGCGGTGCTGGAGAAGGAAACCTACAAGCGCTTCTACATGCACCGCACCGGCCACTGGCTCGGCCTCGACGTGCACGACGCCGGCGACTACCGGCGCGGCGGCCAGTGGCGGCCGCTTGCGCCCGGCATGACGCTGACCGTCGAGCCCGGCCTGTACATCCGCGCCGCCGATGACGTGCCAGAGCGGCTGCGCAACATCGGCGTTCGGATCGAGGACGACGTGCTGGTGACGGCGCAGGGCTGCGAGATCCTCACCGCGGAGGCGCCGAAGCTCGCCGGGGACATCGAAGCGCTGATGCGCGATGCCCGCGCCCGAGACTGACGTCGTCATTCGCGGCGCCGGACCGGTGGGCTGCGCCCTCGCCGCGGCGCTGCGCGACTCGAGCCTCAGAGTGGCCATCGCCGATCGCGGCGCCGGCGTCGCGGCGCGCTTCCGGCCGATTGCGCTGTCGTATGCGAGCCGGCTGATCCTCGAGCGGCTCGGCGCCTGGCAAGGGCTGGCGGTCACGCCGATCGAGACCATCCAGGTTTCCGAGCGCGGCGCTTTCGGCAGGGCGCGGCTCGACGCGGCGGACGCCGGCGTGCCCGCGCTCGGCTATGTCACCGACTACGCAAGCCTGGCGAAGGCGCTGAGAGAGCGCGTTGCCGGGCTCATTTCGCCGCACGAAACGCCGGCTCGCTGCGTGGTGCACGCCGAGGGCGTTGCTCCCGAAGCCCGCGAGAAGCGCTACGCGCAGGACGCCGTGGTCGGCATCGTCTCGGTCGCGCCGCAGGCTGGACACGCGGCGTTCGAGCGCTTCACCGCCGACGGACCGCTCGCGCTGCTGCCGTTCGGCGGGCGCTACGCGCTGGTCTGGTCGGCGCGACCCGAAAGAGCAGCCGCCCTCGCGGCGGCACCCGAGGCCGGGTTTCTCGCCGAGCTCGCCGCGGCGGCGGGCAGCGCTCCCGGCCGGCCCGTCGCCTGCGAGGCGCGCTCGGTTCAACCTCTCTCGCTGCGCGTCAACCCGGCGCGCGTCGGGCCGCGCGAGGTATTCATCGGCAACGCTGCCCAGAGCCTGCACCCGGTCGCGGGCCAGGGACTCAACCTCGGCTTGCGCGACGCCTGGGAGCTCGCCGAAACGCTGCGCGATGCCGCGGATCCCGGCGACGCTGCGACGCTGGCGCGCTACGCAGCGCGCCGACGGCTCGACGTGGCGGCGACGATCCGCGTCACCGACTTCCTGGCGAGCGCTTTTGTCGGTTCGAACAGAGCCTTGCACGCCGCACGCGGTGCGGCGTTGATGGCGCTCGATGTTTTTCCCCCGGCGCGTCGCTTTTTTGCGCGGCGCATGATTTACGGGCCGTCGGCATTGCCATGAAGTGTTTTCCCCTTCCCTTTTTCCCGCGGAAAGCGGCTAGAATCCGCTTCCCTCGCACGTCAATCACGAAATGACCTTGAAAGTCGGCGCGCTCGAGTTGCGCAGCGGGTTGTTCGTCGCTCCGATGGCGGGAATCACCGACCGCCCGTTCCGGCGCCTCGCGCGCCGCTTCGGTGCCGCGCTCGCGGTTTCCGAAATGCTCTCGTCCCGTCCCGAGCTGCGCGAATCGCGCAAGACGCGGCTGCGCATGGACCACGCCGGCGAGCCCGGCCCGATTTCGGTGCAGATCGCCGGCTCCGATCCGGCCCAGCTCGCCGACGCGGCGCGCTTCAACGTCGGCCACGGCGCCGAGATCGTCGACATCAACATGGGCTGCCCGGCGAAAAAGGTCTGCAACGTCGCGGCCGGCTCGGCGCTGCTCGAGGACGAAGCCCGGGTGGCGCGCATTCTCGACGCGGTGGTTGCCGCGGTCGACGTCCCGGTGACCCTCAAGATCCGCACCGGCCCGACGCGCGAGCGGCGCAACGCCGTGCGCATCGCCCGCATCGCCGAGGCAGCCGGAATCCGCATGCTCGCCATCCACGGCCGCACCCGCGCCTGCATGTTCGAAGGCATGGCGGAATACGAAACCATCGCCGAGGTGAAGTCCCGGGTGCGCATCCCGGTGATCGCCAACGGCGACATCCGCGGCCCCGAGGACGCGCGCCGCGTGCTGGACCTGACCGGCGCCGACGGCATCATGATCGGCCGCGCGGCGCAGGGCCGGCCGTGGCTGTTCCGCGAGATTTCGCACTACCTCGAGACCGGCGAGCGGCTCGCGCCCCCGGCGCCGGCCGAGATGGGCGCGGTCCTGGTGGAGCATCTCGAAGGGCTCGACAGCCTCTATGGCGCCGAGCACGGCGCGCGCGTCGCGCGCAAGCACATCGGCTGGGCGGTGCGCGAGCTGCCCGGCGGAGAAGCGCTGCGCAGCGCCGCCAACGGCATGCAGACCGTGACCGCGCAGTGCGCGGCGGTGAACGACTTCTTCGACAGGCTGGCCGCATGAGCCGCCCCAACGAGCTCGCCGACTGCGTCAAGCGCTCGCTCGAGCGCTACTTCAAGGACATGGACGGCGAGAAGCCGACCTCGATCTACGAGATGGTGCTGAAGAACA
>Ga0134123_10002023_pt1 | contig 13296 bp, 13 predicted proteins | sample KB303_FD_96460 | JGI IMG/M metagenome (GOLD analysis project Ga0134123, IMG submission 96460) | Terrestrial soil microbial communities without Nitrogen fertilizer from Kellogg Biological Station, Michigan, USA - KB3-0-3 | ecosystem: Environmental > Terrestrial > Soil > Unclassified ...
CCCTCGAGCTGCGCCTGCAGGTCACGGAAATTCTGGTTCGACTTCAGATCCGGGTAGGCCTCGGTCGTCGCGAGCAGGCTCTTGAGAGCGGTCGTCAGTTCGCCTTGCGCGGCCTGGAATTTCGCGAATGCCGCCGGATCGTTGATGAGCTCGGGCGTGAGCTGGATCGAGCCCACCTTGGCGCGCGCCTCGGTCACTTCGACCAGCACGCGCTCTTCCTGCGCCGCGAAACCCTTCACAGTCGCAACCAGGTTCGGCACGAGATCGGCGCGACGCTGGTACTGGTTGACGACTTCGGACCACGCCGCCTTCACGGCCTCGTCCTGGTTCTGCAGCTTGTTGTAACCGCAACCGGCGAGATTGGCGCAAGCAACCGCCATCACCAGACTCAACAGCACCCTGCGCATGACAACCTCCGGAAAACAGGCTTACCAGATTTTGACACGCTCTTCCGGCGCTCGATACATGCGATCGCCGGGCTTCACACCGAACGCATCGTAGAACGCGTCGATGTTGCTGGGCGGTACGTTCGAGCGGAACTCGCTTGGGCTGTGCGGATCGGCCAACAGGCGCTTGAGCAGTTCCTCGTCGCGGTACTTGCGGCGCCACACCTGCGCCCAGCCGTAGAAGAAGCGTTGCTCACCGGTGAAGCCGTCGATCTCGGGCGCGGGTTTGTCGCCGAGCGAGAGCTTGTAAGCCTTTAGCGCGATCGCGAGCCCCGACAGGTCGCCGATGTTCTCGCCGAGCGTGAGCTAGCCATTCAAGTGGCGATTGTCCAACACGGTGTTGGCCGCGTACTGCTTCACCAGCGCGTCGGCGCGCTGCTTGAACTTCGCGCCATCCTCGGCCGTCCACCAGTCGCGCAGGTTGCCGTCGCCGTCGAACTGCCGGCCTGAATCGTCGAAGCCGTGACTGATCTCGTGGCCGATGACGCTGCCGATGCCGCCGTAGTTCGCGGCGTCGTCCGCGTTCATGTCGAAGAATGGCGGGCGCAGGATGCCGGCCGGGAAAGTGATCTCGTTTCCGGACGACAAGTAGTAGGCATTGATCTGCTGCGGATTCATCAGCCACTCGCCCTTGTCCACCGGCCCGTTCATGCGCGTGATCTGCCGCTGGGCCTCGAATTCCTGGCCGCGCAGGAAATTGCCCAGCAGGTCATCGGGGCGCACCACGAACGTGGAGTAATCGCGCCACTTGTCGGGATAACCGATCTTGACCGTGATCTTGGCGAGCTTCTTCTTCGCTTCGGCGCGCGTCGCGGGACTCATCCACTCCAGGCCGTCCATGGACTGGTCCATGGCCTTGAGCAGGTTGTTCACGATGCCGAGCATGCGTTGCTTGGCTTCGGGCGGGAAATAGGCTTCGACGAACATCTTGCCGAGCAGCTCGCCCATGGCGCCGTCCATCGACTCCAGCGCCAGCCGCCAGCGCGGCTTCTGCTCCTTCACGCCGTTGAGCGTGCGCCCATGGAAGTCGAACTCGAGGTCGACAAACTGCGCCGGCAGGTACGACGCGCAGTGGTCGAGCAGCTGGAACTTGAAGTACAGCCGCCAGTCTGCGACCGGCACGGTCTTCACCAACTGGTTGACGCCCTTGATGTACGAGGGCTGGTAGATGTTGAGCCGCTGGACCGGCGCGCCCATCCCTTCGAAGAACGACAGCCAGTCGAAGTTCGGCGCGAGTCTCTGATACTCGGGCAGCGACATCGGGTTGTAGGTCTTTACCGGGTCGCGGTTTTCCACCTTGGTCCATTGGTAGTTCGCGAGGCGCGTCTCGAGCGCCGCGATGCGCGCTGCGGCCGACTTCGCGTTGCGCTCACCGGCCAGTGCCAGCATCTGCTCGACGTAGGTGGCGAACCTGGCGCGGAACGCGGCGTACTTGTCTTCGGGATTCAGGTAGTAATCGCGATCGGGCATCGTCAGCCCGGTCTGGTACACCGAGCCGATGTAGACCACCGAATTCTTCTGGTCGGCGTTTGAAAACCAGGCGAACGGCTGGGCGACACCCAGGCGCTGCGAGTGCCCGATGTATCGGGCCACGTCGCGCGGCGTGACGAGGGCATCGATGCGCGCCAGCTCCGCGCGCAGCGGGCCCAAGCCCAGGCTTTCGACACGCGCGGTGTCCAGGTACGCGTTGTAGTAGTCGCCCACCTTCTGGGCGTCCGATCCCGGCGCGCGATTCGGCTGTTGCGCGGCGGCGGCGACCAGCGCGCGGATTTCGTCCTTGGCGCGATCGTCGAGGATGATGAATGAACCGTAGTTGGAGCGATCTGCCGGGATCTCTGTCTTTGCCAGCCAGCCGCCACCAACGAAACGATACAGGTCGTCCTGCGGGCGGACATTGCGATCGAAGCCCTCGAGATCGAGACCCGACCTGGGCGGTGGCGGAGCGGGCACGACCGGCGCGGCGGCGGCCGGCGGAGCCTCAGGTGCCTGGGAAGCACACGCGGCCAGGACTGCCGCCGCGGCCATCACGAACAATCGTCGAGCCATGAAATATCCCCGAAGACGTCTGGATGGCCGCGAGTATAAAAAAAGCCCCAAGCCTTTGGGGCTCGGGGCTGCAAGGCGGACTTTCGATGAAGGGAAAGAAGTCCGCTAGGGGATTCGGGTCAGCTTCGAAAAATCAGTGCAGTCTCGCGACCTGCAGAATCTTGATGTCCTCGGCATCGATCTCGAAGTTTGCGGCCAGCAAGCGGCGCAATTCCTTCGAATCCTTGCGTTCACCGAGCGGATGCGTCAGCTCGATGACTCCGCTCCATTCACTCGCGTGCGCGGGCTCGGCGCTCGTGACAAAGTGCGTGTAGTAGCGGGCTGCCATGGGTCCAAAGCTTGCGCACAGAGGGGCCAAATCGGCTGTGAGGCGCTGCACAGAACCCCCGGGACAAGGCTGGCCGCGATTGAGACCCCCATCACATATAGAGTCACCTTTTGAGCCGTTTTCGACCTTCAGAGAAACCCGGGTCCCAATTCATAACGCCGGCCGGTGCGGCGCGGCTCAAACAGGAATTGGATGAGCTGTGGCGCGTCGAGCGGCCACGCGTGACGCAGGCCGTTTCCGAGGCAGCCGCGCAGGGCGATCGCTCCGAAAACGCCGAATACACCTACGGAAAAAAGCGCCTGCGCGAGATCGACCGGCGCGTGCGTTTCCTGCGCAAGCGACTCGACGGCATGACCGTCGTCGACAAGCCGCCGAGCGATCGAAAACGCGTGTTTTTTGGCGCGTGGATCACGCTCGAAGACCAGGATGGCAAACAATTCCGGCACCGCATCGTGGGGCCGGATGAATTCGACCAGGTGCCGGGCTACATCAGCATGGACGCGCCGCTCGCGCGGGCGCTGATGGGCAAGAGTCTCGACGACGAAGTGACCGTGTCGCTGCCCGACGGACAGCGGGTACTGGGCATCGTCGATATCCGCTACGAGGACGGCTGAGCGGCGGGCCGCTCGGCGCGGCGCTCGTAGAAATCCAGGATCGTTTCCTCGAAATCGCCGACCAGGAAGTCCGCGAGCGGACCGGCGTACCAGTTGAAATGAGTGCTGACCCGATAACGCATGCGCACCGAGAGTCGCGTGCCGCCATTTACGGGCACCAGCTCATAGGTCGTTTCACCGAGATCGAAATAATGGCCACCGATGCGCACGTGATCGTCGAGAGCGCCCGCGGGGAAGGAATCCGCAGTGAACCGATAACGCCAACTGACGCGCTCGTTTTCCCGCCACTCGGAAGCGACCTGGTCGAAATGCACGCCCTTGCCCATGGTGATGTGGCGCAGGTGCTCGCCGCTGCGGAAATCGCCGGCCCCTTCGCTCGGCATGGGCACCCCGATGCGATACATCCACGCGCTGTCAACTTCCTCTGGCCGGATCTGGCGCGCGTCGACGAGTTCCTGCCAGACCCGATCCGGCGGCGCAGCCACGACGAGTTCGCGGACCTGCTCGCGTTCGCCCTGCGGCGAGGGAATGCAGGGCTCGACGGCGCCGCTCAGCAGCGGAATCGCGGCCACGCAGCTGAGGAAGGTGCCGCGCGGCCAGTTGGTGACTCGACAGACCGCACCCATCAGCAGCCCCGCCAGCCCGCCGATCAGCGCGAACAGCGGCAGGATCACGATGGCGCAGATCCAGCCCTCGATGAGGATGCAGAGCGTGCCTACGACGTACAAGGTCGTCGCCAGCAACGGCGCGACGAAGTAATAGAGCCAGCTGCGGCGCTCCTCGAGCTCGGCGAGATAGACGGTGACGGCACCGACGACGAGCGGCGAACCGAAGATGAAGGACGCCAGCATGGTGGCGTAGGCGTCGTTGCCGCTGCGCCAGAAAATGAGCCGCATGACCAGGCCTGCGGCGGCACCAAAGCCCGCGGGCCACCAGCCGCTGAACGGCAAACGCCGGGGACCGGGTTCCTCCGGCGGCGGCTGCCGCAGTGGCGCGTTGGTGGGCGCGTAGAGATTGGTCACGTGGCCGCCGCGCGCGTCGCGCAGAAGCGGCAGGCTTTCGCGTTCGCCTCGACCGCCGGGACGAGTGTCTTGAGCTCGGGCCGCGGCGGGAGATCCTGCGGCAATCGCAGACTCCAGACCAGGCCAACGCGCGCGAGCGCCGACAAGACCCACCAGCCCGGATCCCATTCCCCGCGCGCGAGCCCGAGCCGCGCCGAGCCCGGATACGCGTGATGATTGTTGTGCCAGCACTCGCCCATGGTGAGCAGCGAGGTGAATCGCACGTTGCGGCCCTGCACCGCCGCGCCCTCGACCACCCGGTGTATCTCGCCGTGATTGTGGGCGAGATAACCGATGAGCCAATGGCCTAACACGCCTGTGGTCACGCGCGCGCACACTCCCCAGAAGACGAATCCCCAGCCGCCCCACCACCAGAACAACAGTGCCCACGGCAGCTGTTGCGCCATCCAGCTGCGTTCGAGGAAGCGATAGAAACGATCGGCGGCGATGCGTGGCTCGATCGTCAGCGTCGGCTCATCCGCGAGGCGCAGCTCACAGACCAGCTGCCACCATGCATCGCGCCAGAAACCGCGCCCGTGCCGCAGGAAGTCGTGGCAATGCGGCAGCCGTTGCGCGTAGTCGCGCAATTCGTGTTGTCGCAGCAGGCCGATGGGCCCGGCAAGACCGACCTGTACGCCGAGGTACACCAGCAGGTATTCCAGCCAGAGCGGGCACTGAAAACTGTCGTGGATGAGTTTGCGGTGGCTGCCCAGTGAATGTCCCAGCAGCAGAACCAGCGCCGTGCTGCCCGCGTACAACGCCAGCGCGCCCGCGCTCGCCGTGAGCGCGCCACCGAGCAGCGCCGCAGCCGCCATGCCGATGAACCACGGCCCCTTCGTCCAGCTGAAACGCACCACGCCGTCCCGCACCTGCGCCGCATACCGGTGGCGTACCCGGTGATGGGCAAGCGCGGCGGGCAGCTCGCTTCGCGATGGCGTGTTCATCGGGCCTCCAGCCGCCATTAAGTACAAACAACCTTGCCGGCGGACGTTCAAAACTGTAATTTCTGTCTATACAGAAATTACGGGCGCCACAATATGCGACTCACCGAAACGATGCAACGCTACATAGTCCACTGGGGCGAGATGGGCAGCCGCTGGGGCATGAACCGCTCCGTCGCGCAGATACATGCCCTGCTCTACCTGTCCGAGAAGCCGCTGAACGCCGACGAGATCGGCGAGACGCTCGGCATCGCGCGCTCCAACGTCAGCACCGGACTGAAGGAGCTCGCCGGCTGGGATCTGGTGCAGATCACGCACGTGCTCGGCGACCGGCGCGACTTCTTCACCGCGCAGCAGGACACCTGGGAAGTGATCCGCGTGATCATGGAAGGCCGCAAGCGCCGCGAGATCGATCCGACTCTCGCGGCGCTGCGTGAATGCGCCGCGCAGCTCGAGAAGGACAAGGAGACTCCGGCGGCGGTACGCGAACGCATCATCAACCAGCTCGAATTCCTCGAAACGGTGACGCGCTGGTTCGACTCCGTGAAGCGCCTGCCGCGCAAGACGCTCCTCAAGATGATGCGCATGGGTGAACGCATCGCGAAGGTCATCGGCGAGTAGCGGTGGCACATGGACCAGGCGCACACACTGCCGCAGACACTGACCCGCGATCGCCGGGCACAGGGTGCGCGGCACGGCCTGCGCTCCGTGTTGGGCGCCGCCTGGGGCCAGCTGCCGGCAGCGGTGCGCGAACGATTCGCCGACACGGCCGAGACCGTCACCTACGCCGGCGGCTACGAGGTGGTGCGCGCCAGCCCGCTCGGCCGCGTGTTCGGCTGGCTGGGAATGTTCTTCGGCATGCCGGTGACGCCGCGCGGCGGTGCAAATGTCGAAGCGCGTGTGATCGTCCGGCCCGAAGGCGCCGGCGTGATCTGGGATCGCGAGTACCTCTGGACCGACGGCGCCCGGCACGTGGTTCGGTCCACGAAAGTCGTCGGCGACGACGCGCGCCTGGTCGAACGGCTGCCGGCGCGGCTGTGCATGCCGCTGCACGTCTACGTAGAAGGCGGGGTGCTGCACTTTGTGAGCCTTGGCTATTATTTTGATCTCCGATTTGGTGACCTCGGCTTCGGGCTGAAGCTCCGGCTGCCGCAGTGGCTCACGCCCGGCGTCACACACGTCGAGCACATTGATCTCGACCATGGCTGGTTCCGGTTCACCATGACCGTCACGCACCCGCTGTTCGGCGAGACCTTCTTTCAGACCGGGCGCTTCTGCGCCGCGGAGGACGCGCCATGACCCTGGTATTCTCGTTGCTCACCGTGCAATCGCTGCTCGGGCTGGTCGATTCCCTGTGGAATCACGAAATCGGTCAGCGACTCGCACGGCGGCGCGCCGCGCGCGTGGAGCTGGCGCTGCACGCGACGCGTGCCTTCGCGTACACATTCGTGTTCCTGGCGCTCGCCTGGCGAGAGTGGCACGGCGCGTGGGCGGTGCTGATCGCCGCGGTACTGCTGCTCGATGCCGCAGTGACCGCGGCGGACTTCGTGGTCGAAGACCGCACACGGCGACTCACCGCGTTCGAGCGCGTGCTGCACACCGTGCTCACCCTGCTGTTCGGTGTGTTTCTCATGGCGCTCGCGCCGCTGTTGCTCGACTGGCTGGCGCAGCCAACCGCGCTGGTCGGCGCCGACCACGGCGGTTTCTCGGTGTTGTTCAGCGTGCTCGCCGCCGGCATGGCCGCCTGGGGGCTGCGCGACGCGTTCGCCTCGCTGATGCATTTTCGTCCGGCCGAATGGGTACGCGAACCCATTGCGAGCGCCGAAGCGCCTTCGGGCCGCAGCGTGCTCGTGAGCGGCGCCACGGGATTCATCGGCGGCCACGTCGTGCGCGCATTGCGTCGCCGCGGCGATGAGGTATGGGTCTGGACCCGCGATGCCGATCGCGCGCTCGAGCGCTTCGGACCGCACGTGCACGTGGTGACTTCGCTCGCGGAAATCCCCGCGACGTCCCGCATCGATGCCATCGTCGCGCTCGCGGGTGCGCCGGTGATCGGTCCGCCCTGGACACGCGCACGCCGCCAGCTGCTCATCGACAGCCGGGTGAAGACCACGCAGGAATTGCTCGACTGGTGCGCGCGGCGCGCCGCGCCGCCGCGTGCGCTGGTCACCGCGAGCGCCATCGGATTTTACGGGCCCGCAGGGGATGACTGGTTGACCGAGTCGTCCCCTGCGAAGGAGGTTTTCCAGTCACGACTGTGTGTCGAGCGCGAGAATGCCGCGAACGCCGCGCAAGGCCAGGGAATCCGCGTCGTCAACCTGCGCATCGGCCTCGTGCTCGGTCGCGACGGCGGCATCCTGCCGCGGCTGGCATTGCCGGCGAAGCTCGGGATGGGCGCCGTCATCGGCGACGGACGCCAGTGGATGTCGTGGATCCACATCGCGGACCTGGTGCGAGTGGTCGAGTGGGTGCTCGACGCCGATATTCGCGGTGCGCTCAATGCGGTGGCGCCGGCACCGGTCCGGCAGCGCGACTTCCAGCGAGCGCTGACGCGTTGCCTGCGCAGGCCGCTATGGCTACGCGTGCCGGCATTCGCGCTGCGCACCGCGCTCGGCGAAATGGCGCAGCTGCTGGTGGAGGGTCAGCGCGTCGCACCGCGGCGGCTGTTGAACGACGGCTTCGAATTCCGTCACTACACGCTCGACAGCGCATTGCGCGAGCTGATTCCCGACCGTGCCGGAGCGCCCGCGCTGCGTGCGCTCGATCGCGAGTGCGAGGTCTGGTTCAACGGCGATTGCCCGGTGTGTTCGCGCGAGATCGGCGCCTACGCGCGGGCCGCCGAAAAACGCGACCTGCCGCTGCGCTTTCACGATTCCATGCGCACCAGCCGCCCGCTCTCCTCTTACGGCCTGCGGCGCGAACACCTCGAGCGCAGGCTGTACCTGCGCGACGAGCAGGGCCGGATCGTCAGCGGCTTTCGCGCGGTGCTGGTGTTGTGGTCGCGAATTCCCGAATACCGCTGGCTGGCGCGCGTGTTTTCGTGGCCGCCGCTGCGCGCCGTCTGTGAATCGCTCTACGACCACATCGTCGCGCCATCACTGGCGTATTGGGCGCGCGCGAGGCACCCGGGAGTCAGGACATGAACGAATTGACCACGCTCACCACGGCGATCGGAATTTCACTGCTGCTCAGCAGCGCCACGGTGTTCGCGATCCACGCGCCGCTGCGGCAACTGCTCGAAGCGGTCTGCCCGCTGCAGATCACCGCCACGTTCTGGACCCGGGCCGCGGTCACGGTGTTTTACCTGCTGCCGCTGTGCGTGGTGCTGGCATTCGGCATGCCGGACCTGACTTTTCCCGAGGATGCGTCGGCCAGCGACGTGGCACGCCGCGCGCTGGCCGCGAGTTCGTTCGCACTCGTCGCAATCGTGGTCGCGACGGGGTTGCGGCTGTCGACGGTGCGGCCGCCGGTTCCCTAGACGCGAACGTTCTTGAACTGCCAGGGATCCGACTTGTCGAGGTCCTCGGGAAACAGCCGCTCGCGATCGTGCAGCGGCGTCCATTCGGTGTACTGGCCGACCACCGAGCCGAGATAGGGCATGCAGATCTCGAGGTTGCGCTGGTAGTCGATCTCGTCAGGCTCGACCAGGCCGGCATTCGGATTCTCCATGGCCCACACCATGCCCGCCAGGCAGGCCACCGTGACCTGCACGCTGGTGGCGTTGTTGTGCGGCACGAGTTTGCGTGCCTCCTCGATGGTCAACTGCGAGCCGTACCAGTAGGCATTCTTCTTGTGTCCGGCGAGCAATACACCCAGCTCATCCATGCCCGAGGTGATCTCATGCATGAGGATGCGCTGGCGGTCCTGCAGGTGCCAGTTGCGGCCGGCGAACTCGTGCACCGAGACCACGGCCGAGTCGCTCGGGTGATACGCGTAGTGGCAGGTGGGCCGGTACACGACCTCCGAGCTCTGGCGCACCGTGAGGTAATCGGAGATCGAGATCGCCTCGCCGTGGGTGATCAGGAAGCCGTGGAAATGCCCCGCGCGCGGCGTCCAGGTGCGCACCCGCGTCGCGGCGCCGGGCTGCATGAGGTAGATAGACGAACCGCTGCCGAAGTCGTAGCGTTTGCCGTCGCGCGGAAAATTCTTCTCGTGTGTGCCCCAGCCGAGCTCGGCGGGCTGCTGCCCCTCGCTCACGAATCCGTCCACCGACCAGGTGTTGACGAATTCGTTGAACTCCTTCGGCCTGGAGGTGAGCTGCGTGTCGCGCTCGGCAATGTGGATCACCTTGATGCCGAGCTTGCGCGCCAGCTGCCCCCAGTCTTCGCGTGCCTTGGGCGAGCCGGCGTCCACGCCGGTGTCGCTGGCGATGTTCAGCAGCGCCTTCTTGACGAAGTGCGACACCAGGCCCGGGTTCGCGCCGTGGGTCAGCACCGCCGTCGGCGCGCGCGGATTCTGCGTGCGCAGCGCGAGCGCCTCTTCGCGCAGCGCGTAGTTGGTGCGCCTGGCGTGCGGAATGGTCGCGTCGGTGTATCCGCCCGGCCATGGCTCGATGCAGGTGTCGAGGTACATCGCGCCCTTGGACCAGCAGAACTTGACCAGCGCGATGGACGACACGTCCACCGACACGTTGAGCACGAAGTCGCCGCGGCCGATGTGCGGGTCCAGCTCGCGCCGATAGTTGTCGCGGGTCAGGGTGACCTTCACGACCTTGATGCCGTACTCCTCGGCTTCCTGCTTGCCGCGATCGTCCGAGGTGATGATGGTGATGCGCTCTTTCGGAACTCCGATGTGCCGCAGGACCAGCGGCAGCGTGCCCTGCCCGATGCTGCCGAACCCGATGAAGACGATACGACCCGGAAACTCGACGTGAATCTTGTTGACCATCATTGACCCCGTGGAACTCGACCGAAAATCAAGTGCGTGAGGGTATCAACCATCATCCGGTGTTGCCACCCGATGGAACACGCCGAAACTGCGCCGTCAGGAACTGGCGCTGCGCCAGTGCGGCGGATAAGTGCGCTCGTATCCGTGCAACGCTTCCACGCGTTGCAGCCAGCGGCCGAGCGCCGGGTAATTGGCCTCGACCGGAAGAAAGCGCGAAGACAGTTCGCGCGCCTCGGGGATCGCGAGTGCCCGCAGCAGCAACTTGATGCCGGGATAGATCATGTAATCGGCGGCGCCGGGTTTTTCGCCCACGATCCACGGCCCCTTCGACAGCCGTCCCTCGATGGTGCGCGCTTCGCCGGCGATCATGTGCATCGCGTAGGTGCTCTCATCGGAGTACGGATCGCCCTGGCGATTGAGCAGCGCGCGCGTGATGCGCGTGACGAAGGGCTCGATGTAAGCCTGGAATTCGCAGCACACGCGCATGATGACCGCGCCTTCCTCGGGTGAGTCGCCGAACAGCGGCTTCGGCGGATACTTGCGCTCCAGGTAGTACATCACCGCGAGCGACTCGAACACCACGTACTCACCGTCCTTGAGCACCGGCACGCGGCCGCGCGGATTGAGCGCCAGCATGTGCGGCGCCTTGTGCTCCTGCATTGCGAGCTGCATCAGGTGGCTGTTGTAGTCCAGGCCCTTGTGCTCGAGCGCCAGCAATACGCGCCACGAATAAGGACTGCCGGATCCCCAATAGACGTCTATTGCCATGTGTCAGCCATCGTGGCTGCGATTGTAAGATGCGGCATGCGTTCTTTTACTACTTTGATCGACACCGCGTCACTCGCGGCGCTGCTCGACAGCGACGAACTGGCGCTGTTCGACTGTCGCTCCGAGCTCGGCAATCCGCAGTGGGGCGAAAGCCAGTACGCGCAGCAACACATTCCCGGCGCGCAATACCTGCATCTCGATCGCGACCTTTCAAGCCCGATCACCGCGACCAGTGGCCGTCACCCGCTGCCCGATCCGGCGAGCTTCGCGCGACGGCTGACCGCGCTCGGCGCGCGCCCCGACTCACAGCTGGTGGCGTACGACCAGGGAAGCGGCGCGTACGCGGCGCGCGTGTGGTGGCTGGCACGCTGGATCGGAGCGCGCCGCGTCGCGGTGCTCGACGGCGGCATCGCGGCCTGGCGCGCCGCCGGACTGCCGCTCGAACCGGCACAGCGTCCGCCACGGCCCGGCGCTGCATTCGAAATCCGGCTGGATTCCGCTGCGACGGTCGACAGCGCCGCGATCGACGAGCTGCGCCTGCGACCCGGAAACCTGCTCGTGGATGCACGCGGCGCGGAACGTTTTGCCGGCCGCAACGAAACCATCGATCCGGTCGCCGGCCACGTGCCGGGCGCGCGCAACCTGCCATTCACGGGAAATCTCGGCGCCGACGGGAAGTTCCTGGCACCGGAATTGTTGCGCACGCGTTTCGAGACGCTGCTCGGTTCGCAGCCGCCTTCCGCCCTCGTGGCGATGTGCGGCTCGGGCGTCACGGCCTGCCACAACCTGCTGGCGCTCGAGCACGCCGGCCTCGGCGGGGCACGGTTGTACGCCGGATCGTGGAGCGAATGGATCCGCGACCCCCGGCACCCGGTCGCAACCGGGCCTCATTGACGGTGAACCCCGGCACGCGCCGACATTTACTTGCGAGTCCTATTTGATATCGTGCGCGCCAAAGTGGCAGCCGATCCCAACCAGACGCTGGGCAATACACCAGCCAGCCAGCCCGGCAACGCGACGGAGCCGACGCGGCGCGCCGACCGTTCGATCGCGTGGTCGATCGACGATGCAACCGAGCTCTACCAGGTCAATGCCTGGGGCAAGGGCTACTTCTGCGTGAACCCGGCCGGGCACCTGGTAGTTCGGCCGGACATGAATGCGGCGCGCGAGATCGACCTGTTCGACGTGGTGCAGGGTCTCAAGGAGCGCGAGCTCACGGCGCCGGTGGTGGTGCGTTTCTCCGACATCCTCGCGCATCGCCTCAAGCACCTGCACGACGCGTTCGCGCAGGCCATCGCCGAGAACGATTACCAGAATCGCTACACCGCGGTGTTCCCCATCAAGGTGAACCAGCAGCGCCTGGTGGTCGAAGAGGTATATCGCTACGGTCAACCGTTCGGCTTCGGTCTCGAGGTCGGCAGCAAGCCTGAGCTGCTGTCGGTCATGACGATGACCGCCGATTCGCCCGAGCGGCTCATCGTCTGCAATGGCTTCAAGGACGACAGTTACCTCGAAGCGGTGATCATCGCCACCAAGCTCGGCCGCACCATCATCCCGGTGGTCGAGAACTTCAGTGAACTGCCGGCCATCCTCAAGTACGCGGAGAAATACAACGTGCGCCCGCGCATCGGTGTGCGCGTGAAACTCGCGAGCGAGGGGTCCGGCAAGTGGCGCGAGTCGGCCGGCGACAAGTCCAAGTTCGGCCTGTTCATCACCGAGATCCTCGAGGCCATCGAGATCCTGCGCGAAAAGAACATGCTCGACTGCCTGCAGCTGGTGCACTGCCACCCGGGCAGCCAGCTGCAGGACATCCGCCGCGTCAAGGACGCCATCAACGAGCTGGCGCACGTCTACGCTGAGCTCAAGCTGCTGGGCGCGGGACTGCAATACATCGACGTCGGCGGCGGCCTGGGCGTCGACTACGACGGCAGCGGCACCAATTTCGCCTCGTCGATGAACTACACGCTCAACGAATACGCCAACGACGTGGTGTACCGCATCGCGAACGTGTGCAATACGCGCAAGATCGCCCACCCCATGATCGTCAGCGAGTCGGGTCGCGCGATCGCCGCCCACCACAGCGTGCTCATCTTCAACACGCTGGGCAGCCAGGCGCTGGACCAGTTCAAGGTCACCGGCAAGGAAGACAAGGAAAGCGGCGCGGCCCTGCCGCAGCCGGTGCGCGACCTGCTGGACGCGTACCGC
>Ga0134123_10002024_pt1 | contig 13296 bp, 6 predicted proteins | sample KB303_FD_96460 | JGI IMG/M metagenome (GOLD analysis project Ga0134123, IMG submission 96460) | Terrestrial soil microbial communities without Nitrogen fertilizer from Kellogg Biological Station, Michigan, USA - KB3-0-3 | ecosystem: Environmental > Terrestrial > Soil > Unclassified ...
AAACAGAACCACTGACAAATGCGATCGAACCTTCGTCGATCGTCAGTATCAATCGATCCCCGAGCGAGCGAGTCTTGCCCGACTTAACTTCGATATCCTCCATCGTGCCGATGCTCAGCCCGGGCTTTCTGAACGTCAGACCATATTTGCCGGGCGTCAACCCCGACGCAACAAAATCACCATTCTTGTCAGTCGTCACGCGTTTGACTTCGGTGTCTCCGCGTCGAACCACGACGCTAACGCCACTGGGCGTTCCAGTTTCCACTCGAACTTTGCCTTTGATCGAGCCGAGCGACTTTTCCTTGTCCTGGCCAACTGAAATACCTGCAACCAAAAGTATTACTGCCAGCAACACAAATGGAGTTTTGTTGAATCTCATAGTCGATCCTTCACGTATTAGGTCGAGATTAAGCACGAGCACGGTGGATTTGACGCAGCGAATGATAACACCGTTTGCTTCCGCAGGTCGTGCCCGTATAATCCTGAGCGGCACCCCAAGGAAAGAGCATTAATGCCAAGAAAACCAGCGGCTTTTATAGCGCAACTAGCCCTCCCTCTCCTTCTGCTGTTCGCACTCGCCTTGCCCGGCGTGCCGCAGACGCAGGACCCTGCCGCTAATAATCAAAGACCGCGTAAAGTTTTTCCAAAAGAGCAAGAGCCGGAAGACGTTGTGCGATTTGACACGGATCTCGTCTCAGTCGACGTGACTGCGCTGGACACCGAAGGCCGGCCCATAAAAAACCTCCGCCAGGAAGACTTCAAGGTTTATTCCGACGGCGTCGAACAACCGATCTCGTTTTTTCAGATCGAGAAACGACAGGGCGACGCTCGACCGCTCGCAGTCGTGTTCGCGCTCGACGTTTCCGGCAGCATGACGGCCGACGAAATGGAACGGCTACGCTATGCGCTCAGCGCTTTCTCCGGTCACTTGTCGAGCCATCCCGCTGTCTACGCCGTGATGGCGTTTGGAATGCGAGTGAAAACGATCCAAAAATTTACCTCAGATCCCAAAAATCTGGAAGAATCGGTCGAGCGCATCAAGCGTGACGCACCAAGTGGATTGTCTACTCACACTTACGACGCCGTCGACGATGCGATACGAATGCTTGTGAAGAGTGCGCCGCGGACACGCGAGAAACGTTTGATGAAACGCGCGGTGATGGTCGTCACCGATGGTTTTCCAGTCGGAGACACAGTTTCACCGCAAACAGTGATCGAACGAGCAAACGCAGCGGACGTGAGCGTGTTTGTCGTTACGCTGCCGTCGTATTCGCGCGTGATGGCATCGTCCACGCAAACTCCGTTGCCAACTCCTCTCGACGTCAGCGGCCTCGCAGAGTTAACGGGCGGCAGAAACGTTTATGCGAACGAGAAGGATTACGCGCCGTTATTTCGCGCTTTGGCTGAAGAGGTGAGCTCGGCGTACGTCCTGGCGTTTTATCCGCCTGAGGAAAAGAGGCGCGATGGGCAGGTACACACGATTAGAGTCGAGGGCCCGCGAGGCTTAACTTTGCGACAAAGCCGCTCTGAGTATCGAGCGGCGAGCCGGTAAAGATTGCCGATTGCCAAATCCCGGCCCGGGTCTTGCGAGGTGAAGAAGACAGTTGGCAATCGAAATTGGCAATGTTTCAGTATTCGTCTTCGTCCTCGTCCTCGTCGTAAGTCTCTTCTTCAACGATGTCTAACTCGACGGGATCGAGTCCCACCACTTCCAGTTCAGTTCCACACTCTTCACAAGACACTATTTCGCCCTTGTCCGTGTCCAGATCCACATGGACATCAGCATCGCATTCAGGGCACGTTCCGGTCGGCACTGTTTATTCCTCCCACGCATTATGTGAAGGCAGGGATGCACCCGCTGTCGGGGAGAGTTCCACTACCTTGTAAGCAACCAAATCAATCTACCCGCGAGCGCGGGAATTTGCAACAACCTTTTTCCGACATTTATTGGACCATGTTACGAAAGTCTGTCAATAATTTGACCTTCGTAAAGACCTCTCCGTGCCTCTGTGTTTTTGTGAACACGGACGCGTAGAGAAGTATCGACTGTGGTTCTCCACACCTCTGCTCACCGTACGCAACCAACCTGAACGCAGGGCTAACCTAACCGAGCGGTGTTACCAATCGCGTATTCAGAAACAGAGCCGCGACGAATAATGCGCGCATGTTTCGGTTCCCGCAAAAATCAACGCGCCGGTTGGCCCTTCTTTTACTGTTTCCAGCGCTTCTAGTCCTCTCTTATCTCTCGTTGGCCCATTCGACAAACGGTCCGGCGAGATTGGCGGCGCCCAACCCTGAAGCTGCTGCGAAACGTCCCGAAACGGAACTCATGACTGACTTGGACCACGACGGATTTCCCGATTCGGCAGAGCTCAGAACCTACAACGATCGCGAAAGTTTTCGCCGCTGGTTCACGTGGGTTGCCGAGATGCAGTTTTACAAACTCAGCGATCAGTGGAACGAAGAGCAACGTGACTGCGCGGGCCTCGTTCGCTTCGCGTTGCGTGAAGCACTGCGCACACACGATCGCCCGTGGTTTCAGCGCATGGGTGAAAACTACGATCCGGTCGCTCCCGATGTACCTGCGAAAGTCTCCACGCCACTTCGCGGAAAACTCTTCCGCACCGCACCAGGAACTTTCACTCCCGCAGATCTCTCCGACGGCAGGTTCTCCGATTTTGCCGACGCGCAGACTCTCAAAATGTTCAATGTCGAATTCATCGGTCGCGATCGCGAGGAAGCAAAACCGGGAGATCTACTTTTCTTTCATCAACCGTGGGTCCAGAAGTTTCCTTTCCACGTCATGATTTTTATCGGTGAGCCACGTGTCGCCAGCGAAGGCGCGCACGACTGGGTGGTCTATCACACCGGCGCTTCGCCACAGGATGCAGGGACAGTGAAGAAAGTGCGGCTAGCAGTATTGGACGGACATCCCGACAAGCGCTGGCGCCCATTGCCAACGAATCCAAATTTCCTCGGCTTCTATCGCCTGAAGATTCTCAACCAGCCAGACACACGGGAGGAATGAACGTGTACCGCCCACCCTTTTTGAAAACAACGCGCGTGTTCGCAGTTCTGGTTTATGTCGCCGTCATCATCCCGGCTCTTTGGATCGCCGATTCATGGGTAGCAGCAGGCAAGCCGCAGTTTCTTCCGGAGCTCGTAACAGCGTCAACGAACGAGACGTTCTTCGCGCTCTCGAGTAATCGCACGTTCAGCAGTTCGGAAAATGCAAAACTCTGGCTGGACCACCGTGGTGTGAACAATCTCGACTTCCGCGTTTACCGCGTGAACGATCCGCAGCGCTTCTTTGCCCAGCTCAGCGATCCACATCAAATGGGAAAAAAAGAGAGCGAGCAGATCGCAACTGATATTTCCAAAAACCCATCGCTGCTCGAGCGTGTGCGCGGAGTGAAGGGTTGGGTCTATTCCGGGATTCGGACTTACTTCCGCGAGCAGTTACAGCAAACTACTCGTAAGACGTTCAATCAAAAGTTCCGCGCGACGGACACCGGGAAACGCGTGACTCTGAATGTCGCCGAATATGCGCCCGTACGATTCTTGAATCGAAGTCAATTGGTGTCGACCTGGCGTGAGCCTTTGCCGCAGTTCGAAGACGTCTACGACCGTCGCATGATTCCACTCGGCAAGCTCGAACGAGGTGTCTATCTCGTGGAAGCGGTACATACCGATCTGCGCGCATACACAGTTGTCGTCGTTACTGACCTGACCCTGGTCCAGAAAGCATCGCCGAACGGTGACCTGCTCGTCTATGCAGTTGACCGAAAGACCGGTGAACCTCAACCCGACGCGCGCGTTGACGTCGTCAGAGCGAACAAAGCTGTCGTCAGCGGCAGAACGAACGCTGAAGGACTGTTTCGCACAAAGGTTCAGGAGGAAGAGCAAACCGAGGATCTCGCCGACGCCCGCAAGCAAAACCTCATGATCCTCGCATCGCAGCGAGACAACTTCGCCATTTCCGATCTCGACTCGTTCTACTTCAGCGGCGACCTGGAAGAAAATGAGAACGTTCAGGGATACATCTACACTGACCGCCCCATTTATCGGCCGGATCACAAAGTCTCCTTCAGAGGAATTCTTCGCGCGATCGACGAGAAGGAAGGTTATCGCGCGCTCAAAGCAAACACGGTAACCGTCACTGTGAAAGATCCAAACAACGCTCGCGTGTACGAACAGGAGCTGCGGCTTTCCAGGTACGGGACGTTCAACGGTGAATTCACGCTGAGCGAAGCAGCGCCGCTCGGAAATTACAACATCGTGGCCACAACGGATGAAGGCAGCTCGAGTGGAAATTTTGACGTCGCGGAATACAAGAAGCCGGAATACAAAGTCAGTGTCACAACTCCGAAGAAGTTTGCTCCTGCCGGCAGCAAGACGAAATTCGACATCAATGCCCGCTACTTCTTTGGTGCGCCCGTCGCGAATGCAGACGTGAAGTATTACATCTATCGATCGCGCTACTACCCTTATTTCGGTGACGACGCAACCATGGAGCCCGATTCGGAAGACGAAGATGAATATGCAGAATACGGCAACTATTACAGCGACCTCGTCAGCGATGGCGAAGGAAAGCTGGACGCATCGGGTCAGTTGTCAGTCGAGTTTGACGTACCTGAAAGCAATCAGGATGACGTTTGGGATTTTCAGTATCGACTCGAAGCACAGGTCACCGACGCCTCACGACGCAGCATCAACGCAACGGGAAACGTAGTCGCGACGCGCGGAACCGTGATCGCCACGGCCCAACCCGATCGCTACGTCTATAGCAAAGACGAAACTGCGAAAGTATCGATCACGACAACCGACTACGAAGGCCGCCCAGTGCCGGCGAAAGTTTCAGTGAAGTTCGTATTGCGAACGTGGGTGAAAGTCGAGCAGAAGCAGAACGAATTTGATCCCAACTACGAGATGCGCGAAACCGAGTTGAGCTCGGGTGAGATCACGACGGATCGCGAAGGACATGCCGTTTACGACTTTCAGATCACAGCGCCCGGCAACATTGTGATCAAAACCGTGGTACATGAACGAGACAAGCAGTTTCTTTCGATTGGCGGTTTCATCTGGGCCACAACCTACACCGCCCCATGGCACGATTCTTATTACTACAAGGAAAACTTCGGCGCGATCAAATTGGTGCCCGACAAAAAGTCTTACCGCGTGGGCGATACAGCCCGCGTGCTTGCGATTCTTCCGGAAGACACTGCCAACATTCTTGTAACGACAGAGCTCGACAGTGTCTTGTCCGCGCGGAACGTCAAAGCGACGGGCAAAACAATGGTGCTCGACGTGCCGATCGAGAAGAACTACGCACCGAATGTTTTTGTCAGCGTCACGTTCGTGAAGAACGGCGACATGTACTCCGGCGATCAGCGGCTCGTCGTTCCCGCGCGCGACAAGATGCTCGATCTCGAAATCATTTCGAACAAGAACGAATACAAGCCACGCGAAACTGCGTCGTACACAATTCTCGCGCGCGATCAGGACGGTGCGCCTGTGCCTGATGCTGAAGTCAGCGTTGGTGTCGTCGACGAAGCGATCTACAGCATATCGCCTGACTACTCCGGCAACATTCGCCAGCACTTCTACGGCATGCGTTACAACTCAGTAGACACGCGCCTGTCAATTGCTTACTACTTCAGAGGCGTCGCGGGCGATAAGCGGATCGATCTTGCGAGCACGAAGCCTTCCTATCAACTCGCGGACTTCAAAAACGAAGGCGATCAGGTTCAGCCGATGATTCGGAAGGAGTTCAAAGACACCGCGTACTGGCAACCAAACGTCGTGACTGGAAAAGACGGCCGGGCCACGGTGAAGTTTAAATTGCCGGACAACCTCACAACGTGGCGCGCAACGGCGCGAGGCGTAACCAGCGACACGATGGTTGGCGTCGCGAAGCACAAAGTCATCTCGCGCAAAGACGTAATCCTGCGGCTTGAAACGCCGAGATTCATAACGCAGGGCGACACCGTGACGCTTTCCGCCAACGTGCACAATTATTTGAAAGAAGCGAAGTCAACGCAGATCTCGATTTCCGTTGCGGGTGCACGCTTGATGAGTCCCTCGCAGCAAACAGTCACGATCGACAAGCAGGGCGAACATCGCGTTGACTGGCAGATCTCCGCGCCTCAAACAGGTCAGATAACACTGCTCGCAAAGGCCTTGACGAACACGGAATCAGACGCAGTCGAGTTAGCGCTCGACGTCGTCCCACGTGGGTTGCGCGAGACCAAAGCTGAACGATGGACCACCACCGACGACAACGCGCAGCAGGAGCTGTCGCTCAACCTGCCGGCGAATACTGACTTGAACTCACGCCGGTTGCGCATCGAAGTCGCACCTTCCATCGCGGCGACGCTGTTCGGCGCTCTCGACTATCTCACAACGTATCCCTACGGCTGCACGGAGCAGACGATGTCGAGCTTTCTCCCGAACATCATTGTTTCGCAGACGCTGAAAGAGTTTGAGTCGACTTCAATTCGCAATCGCGAACAGTTGAAGAACAAGGTGGAACGCGGGCGAGACCGTCTCCACGCATTTCAACACGAGGACGGCGGTTGGGGCTGGTGGAAAGACGATAACTCAGATCCGTTTATGACGGCATACGTGATCGACGGATTGACGCTTGCGAAACAAGCCGGCTACCAAATTGATGATGAGCGTCTGACGCGCGGTCGTGACAGGCTTCAGAACGTGCTGGATTCCGGAGTGGAAGATGCGGAGACGCGCGCGTTTGTGATTTACGCGTTGGCTGAAAGCGGCGGTGTAGACTCGAAGCACGTCGAGAGCCTGTTTGCCGCGCGCAGCGGGTTGCAACCTTACGGCCGCGCGCTCCTGGCGTTAACTCTTTCGCTGCAGAAGATGGACCAGCGTGCACGAGAAGTCGCGTCGGAGATCGAACGATCGGCGATTATTGTTAGCAAGATGTCGGCGTACTGGCCGTCAAGGCGCAAGCCAATGCTCGACTTCTCGAGGGAGAATTCAATCGAGGGTTCGGCACTGTCAGTCAAAGCGCTCGCACGTATCAAGCCTGACAGTTCCGTGCTTCCCCTTGCTGCTCGTTGGCTCGTGACCGAACGCTCGAATGGTTATTACTGGAATTCAACCAAAGACACTGCATTCGCGATCTACGGACTGATCGATTACGTGAAAGTCAGCCGTGAGCTGACCCCGTCGTACGACGTTGAGGTGTATCTCAATGGCGAGACAGTCGTAGCGCAACATATCTCGGATGGTACAACGGAAACACTACTGGTAAACCGGAAAGGCGGTGCGGTTGGACAGACGAATCAAGTTCGCATCGTAAAGCGAGGCAAAGGAACTCTCTACCTGTCTGCGTCGCTCGAGTATTACACCGGCGACGATCAGGTGTTCGCACACAGCTCGCCTGAATTGGAAGTCACGCGCGAATACAGCCGGCTCGCCGTCGAACAGCAAGGCTCGACCATGACGTGGTCCATGTCTCCGTTGACTGGCGAGATCAAGTCCGGCGACCTGATTGTGGTGACGTTGCGCTTGCGGGGGAATAAGGGACGCCACGTGATGCTCGAAGATCCGATTCCTGCTGGAGCGGAACAACTCGAAAGTGTCGGGAACCTGAATTTGGATTACGCGAATGCAAGCTGGACTGACTGGTACAGTTCGCGTGAGTTTCGCGACCGGCGGACGGTGTTTTTCTTCGATCAGTTTGATGGAGAGGTGAAGGTTCAATATGCGTTGAGGGTGCAGGTACCGGGCGAATTCAACGTCGCACCAGCGCGCGCCGAGCTGATGTATGAACCGTCGACTTATGCAAACACGGCGAGCGGGCGATTTGTGTTTGTGGATCGCAAACGTGAAGGAGCACAAAGATGAAAGAGATATTTGTACAACCGATGGCGGCAATGTTTTCAGCGGCGCGTTTGCTTTTGAAGAGCCGGCGAGCACTGGCGGTGATTTTGATCGCGTACGCAGGTTTGTTGACGGCTGTGTACCTGTTTGTGAGCACGCGTGAGGCGACGATCGGGCAACTGGTTCTGACGATGGTCGTCGGCGTCATTGCGCCCGCGCTTTTCTTCGTGCTTCAGGCAGCGAGTGTGAGCTACACGAATGGGCCACTTTCGAAATCGCTGATCATGAATTGTCTGAAAGTAATCGCCGTTACGGTACCCGTGACGGTTCTAACTGTGCTCGCAGTTTACGGCTTAAGCAAAGTGGAGTCGCATCCAACGCTCACAACCACATTGCGCTACTTGCTCGTTGCAGTCTTTGGTCCACTCCTCGCGATTCAGCTCTGGGTCGCCGTGAGCGCTGAAAGCCTGCGCCGGCTGTTGAAGAACCTGCGAACAGTCGCAGTGCGAACATTCGCACCGCAATCGGTGTTTGTCTACGCGTGCGGGTTTTTGATCTTCGCCGTGGCTCCGTACTTTTTGATCACGAAAACAATTTCGTCCGAAAGAGCGTGGCTGGAATTCTCGTTTCTGATGCTGCGCCTGTCCGCGAGTGCACTGCTTGTTTTGCTCGGTTGGGTAACGACCGTTGGAGCGCTTTCAATTCTCAGCCACAATAGAAATGAAGAATAAGCAAACAGCACTTACAGTTTTTCTGTGTGCAATCTCTGTGTCTCTGTGTCTCTGTGGTTGTAGTTCGGAAGCGGCCATTAACCACAGAGACACAGAGACACAAAGTCTTCAGGCAGTTGCCGAAATGGCGTTGGGGAAACGCGAGGGAGCGATTGTCGTCCTCGATCCGCAAAGCGGTCGCGTGCGCGCAGTTGTCAATCCGGAGATTGCATTCGGGAGTGCATTTCCGCCAGGTTCGACGATGAAGCCTTTCACTGCGTTAGCGGCCTTGCGCGCGGGGATTATTACACCCGACACGCAGATGAGCTGTCGCGAGAAATACAAGCGCACCCACGTGGTCGATAGTTGCTCTCATCGGCACGATCTTGGGCCATTCACACCAACCGAAGCGTTGGCGTATTCATGCAACTACTACTTCGCCACGGTGGGTGAAAGGCTGAAGGACGAACAAGTGAGTCCGATGCTGGCTGAGCTTGGCTTTGGACAAATCACGGGCATTGATGCGGACGGAGAGTCAGCAGGCGCATTGGCACGTGGCAGATGGGAGCCGGAGAGTGCGGTCGGCGAAGGTGTCTATCTTCAAGTAACGCCGATTCAGTTGGCAACGGCGTACGCTGCGCTCTTCAACGGAGGAAAAGTTTTCAAGCCTTCATTTGATTTCCAGCAGGGCAAGACGCCGTTGAGACAAATTCACATTGACGATCGGGAGCGGCAGGTATTGCTGGACGGAATGCGTGGCGCTGTCGCAGCCGGCACAGCCGAGAAAGCACAACTCGATTCCCTTCCCTCGTTCGTTGTGGGCAAGACCGGAACCTCAACTCCGTTGCAAGGCTTTCGCCCGCAGGGTTGGTTCGTTGGTGTCGCGTTCCCACCAGGCATGAAAACAGAACCGGCGGACGCGCAGCTCGTGGTTGTTGTCTATCTCAAGAACGGTCACGGCTCAGAAGCAGCAGAAGTTGCGCGGTCCATCTTCGAAGAGTTTGGAGGTAAGAGCACCTCAAAAGACACGCCAAAGAACGCTTCAACCTCCGTCACGGTGAACCAAGTCAGCGAGCACGTGACGCAGAGAATCCCACTTGAAGACTACGTTCTTCGCGTGGTCTCCACTGAAGCAAGCGTCGAAAACGAACCCGAAGCTCTCAAAGCACTGGCGATCGCGGCACGTACGTACGCTCTGAAAAACCTCGGACGCCACAGTAAAGAAGGTTACGACTTTTGCAGTACCACTCACTGCCAACGCTTCGAAGCAAACGACCCGCGCGCCGAGGTGGCTGCGGCCGTCAACGAAACAACGGGACTGGTCCTGCGCGACGATCGCGAGCAGATGATCGACGCTTACTACAGTGCTTCCTGCGGCGGCATAACCGCCAACCTCAAAACTATCTGGAACACTGACGCGCCGGTTTACCTGCGCGGCGTGCAGGATCATTTTTGCCATTCCGGACCACACTATCGTTGGACCGATATCATTGCCTCAGATAAATTGGCCACTGCACTGCGCAGCGATCCACGGACAGATGTCGGTGAAACAATTCGCGACGTATCGGTGTCCAAACACGATACGACCGGTCGGGCCGAACTTCTGACACTGATTGGCGACCGGCGGCGTGAGATAAGTGGGTGGGAATTCAAGTTAATCGTGGGTCGAGCGTTGGGCTGGCAGGTATTGAAGAGTTCGCGGTTCACCGTCTCACGATCTGGATCGGCGTTTGTATTTCGAGGCGGGGGGTTCGGGCACGGACTGGGCCTGTGCCAGGAGGGTTCACACGCGATGGCCCAACGAGGACAATCGTTTCAGCAGATCCTGGCCCACTATTTTCCGGGTACGAGGGTAAGTGAGGACGCAGAAACACGGCGACGAGGTGACGCGGAGGTGCTGGGGCGCGGTGACACGGCGACGCACCCCGCGTTGCTGCGTCGTCGTGTCTCTGCGTCCCACTTTCAACTGACGTTTCCCGATACCATCGGGCAGCGTGAGGCGGAACACGTACTTCAGTTGCTCGAGTCGAACGAGGCGGACTTGCTGCGTCGCGTCTCGTCGGCAGGAATTCACGTGAGCATTCCGAGTTTGGAAGTTGTCATAAACGAGACGACCGGCGACTTTGTCGGGCGCACGGGCATGCCACCGTGGGCCGCGGCGGCAACAAAGAACAATCGCATGGAGCTGCAACCGCTGGCTTTACTCAAACAGCGACGAATTTTGGAAACAACTTTGCGCCACGAACTCGTACACGTACTGATTGATTCGATGGGCGGTGGTCAAACGCCACGCTGGCTCACCGAGGGAATGGCGGTCCATCTCGCGGGTGAAGGAAAACTGATCGAGCGCGAGCAGCCAGCCAATTCAATGTCTGTTGAAGGCGTGGAACAAGCACTCGCCTCCGCTAAGTCAGCCGACGACATGCGTCGAGCGTACGCCGTCGCTCACAAGCTCGTGAAGGAACTGATTCGCGCGGAAGGTGAAGGTAAAGTTTGGCAAAGAGTGGCGGAACGAAGGTATAGTGTAAACGTTGCCGTCGCCCCAACGTTGATCGGTTAGGTTCCTAATCTCAAAGGTAACATCAATGAGAGTAATTTCACGCCCGGCAGTGGTTGCCCTGTTGCTGCTATTCGCTCTCACGCACACCTTGGCGCAGCAAAAACGTCCGGCGCCGCCCAAGGTACCATCGCCACAATCGCCACAACCGAAGGTAGCGCCCTCGCCTGCGCCGACGTTCGAGACGCTGGTCCCGGCCGAAAGCTACACGATCTACGGCGAGGTTCGAGGCGTTGGTAGCGTGATTCGTTCGAGCACCGTCACCGAAGCGCTCGAGCCGATCCTGAAGCTGTCCGGACCGCCGAAAGAGTTCAAGACGATCGTGAAGTGGTTGCAGAACCACGCGGACGAGGTAATGACGTCACGGCTGCTGGTTGCGACATGGCCCATCAAGCAGGACCTCCCTGAGGCGATCATTGCGATCGAATTCGCGTCCGCTGAAGAAGCAGCGAAGTTTGCGACGCCACTGAACGCAGTTCTGACAAACGTGGTTCCGAAAGTCACTGAGACCACGCCGAAAACGCCGGGTAGTGAAAACACTGAACCGACCACAGTTTCGAGGCCTGGTTACCACTTGCAACAAGCCGGGTCGTTAATCGTGCTCACACCCAAGCCGGTGACGCTCAAGAAACTCAAGCCCGCCGGAAGTAAATCGCTTACTGAAGACGCCAACTTCCGAACGGCGCGCAATCGTTTCAGTTCGGAGTCGGTTTTTGTATTCGTCAATGTGAAGTTGATCGAGCGTCAGGAGGAAGAGAATCGCAAGCGTTCCGAGGAATCACAAAAACTGTTAGCGGAGGCGGCAAAAAAAGAAGAACAAGCCGCGGCTGCGCAGGAGGAGGAAAAGAAGGAAGAAGAAGAACCTGAACCAGGCAGCGAACCCAGACTCACTGTCACGGAAGAAGTGAAAGACGGTCCTGCTACGCTGTCAGTAGGGACTGAAATACCGCCAGAGCAGCTCTTGTCATCATTGTCACTGATCGGATCGGCATTCTTCAGCGGGGAGTCGAAGTGGCCCGACGGAGTCGGGCTCGCGCTCTCGCTTGAAAACGACTCGATCGATCTGCGCGCGTTGTTTGTTAACGAACCGGGCGAGAAGAGCGACCTCGTGCCGTTTCTCCCGACGTTGATCCCTGGGCCACCCATCGTTCCCGAGTCGCCGAATATTCTTCCCGCGGACAGTCAACTGGTTGCAACGGTTTCGCTCGACCTTCCGCAAATCTATGCGGCGATGACGAAGTCGACAGCGCAACAAATGACAATGGACCAACGCGGGACTGTTACCGAGACGTCGGCTATTGAATCGCCCTTCGGAGCCCTCGAAAAGAAACTTAAGCTCAATTTAAAGGACGACGTTCTGCCTTTACTCGGTTCAGAGATTTCCCTGCGACTACCGATCACAGGCCTCGATCTCGTCGGACTGCCGAAAGGTCCATCTCCTGTCCAGCCAGCCGCCAAAGATAATGAGGCTGTGGATACCAGTCCGCTCGTGCTCCTTCAGTTGCGGGATAAGGAAGGCGTTCGCGCCCTGATGCCGAAGATCGTCGAGGCGCTCGGCTTTAAAGGCGCCAGTTCATTCGCACAAACGGAGCGAAAAGAAGATACCGAGACCGTTTCGTATGCAAATCTTTTCTCGTATGCATTCGTCGGAAACTTTTTAGTGCTTTCGTCAGATCCCGCCAGCGTTCGAAAGCTCGTCGATTCGTACTTGAAGCACGAGACGCTCGCAACCGACCCGCAGTTTCGGAACTCGACTCGCTGGCAGCCGCGTCCGGCGTACGGACAGCTCTACATCTCTCCCGCGCTGATGGAGAGCTACAGGAGCTGGGCCGAGCAGACGAGGCACATCAGCGATTCTACGAGACCATTTCTGACGCGTCTGGCCGCCATGGCCCAACCGGTCACTTACTCGCTTTCAAACGAAGGGCTTGGACCACTGCACGAACTGCACATTCCTAAAAACCTGGTGCTGATGGCAGTCGCCGGAATCTCAGGTGAAACGAATCCCTCGCCTATGCATCAAAATGAGCAGGCGGCAACGAACGCAATGTACATGATCGGTTTCATGCAAGAGCAGTACAAAAGGAATAAAGGCGCGGGCAGCTACGGCTCGTTAGAGCAACTGGTGGCTACAAACATGGTGCCGAAGGAGATGTTCGAGGGCAACGGTTACAAGATTGA
>Ga0134123_10002025_pt1 | contig 13292 bp, 8 predicted proteins | sample KB303_FD_96460 | JGI IMG/M metagenome (GOLD analysis project Ga0134123, IMG submission 96460) | Terrestrial soil microbial communities without Nitrogen fertilizer from Kellogg Biological Station, Michigan, USA - KB3-0-3 | ecosystem: Environmental > Terrestrial > Soil > Unclassified ...
CGCCCGCACCAACCCGGCGGCTTCGTCGGGCACCTGGCTCAGGGGGTAGCTGGCGAGGTCGGGCCCCGGGTCCTCGCTGATCGAGCCCTTCGCCGACGTCGCCCAGCCGCCGAGATAGATCCCCTCGATCCCCATGCGCTTGATCGCCACCGCCTGGCCGGGTGAGTACGGCCCGAAGGTGGTGATGCACTTGCGCTGCTCGAACAGCTCGCGCAGCCGGTCGTAGAAGGCCGCCGCCGCCTCGCGCGCCACCGTGTAGTCGTGGGCGATGGTGCCGCGCTGCTCGACCACCTGGCGGGCGGAGTAGAGGCGCGTGATGCCGCGGAAGCGAGGGCTGTCGAACCACCGCTGGGTTGCTTCGCGCTCCGCTTCGAACGGAGTCGTAGTGCGCGCCTCGGGCTCGAGAATGGTCACGACGTCGGTCCCTCCTTCACAACATCTTCAGGAACAGCTGACAGCACGGCATCGTAGCGCGTGTTGCCGCAATGCGGCAAGACGGCGCGCTGCGGCAAGCGGCGAAGCAGCAAACGACGGGCCGCCGGCGCGCGCCCGTCGCCCACTGCCCGCCGAAAACCGCGCTTAGCCTGACGCTGCGGCAGGCGCCGCGACCGGCCTGCCGTCGGCGTCGAGCTCGACCACCGCTCCCGCCGGCCCCAGCGCTCCAGCAGCGACCGCCTCGCGCAGCCCGGGGAGCTGCGTCTTGGCGTCGCCGACGACCAACACGTGGAGCTGCTCGGGGTGGAGGTGCTCCTTGCCCGCCGCCCCGACCTGGGCGCCGCTCACCGCTCCCACCTTCTGCGCGAAGGTCGTGTAGTAGTCCATCGGCAGGCCGAAGAAGATGAGGTCGCGATAGGTGCCGAGGATGCTGTTGCCGGTGGCGAACGCGGCCGGCAGCGCCAGCGCCTCGCCGTTCTTCTCGCGCTGCAGCTCCGCCGCGTCCACCGGAGTCGTCGCCATGCGCTGCACCTCGCGGTAGAGCTCGAGCACGGCGTCCTTGGTGGCGTCGGCGCGCACGCTGGCCGAGGCGCGGAACATGCCGGTGCCGTGCGAGTAGCGGATGCCGGCGCCGGCGCCGTAGGCCCAGCCTTTGTCCTCACGCAGGTTCATATTGATGCGGCTGCTGAACTCGCCGCCGAGGATGCCCACCATCACGTTGGTGGGGATGAAGTCGGGCGCCTGGCGCACCGGCCCCGGGTGGGCGAGCAGCACGTACGACTGCGGCGCGCCGGGGACGTCGACAAAGAACAGCTTGGCGCTCTGCGGCTGCGCCGCGCCGACGGTGGCGCTCGGCTGCGGCGCGCCCTTCCACTCGGCGAGGCGGCGGCCGATCTCGCTCTCGATCTGCGCGCGGGTGATGTCGCCGACGACGTAGAGCTGCGCTCCGCGCGGGCGCAGCCAGGCCGCCGGGTAGGCGCGGCAGTCGTCGAGCGTCACCGCCTGCGTCGACGCCTCGGTGACGATGCGGCCCAGCGGGTGCTCGGCACCGTAGAAGATCGCGCCCGAGACGCGGCGGCCGATGCTCGGCGGCGCGCCCTTGGACTGACGCACGCCCGCCACCTGCTGCAGCACGTTGCGCTCGTGGTCGTTCTGGCGCAGGCCGGGCCGCAGCAGGGTGTCTGCCCAGAGGTCGAGCGTGCGGCCGAGGTTCTTGGTCAGCGTGTTCGCCGACAGCCCCTGCTGCTCGTTGCCGGCCCAGGCGTCGACGCTCGAGCCGATGTCGGCCTGCGCCTCCTCGAACGCCACCTTGTCGAGGGTCGCGGTGCCGTCGTCGAGCAGGTTCATGCACAGGCCGGCGCGGCCCGCCTTGTCGGCCGGGTCGTTGACGCCGCCGCCGGGGAAGGCGAGGTCGAGCGAGATGGTCGGCAGCTGGTGGCGCTCGACGAGGTAGACGTCGATGCCGTCGCCGATCTGGAAGTGCTCGATGCCGGGCGGCACCAACGGCTTGCTGGGGCCCGCGGGCGGCTGGTGCTGGCGGAAGGATTCGTGTGGGAAGACCGGCGCGGCGGCGGCCGCCTCTTCCGCCGCTGCCCGCTGCCCGTCGGCCTTCTTCTCGTCTCCGTTCGTGGGAAGGAGCGCGGTGGTGACGGCTTCGGCGGGCGCGGTCGCCGGCGGCGCGGCCGGCTCGGGCGCCGTGGCTGCCGGGGCCGCGCTCGCGGCCGCGGCCGGCGCTGCCGCCTCGGCGGCGGGCTCGGCCGCCGGCACCGTGATCACCTCGACGCGCCCGCTCTTCGGCAGGTACTTCGCCGCCACCGCCTGCACGCCGGGAAGCGTCGCCTTGCGGTAGCGGTCGAGGTCGCGGGTGATGCAGTCGGGATCACCGAGGAAGTGGTTGCAGTGCTGCACGTTTTCGGCGCGCGTCAGCAGCGGCTCGAGGCCCCACACGTACTGCGACTCGAAGGCGACGATTCCGCGGCGCAGCTCGGCCTCGGTGATCGGCGCGGAGATCACCTTGTCGAGCTCGGCGTCGATCACCTTCTCGACCTCGTCGAACGGCGCGTCGTCCTGCAGGTCGGCGAAGACGTGGAAGATCGAGGACAGCTCGCGCGATTCCTGGAAGGCGGCGACGCTGCGCGCCCAGCGCTTCTCGAGGACGAGGATCTTGTAGAGGCGCCCGGTACCTTGCTGCGCCAGCGCGCTCGCCAGCAGGTCGAGCTCGGCGTCGCCGGGGGCGAAGAGCGGCGGCGTGTTCCAGGCGTAGTGGACGCGGCGCAGCTTGGCGAGGCTGTCGTCGACGGTGCGGCGCTGCGGCCCCTGCACGACGGGCGTCGGCACCGGCGGCGGCACCGGCCTGCGGGTCGCCGGGAAGGTGCCGAACCACTTCTCGACGAGGCGCTTGGCGGTGGCGCGGTCGACGTCGCCGGCGAGCGTCAGCGTGGCGTTGGCGGGGACGTACCACTTGGCGAAAAAGCCCTTGACGTCGTCGGCGGTGGCGGCGGCGAGGTCCTCGTGGCGACCGATGACCTCGTAGCGGTAGGGGTGGCCTTCGGGGTAGAGCACCTCGCTGATGAGCAGCCCTTCCTTGCCGTAGGGGACGTTGTCGTAGCTCTGGCGGCGTTCGTTGCGCACCACTTCGCGCTGGTTGGCGAGGCTCTTTTCGGTGATGGTCTCGGGGAGGTAGCCCATGCGCTCGCTCTCGAGCCAGAGCGCGGTCTCGAGCTGGTTGCTGGGGACGACTTCGTGGTAGTTGGTGCGGGTGACGTTGGTGGAGCCGTTGACGTCGGTGCCGCCGATCGTCTGCAGGACTTCGAAGTGCTTGTCTTCGCCGGTGTTCTTGGTGCCCTGGAACATCATGTGCTCGAAGAGGTGGGCGAAGCCGCTGCGGCCGGGGACTTCGTCGCCGCTGCCGACGTGGTACCAGACGTCGACCGCCACGAGCGGGACGCTGTGGTCTTCGACGAGGATGACTTCTAGGCCGTTGGGGAGGGTGTATTTCTCGAAGGGGATCTTGGGGTCTTGGGCGCTCAGCGGCGTTGCTGCGGCTGCGATGACGATGGCGAGCGTGGCGAGGAGCAGCGCGCGAGAGGAGAGACGGGTACGCGTCATGAGGAGTCTCCGCGAGGTGGTTCGGGTGGACCGGCGGAGAGGACTGCCCGCCGGCAGCTAGCAGCTACAGATTACCTTGCGTGAGCGGTTACTGCAGGTAACCGAGGCTGCGTAGGCGTTCGACTTCTTCGGGGGAGAGGTTCGCGGTCGCGGCTTCGGCTGGTTTGCGAGCTTTGACCGATTTCTCGCGCCATGCAGTGAGGCGTTGGGAGAGACGAGCGACGATCTCGGGGTGTTGTGCGGCGACGTCGTGCTGGTCGAACGGGTCGGTTCTCGTGTCGTAGAGCTCGTGCTCTCGGCCGCCTCTGGGGCGGGCGGTGTTGTGGACTAGCTTCCAGCCGTCTTCGACTACGGCGAAGGCTTCGATGTCGGGGGGAGGCGGGGCGCCCATGGCTTCGTAGGTGAGGTTCTTTTCGGTGAAGGCGGGGCGGGAGCGCCATTGGGATGCGTTGGCTGAGGAGAGGAGAGCGGCGAAGCTCGTGCCTTGCGCTTCCTTGGGAGATGGCAGGCCGACGGCGGCGAGGATGGTGGGCATGAGGTCGATGGTCTCGACGGTCTCGGCGACGACGCGGCCTGCCGGCACCGCGCCTGGGCGCCAGAGGATGAGCGGCACGTTGGCGAGCTCTCCGTAGGTGGATTGGCCGTGGAAGGTGCGGCCGTGGTCGAGGAATTCTTCGCCGTGGTCGCCGACGAAGACGACTAGGGTCTTGCGGTCGAGGCCGAGCTCGCGCAGGCGCTCGATGAGGCGGCCGATCTCGGCGTCCATGCCGCGGATGGAGCCGTCGTACCAGCCGCGGTCGTAGTCGACATAGGCGTCGGCGTCGAAGCCGGCCTCAACGAGCTCGGCGCGGTCGGGCATGCCGAAGGCCTTGAGCAACGGATAGGCGATGTGCTTGCGGACCTCGCGGTTTTGGCGCAGGTGCTCGGCCTTGCCGGCGGGGTCGTTCCACAGCGTGTCGTAGGGGGCGTAGGGCTCGTAGGGGTCGTGCGCGTCGCTGACGTGGAGGAAGGCGAAGAAGGGTACGTCGCGGTGGCGCTCGAGCCAGGGCAGCAGGCGGTCGACGTAGATGCGCGCGGTCTTCGAGGAGTTGCGGTCGGGGAGCGACATGTCCTCGTGCAGCTCTTCGAAGCCCTGGTGCAGGTTGGTGAACTGCCCGGTGAAGAGGATCGAGGACATCGAGACGGTGGCGAAGCCGCCGGCGCGCAGCGCCTCGGCGAGGGTGGTGTAGCCGGCGGAGAGGCGGTGCGAGAAGTCGGTGACGCGGTGGGTGGCGGGGTAGAGCGAGGCGAGCAGCGACGGCGTCGCCACCTTCGTCCAGGTGGCCTGCGAGACGCAGTGGTCGAAGCGGGCGCCTTCGCGGGCTAGGCGGTCGATGTTGGGGCTGGTGGGCCGGCGATAGCCGTAGGTGCCGAGGTGGTCGCGGCGCAGGGTGTCGGCCCAGATGAGGATGACGCCTTGGGGCGGCGGCGGCGCGGCGGACGCTTGTGAGGTGCCGGACGCGCTCGGCGGAGTGGCGCTCGCCGGCGCGGTGCCCGCGGTATCGGCGTCCGCCATCGCATCGACGCGCTGGCGGATCACCGGCGAGCCCCAGAAACCGAGCGTGCCGCGCGTCTCGGCGGCGAGCGCCAGCTCGAGCCGCACGCGCTGGCCGGCATGGGCCGAGAGGTCGAGCGTCAGCGGCTCCCAGCGGTGCGGGGAAGTCACCGTGCGCGCGAGCAACGTCTGCGGCTCGCCCGCTTGCGACGCCAGCGTCACGACGAACTGCACCGGCCCGCTCTCCGGCGTCCCCACGCCGAGATCGAGCAGCGCCCGCGGCGGCACGTCGAGATCGAAGCGCAGCCGCTCCGGGCTGCGCGCCACCAGCGTCTCGCGGTAGACCTGCGAGAGCCCTTGCCAGCCGACGCCGGAGGGGATCGACGCCAGCTGCTCGCGCCGCTGGACGATGCGCACCGACTCGATGGCGAACTCGGCGCCGGCGACGTCGGTGGGTTGCAGCAGCAGGTGGCGGAAGTCCGCCGCCGGGCGGGGCCGCGGCGGCCGCAGCGTCAGCGTGCGCACCTCGGCCCCGGGAGTGAGCGGCGCCGTGAGGTCCCACGGCCAGACCTTGGCCTCCTCGGCGGCCGCGGCGAGGTCGATCTTCTCGGCGCCCACCGAACCCACGCCTGCCGTCTTGCCCGCCGAGACGCGGAGCCGCACTTCCACCGAGTCGATGCTGTCGAGGTTGCCGGCGGCTTGCGGCCACTCGACGTGGAGGATGGCGAAGGTCGACGTGGTGCGGCCGACCAAGCGGCCGTCGCGCACGGCGAGCCCGGCGACGCCGGGGCCGGCTTCCCACCCGCGCGTGGCCGCGCGCTCGCCGGAGCCGTCCGCCGGCGGCGCGCCGTCGAAGCGCCACTCACTGCGCGTTGGTGGTGGCGACTCCACGCGGCCTTGCACGCTGTCCTTGCGGTAGAGGTCGACGAGGCGGATGGCCGCGGGCCTCGCAGCCGGCTGCGGCGCCCGTGCGCAGGCCGCGGCGACGATCGACGCGAGCACGACCAGCACAGGCACGAGACTCCGCCCGCCGCAGAGCAATCGCCGCATCCCGCCTCCCTGGAAAGTGCTGAGCGCCGGCAGTCTACCGGCTCCCGCGCAGTACGGAGCCGCGGCCGGCTAAGATGCCCCCGCCTCAGCCACCGCCAGGAGCCCCCAGTTGGACGACCTCGTAGGCCAGCAGATCGGACCTCTGCGCATCGTCGCCCCCCTCGGCAAGGGCGGCATGGGCGTCGTCTACGAGGCGCGCCACGAGAAGCTGGGCCGGCGGGTGGCGGTCAAGGTGCTGCGCGAGCACGAGCGCTTCCAGGCCACGGCGCGCGCGCGGCTGCTGCGCGAGGCGCAGATCCTCTCGCAGCTGTCGCACCCCAACATCTGCCTCATCCACGACTACCTGCAGGAGGGCGGGCGCGACGTCATCGTCCTCGAGCTGGTGTCCGGCAAGACGCTGCGGCAGGCCTTCGCCGACCGTGCCCTGCCCACCGACGACGACAAGCTCGAGCTCGCCGAGCAGCTGCTCTCCGCCATCGCGGCTGCCCACGGGCTCGGCATCGTCCATCGGGACCTCAAGCCCGAGAACGTCGTCCTCACGCCCGAGGGGCAGGCGAAGATCCTCGACTTCGGCATCGCCCACCGCCAGGAGGAGCAGCCGCCGACCCAGCTGCAGCGGCCGCCGGTCGCCGCCCCCGCCGCCGAGGGTGGCGCCGGGACCGCGACGGGGACCGGCATCGGCACGGGAGCCGCGCTGCCGTTCCCCATCGGCGGCGTCACCGGCACCGTCGACTACATGAGCCCCGAGCAGGCGCAGGGCGAGGAGGCGACGGCGGCGAGCGACATCTACTCGCTCGGCATCCTGCTGCAGGAGCTGTTCACCGGCCAGTCGGCGCGGCGCGGTGGCAAGCTCGGCCAGCGGCTGGAGCAGGCGGCGCGCGGCGAGACCAAGCCGATCACCGGCATCGACCCCGATCTCGCGGCGCTGCTCGCGCGCATGCAGTCGCTGTCGCCGGGCTCGCGCCCCTCGGCGGTGGACGCCCTCGAGCGGCTGCGCTGGATCCGCGGCAAGCCGCGGCGGCGGCTGCGGCGGCTCGTCGCCACCGGCGCGGTGGTGGCGCTGGCGCTGCTCGCCGCCGGCATGGCGTGGCAGGCGTGGCGCGCACAGCAGGCGGCCGACCGCGCCGAGCAGGCCTGGGCGGAGGCCGAGGCGCTCACCGCCTTCATGCTCGAGGACCTCATCGACCGCCTGCGACCGCTCGGCCGCCTCGACCTGCTCGACCAGGTGGCGGACGAGGCGCAGCGCTACTACCAGAAGGTGCCCACCGAGCTGCGCTCGGCCGAGCGCAGCTACCGCCACGGCCTGGCGCTGCGCACCCTCGGTCAGGTGCTCGAGCTCGAGGGGCGCAGCGAGCACGCCGAGGAGAGCTACCGCAAGGTGCTGACGATCGCCCAGGGGCTGATCGCCGAGGCTCCTACCGACCCGCGGCTGATCGAGAACCTGCGGCAGTCGTGGGACGACCTCGGCGACGTGCTCTCCGACCGCGACAAGCTCGACGAGGCGGAGAAGGCGTTCGCGGAGAGCCTGCGGCTGGCGCAGCAGCTGGTGGCTGCGAGACCCCAAGACGCTTCCGCGCAGGCGGTGGTGGCCGACGCCTGGGACGACCTCGGCGGCCTGCACCAGCAGCGCGGCGACCTCGACCGGGCGATGAAGGCCTACGAGGAGGGGCTCGCCGTCTGCCGCGGGCTTGCCGGCCGCGAGCCCGAGAACCCGGCGTGGCAGAGCAAGCTCGCGCGCGCCTTCCACCGCATCGGCACCGTGCACGAGGCGCGCGGCAAGGTGGCGCTCGCCCGCGCCGCCTACGACGAGACGCTGCGCATCGACCGCGAGGCCGTCGCCGAGCGCCCCGGCGACACCGAGCACCTGATGAACCTCGCGCAGGCCCTCTACGACATGGCGCGCGTGCACCGCGCCGAGCGCAACGACGCGCAGGCGGGGCCCGCCCTCGACGAGGCGCTCACCATCGACCGCCGTCTCGTCGAGCAGGACCCCACCAACGCCCGCTGGCGCGCCTCGCTCGGCCGCGGGCTCATCGCCCTCGGCGACCTGCACGCGCGCAAGGGCAGTCAGGGCGAGGCGGGCAAGGCGTGGGCGGAGGCGCGCTCGGTGCTGGCGCCGCTCTCCGGCACCCCCTACCGCGAGCTCTACGAGCGGGCGGTGGGGCGGGTGAGCTCGGGGATCCCCGCGGCGGCCACCGGCGGCGGCTGAGCGGCGACTTCCTCCGCCAGCACGGCGGCGAGGAATGCTTCCAACGGCTGCAGGTAGAGGGACTCCTCGAACCACTCGGCCTCGAGGTCTTCGAGCACGTGATGCTCGGCGATCACCTCGCCGTTGGCTACCAGCCTGACGCGGGGGTGCAGGGCCGGCACTTCGGAGAAGTATCGACGGCGCTCCGGGTCCTTGGGCTCGTCGTGGGTGAAGGTGAGCAGCAGGCAGCGCGCGAGCCGGAAATATGGCGAGCTCAGCGCGAAGTCGACCGGCACGTCGTGGAAACATCGCGCGGTGGGCGTGCCGAGGTCGATCACGTCGCAGAGGAAGTTGAACTGGTGCCACAGGCTCGACGTGGTGTTGACCCTTTGCGCGATGAAGTTGGTGAGGCTATCCGCGTCCTTCGCCAACTCTCGGCTCGGCCAGCTTCCGCCGTTGCGGAGCGCGAGCATGCGGAACAGGGCCTGCGTGTTGTAGCGGAAACCGTGGATGAAAGCCGAGGACGACCGCTTGTAGTCGCGCGATTGCGTCAAGGTGCCGGCGAAGAAGAGGTTCTCGACGTTGGTCGACTCCCACTCCGCGGTCAGCGCCGGGAGCCGCTCGTCGACGACCATCGCGGGAACGCAAGGCGGGTGGAAGATGTCCCGCGACATGCGGAAGCCGGTGCAACAGATGATGTCGTCGTAGAGGTGAGTGAAGACCCTGCGGTCGGAGTCGATGTGCGCGATCCTCACCAGGTGCCGGCCGCGATAGGGTTCGATCGCAAGGACCTCTCCCCAGATCGTCGCGTTCTGTGACTTGAGCTGGTCGGTGTCGATGAGGTTGTTGTTGACCGCCCGCAGGTGTCCGACGTGATGGCTGTTCCAGGCCATCGTCACGTCGTGGCGGCTGACGATGTGGATCTGCGCCGCATAGGGGATGAGACTGTCGGCGGTCTCGAAACCGGAGTTGCCCTTGCCGATCACCAGCACTCGGCGGTCGCTGTAGCGCGCGGGGTCGGCATCGAAATCGGCATACCTTGCCGCGCGCTCGATGCCGGGGATGGGCGGGACGTAGGGCTCCGACAGACCGGTGGCGACGATGAGGTAGCGGGCGGCGAACGACTGCGATGGGGTCTTCACCTGGAAGCCGCCGCCGCGACGCGAGATCTCGACGACGCGCTGGCCGTAGTGGACGTTGAGCTGGTGCTCGCTGGCGAAGTCTTGCAGGTAGTCGACCATCGAGCTGGCGGGCGGGAAGTACTCTTCGCTGTAGCGCTTGAAGGGCGAGCCCCCGTCGCTGAGCAGGGAGTTCCAGTCCCAGCGGAACTGCACCGCCGGATCTCGCCTGCCGGTGTGGACCTTGTTGATCGAGATCAGCCGGCGATGGCGGGGGAACTTGGTGAAGAAGGATCCCGCCCCCTCGGTGGCCTCGAGGATGACGTAGTCGAGCCGGTGCTTGGCAAAGAAGTACCCGAGCTGAAGGCCGGCGGGCCCGGCCCCGACGATGACGTATTCGATCGACGAATGCCGGCTCATCCCTGCTCGAGCACTCGCACGAAGAACGGCTGGGCGATGACCGCGCAGTAAGGGTTGATGGCGGAGTCCAGCCTGCCGTTGAACCAGTACTTCGCGCCGTAGAGGTCTCCCCCGCATACCGGGAAGTACTCGCAGGATCGGGAGCAGCGTTCGCGGCTCTCGCTTGCGGCGGGCGGCAGCATGGGGATCGGACCGTCGGCGTCACGGTAGTGATGCTCGGCATCGAAGTAGTGGAGGGCCGAGTGCGACGGGCGATGAAGGGGGATCGGGCCGCCTTGGTTCGGCGCCATCGAGTTCGGCGCCATCGAGAGCGCCGCCATCAAGCGCGAGGACAAGCGATCGACGTCCTCGATCTGCAGCGGCCGATTGCTCGCCAGCCAGGCGTCGAGGAAGGCCGCGAAGAACCTGGCGGGGCTCTTCGTCGTCTTGGATTGCAGGCCCAGGCAGCCGAGCAGGAATGGAAAGGCGAAGCTGACCCGCCTGACGCGGAGAGAGCTCAGCCGTTCGAGGAGCCTGACGGCGTCTGCCGGCTCGCCGTGCTCGCTGGGCAGCGTCAACAGGAAGTCCACGTCGATCCTGAACTTCTGGACCACCTCGATGACCGACGCGAGAGCGGTCGGCGAGGGTCCTTCGCCTGCGTGCCGCGCCGCCGGTCCGTCGAGGTCGAGCAAACGGTCGGTGGAGTCGGCGATCGCCAGCGTCCACCGTTTCCCCTGCAGGCGCCGCCAGAGGCCGTAGTCGACCGTCGCCAAGGCGTCGCTCCGAAGCAGCAGGAAGAGCCGGACTTGGTGGCCGGCAAGCCGGTCGTTGACGCGGCTGATGAGCGCCAGGTCCGGAGGCGGCGGCAGGACGAGGAGGGCCTCCCGCGGCCCGGCCCGTTCGCCGCCGGTTCGGTCGGCTATCTCCAACGCCTCGACGAAGCGTTCGAAGGTAGGGTGCCAGAGAATCACCACCGGAGTCGGCCCCGCTCGCTCAGCTGGTCACGCCGGTGCCGACGCCAGGTCGTCGAGGATCACGTCGACCATGGCCTGACGGTGCAGCCGGCAGTAGTCGGTCTCGGTGCAGTCGAAGGTGCCGTTCTCGAAGTACTTCGCGGACAGGTGGCCGCCGCCGCAGAAGTCGAAGTAGGCGCACGACCGCCGGCAGCGCTCGACGCCGGAGCGGATCTCGGCCTCCATCGTTCGGTACTTGACCGTTTCCTTGAGCTCACCGAAGCTGCGGATCTGACTCACGTTCCCCAGCACGAAGGCGTCGGGGTCGCCGTCGTTGCCCTCGATCAGCTCGGGGGAGAAGGTGGTGACGTCGCCGTTCTTCTTGACGTTGAGGACGTCCATGCCGACCTGTTCCTCGGATACCCGGTGGACGCGAGGGTTCTTGGCCTTCTCGTTGACGAGCTCGTAGACCTGGGACAGCTCGCGGATGTGGATGTCCCGATAGTGCTGCTTCCAGAGCGCGAAGAGGGTGGCGACGAACCGCTTGTATCTTTGCTCCAGGTCCTGCCAATCGGCGCGGTCCTCGCGGCGCACCAGCGACGAGCTGCGGGTCTGGACGTTGAGCTCCTCGATGTTGAAACCCCACCACTCGATGCCGTGATCGAGGAAGAAAGCGAAGTATTCGGCGGCGAAGTCGAGGGTGTCGGCGGTCACCACGGAAAGGACCTGAAATTCGATCTGCCACCGCTTCAGAGCCTCCACCCCTCGCAACACCCTGGCGAAGGAGCCGCGGCCGCTCCAGTCCCGCCGATGTTGGTCATGCAGGAAGGCGGGGCCGTCCAGGCTGAGGCTGACCCGCACCCGGTGCTGGCGAAAGAACTCGCACCAGTCGTCGTCGATCAAGGTCCCGTTGGTCTGGATCCAGTGGTCGATGGGACGGCCGGTGTGGTTGTGGCGGCCCTGGATGTCGAGCATCCGTCGATAGAAAGGGAGCCCGGCCGCCATGGGCTCGCCGGCGTGCCAGAGGAGCCGGCACTGCGCGGCGAGGTCGCTGTCGAAGAGCACGCGGAAGAAGTGAGCCAGCGTCTCGTCGGTCATGTTGCCCTTCTGCAGGCGACCCGGAACGTAGCAATAACTACAGTTCAGGTTGCAGAGGGAGGTCGGCTGCATGACGACGAGGCTGGTGCTCATGGTTAGACCTGGTCGGCACCGGCTGGCCGGCGCCGCAGCACGAGTGGGGCGGCCGCTCAACGCCTGGCGGGCAGGCTCGCGCCTATTTTCGCCAGATGGTCTTCTGCCAATGCCCCAGGACGGTCTCGCCGAGGTCGGCGTCGAGAGATCGCGCAGTAAAAGCCTCGAGCTGATCCGGGGTCACGCTCTGCAGCTTCTTGAGGATCGCCGCCTGCTTCCTTCTAAGAGCTCCGGCGCTCGGCTCGGCGTCGCCCGACGCGACGACCTGGATGGTGCTGCGAGCTTTGGGAGCTTTCCGAGGTCTGGGAGCCTTCCGAGCCTTGGCAACTTTGCGAGACGCCATGATTTCTCTCCCTTTCCAGTCGATCGGTTGCTTCCTCTCGGTTTCTCCGGAAGGTGAACGATCGAGATAGTTGACGAAATCTAAAAGGCGACGGAGTGATCATGCCTCAGGTCGGGATTCTTGTCGAGACTCGGGCTCGGCGCGGCCGGCAGAAACCGCTTCCACACCCAGTGCGGCGGCAGGAAGAGCACCAGCGGGTAGAGCACGAAGAGCAGCGCGAACCAGACGGCGGGCGGCAGCCACGTCTGCTCCTTGCCGAACGGCCCCCACACCCAGTTGACGTTCTCGACTCGCGTGGCGCCGAGGAACGACGCCGGCAGTAGCACACAGGTCATCAGCGCCGTCTGCACCCAGACGCCGCGGCGGTCGTAGCCGGTCCGGCGCACCAGCCAGACTAAGAAAGGCAGCATCCAGAGGTGGAAGAGCGACAGCGCGCGCAGCCACCACGGCTTGCTCGCGTCGAACATGTACTCGGTGCCGCCGATGGGATGGAAGCCGAGGATGAGGCGTCCCACCCAGTCGATCGTCCACCCCACCTGCGGCACCGCCACGGCGACGAGCTGCGACGACAGCAACAGCCGGCTGTCGAGCCACAGCGCCGCGAGGGTGGCGAGGTTGGCGAAGTCGCAGAGCCAGAGCTGGTTGCAGCCGCCGTAGCGGTACCAGTAGATGGGCAGCCACACCGCCACCCAGGCGGTGAAGGCGAGCTTGACCCACAACGGGATCGCGGGGGCGCGCGGATCGAGGCGCGAGCGCAGAGAGGACGTCATCGCCGCCGGCTCATCGAGGTCGCTTCATCGTCGGTGCGCCGCGATGATGACAAATCGCCACTGGCGAGGGAAGCGTCCGGGCGCGGCTTGCGGCGGCCCGCGGAGGAGCGGCCGACGTCTTGGCTCTTGGAGCCTACCTACTCAGAGGATGACGACCTTGGACCCCGGCGGATCTCCCTGCTGCCAGCAGAACGGGATCTCGC
>Ga0134123_10002029_pt1 | contig 13277 bp, 9 predicted proteins | sample KB303_FD_96460 | JGI IMG/M metagenome (GOLD analysis project Ga0134123, IMG submission 96460) | Terrestrial soil microbial communities without Nitrogen fertilizer from Kellogg Biological Station, Michigan, USA - KB3-0-3 | ecosystem: Environmental > Terrestrial > Soil > Unclassified ...
CGCCTTCAGTTCGTCGCTGATCGCCTGACCCTTTAAGGGCGTACCAGGTCCGTTTTCATAACGGCCCCAGACGCGCGTTTCGGTTCCAATCGCAAGCAGCGTCCCATCGCTGCGTACCACGTCATGCGCGATAACAAACGATTTGCCGCCCCAGCGCGCAATGCGCGAACGCACTTCGCAACGGTCTTCCTGCTCGGCCGGGTGCTTGAATTCACAGCCTGCGGCCACCAACGGCATCGCGCGGTGTTCGGCGCGCATGCGCTTGGCGTGGTATCCGACCTCGGCGAACATATTCCAGCCCGCGGCGTCGAACCAGAGGAAGTAGGTCGGGTAGAAGATGATTCCCGCAGGGTCGCATTCGCCCCAGCGCAATTGCACCGGGAGTGCGAACACCCTTGATTTGAATTCGTTTTCCTTCACGCTGCCGGATAATATCAGCACGATGCGCACACAAGTCGGGATCATCGGGGCAGGACCCGCGGGCCTGCTGCTCGCGCATCTTCTCCATCTGAGCGGCATCGAATCGGTGGTGCTCGAAACGCGCAGCCGCGAGGAAATCGAGGCGACCATCCGCGCCGGCGTGCTGGAGCAGGGCACCGTCGATGTCCTGAACGAATCCGGCGTTGGCGAGCGCATGCGCCGCGAGGGAATGGCGCACGATGGCGTGATCCTGCGCTTCGGCGGCCGGAGCCACCGCATACATCTTTCGGAGCTCACCGGCGGCCGCTCCATCATGGTGTACGCGCAGCACGAGGTGATCCGCGACCTGGTCAAAGCGAGGCTCGATGCCGGCGGGCAGCTCCTTTTCGGCGTCAAGGACGTAAGCCTCCTCGACCTCGATACCAAGCTGCCGAAGCTGCGCTTCCATGACGCGGCTGGCAGCGTCCAGGAAATCACCTGCGATTACATCGCCGGCTGCGACGGCTTTCACGGCGTGTCGCGCCCCTCGATTCCTTCTCGCATGCGCAGGGAGTTCGAACGCGTCTATCCGTTCGGCTGGTTCGGGATCCTCGTCGAAGCGCCCGCGGCGACCGAGGAATTGATCTACGCGTACCACGAGCGCGGCTTCGCTCTGGTCAGCACCCGCTCGCCGCAGATCCAGCGCCTTTACCTGCAATGCAACCCCAACAACAAGGTGGACGATTGGCCCGACGCGCGCATCTGGGAGGAGTTGCACGCGCGCCTCGCAGGCAATGACGGCTGGCGCCTGACCGAGGGTCGCATCTTCCAGAAAGGCGTGGTCGCGATGCGCAGTTTCGTCGTCGAGCCGATGCAGTATGGGCGCCTCTTCCTGGCCGGCGACGCCGCGCACATCGTGCCGCCGACAGGCGCCAAGGGCATGAACCTGGCCGTCGCCGACGTGCGGCTGCTGGCGCGGGCGCTGGCTGCGTTCTACGGGTCCGGGGACGGTGACCAGCTCGAGAAATACTCCGAAATTGCGCTGCGCCGCGTATGGCGCGCGGAGCATTTCTCCTGGTGGATGACGTCGATGCTGCACCGCTTCCACGACGAAAGCCCTTTCCACCATCGCCTGCAGCTTTCACAATTGCAGTACGTAACCGGCTCGCGACCCGCGGCGACCATGCTCGCGGAAAATTATGTCGGGCTGCCCTATGACAGGACCTGAACATGGCTGAGCCAAACGCCTGGGCGTTTCCCGCATCGCTGCAACCGAGTCCGGATGAGTCGCGCTTCGATCTCGACTCGGTGCTTGATTCGGTGGTGCTGCTGCGCGCGGATATCCCGGACGACGCCTTCACCGCGCCCATCCTGGGAACCGAGCGCGCCGGCAACGGCGTCGTGATCCGCGAGGACGGGCTGGTCGTGACGATCGGCTACCTGATCACCGAAGCCGAGTCGATCTGGCTCAGCACCAATCGCGGCACCGTCGTACAGGGGCATGCGCTGGCCTACGACCAGCGCAGCGGCTTCGGACTGGTGCAGCCGCTTGGCGCTCTCGGCGTGCGTCCGCTGGAGACGGCGTCGGCGGCCCGCGTAGAAGCGAACGCCGATGTAATCGTCGTCGGCCACGGCGGACGCGCCCATTCGCTCAAGGCGAAAATCGTCGCGAAGCGGGAATTTGCCGGCTACTGGGAGTACGTGCTCGACGAAGCCCTGTTCACTGCGCCCGCGCACCCGCAATGGGGTGGTGCCGCGTTGGTCGGGCAGGACGGCCGCCTTTTGGGCATCGGCTCCTTGCTGGTACAGGAAGCGGTCGGCGGCAAGGCGGTGGACGGCAACATGTTCGTGCCAATCGACCTGCTGGCGCCGATTCTGGGCGATTTGCTCGCGGTTGGGCGCGCCGCGGGAACGCCGCGCGCGTGGTTGGGCATCTACACCGCCGAGATGGATGGCCAGCTCGTCATCGGGGGACTTGCGCCGGGCGGCCCGGCCGAACGCGCGGGCGTCATGCTCGGCGACCTGATACTGGAAGTGGGCGGCGAACCCGTCACCGGCCTGGCAGCGATGTTCCGCCGCATATGGAGCAGCGGGCCCGCCGGCAGCGACATCACGCTGACGCTGTCTCGCCGCGGTGCGTCCTCGAAGGTCCAGATCCGCTCGGCCGACCGGAGCGATTTCCTGAAAAAGCCGCGACTGCACTGATGGTAGAATGAGATTCGCGCCGATTTGAAGTTCAGCTTGCGGGCGCCGAACCACCCACGCGTGGGGAAAAACAAATCCAGCTAAAGAGACGCGCCAAAAACGCTCGTTTCTGCGAAAGATGAACGGGCGTTTTTTTTTGGGGTTTTTCCGACCAGGTCGCATGAACGATCGCACTTCCCTGCTGCAGTCGCTGCTCGCCGAGAGGATCCTGGTTCTCGACGGCGCCATGGGCACCATGATCCAGCGCGAGCGCCTGACCGAGGAACAGTTCCGCGGCGAGCGCTTCCGCGGCTGGGGCCGCGACCTGCGCGGCAACAACGACCTGCTCACCCTGACCCAGCCGGCGCTCGTCAGCCGCCTGCACCTCGACTACCTCGCCGCAGGCGTGGACATCATCGAGACCAACACCTTCAATTCGACCGCCGTGTCGCTGGGCGACTACGGCATGGAGGATCTGGCCTACGAACTCAATCTCGCCGCCGCGCGCCTCGCGCGCGACGCCGCGGACGAATGGCAGAAGCGCGATCGCTCCCGGCCGCGTTTCGTGGCCGGCGCCATTGGCCCTACGACGAAGACTGCGTCCATTTCGCCTGACGTCAACGACCCGGGCTTCCGCAACGTGAGCTTCGATGCGCTGGTGGCCGCCTATGGCGACGCGCTGCGCGGGCTTATCGACGGCGGCATCGACGTGGTGCTGGTGGAGACCATTTTCGACACGCTGAACGCCAAGGCGGCGCTGTTCGCGATCGAGACCGAGTTCGAAAAGCGCGGCGCGCGCCTGCCGCTCATCATCTCCGGGACCATCACCGACGCCTCGGGCCGCACGCTGTCGGGCCAGACCACCGAGGCGTTCTACAACTCGGTGCGCCATGCGCAACCGATTGCCGTCGGACTGAATTGCGCGCTGGGCGCGAAGGAACTGCGCCAGTACGTGGAGGAACTCTCCGCTGTCGCCGAAGTGCCGGTCTCCTGCTACCCGAATGCAGGCCTGCCGAACGCGTTCGGCGAATACGACGACACGCCTGAATCGATGGCCAAAGAAATGGGCGGATGGGCGCGCGCCGGCCACCTGAACCTGGTCGGCGGCTGCTGCGGTACCGCGCCGGAACACATCCACGCGATTGCCGAATCAGTGCGCGGTGTTGCGCCCCGCCGTGCGCCCGCGCGCGCGCCCGCGTTGCGGCTTGCGGGGCTGGAGCCGCTCAATGTCAGCGACGACTCGCTGTTCCTGAACGTCGGCGAACGCACCAACGTCACGGGTTCGAAGGCTTTCGCGCGGCTGATCCTGGCGGGCAATTACCCCGAGGCGCTGTCGGTGGCACGCCAGCAGGTCGAGAACGGTGCCCAGATGATCGACGTGAACATGGACGAGGGGATGCTCGATTCGGAGAAGGCGATGGTGACCTTCCTCAATCTTGCCGCGTCTGAACCGGACATTTCACGCGTGCCGGTCATGATCGACTCCTCGAAATGGAGCGTTATCGAGGCGGGGCTCAAGTGCCTGCAAGGCAAGGGCGTCGTCAATTCCATCAGCATGAAAGAAGGCGAGGAGGAGTTCCTGCGCCAGGCGGGGCTGGTGCGCAAATACGGCGCGGCCGTCGTGGTGATGGCCTTCGACGAGCAGGGCCAGGCCGATACGCTAGAGCGGCGCATCGCGATCTGCCGCCGAGCCTACGACTTGCTGACACAGAAGGCCGGGCTGTCGCCCTCGGACATCATCTTCGACCCGAACATATTCGCAGTCGCAACGGGGCTCGAGGAACACGCGCGTTACGGGCTGGACTACCTCGAAGCGGTGCGCTGGATCCGCGCCAATCTGCCCGACGCCAGGATCTCGGGCGGCGTCTCCAACCTGTCGTTCTCCTTCCGCGGCAACGATGCGGTGCGCGAAGCGATGCACACTGCCTTCCTCTATCACGCGGTGCAGGCGGGCATGACGATGGGGATCGTCAACGCCGGACAGCTGGGCGTCTACGAGAAGATAGAGCCGGCGCTGCGCCAACGCGTCGAAGACGTGATTCTCGCGCGGCGCCCGGATGCGACCGAGCGCCTCATCGAATACGCCGCGGGCGTCAAAGGCGGCCTGCGCGCCTCGAAGGAGGACGATGCCTGGCGGCGCGGCACGCCGGAGGAGCGCCTGTCCCACGCGCTCGTGAACGGCATCGCCACCCATGTCGTCGCCGATACCGAGGAGGCGCGGCTGAAGTTTGCGCGCCCGATCGAAGTGATCGAGGGCCCGTTGATGGACGGCATGAACATCGTCGGCGACCTCTTCGGCGCCGGCAAAATGTTCCTGCCGCAGGTCGTCAAATCGGCGCGCGTCATGAAACAGGCGGTGGCGCACCTGATTCCCTACATCGAGGCCGAGAAAGTCCGCACGGGGGAGGCGGCCAAGGCCAAGGGCAAGCTGGTGATCGCCACGGTGAAAGGGGACGTGCACGACATCGGCAAGAACATCGTCGCCGTGGTTCTCCAGTGCAACAACTACGACGTCGTGAACCTGGGCGTGATGGTGCCGGCCAAGACCATTCTGGAAACGGCGAAGCGGGAAAAGGCCGACGCCATCGGGCTTTCCGGGCTCATCACGCCTTCGCTGGAAGAAATGGCGCACGTGGCGCGCGAGATGGAGCGCGAAGGGTTCACCGTGCCGCTGCTGATCGGCGGCGCCACCACCTCGCGCGCGCATACGGCAGTGAAGATCGCGCCCAACTACCCCGGACCCGTGGTCTACGTACCCGACGCGTCGCGCTCGGTCGGCGTGATGCAGAACCTGTTGTCAATGGACCAGCGCGACGGCTACGTCGCCGGCGTGCGCGCCGACTACGACAAGATCCGCATTCAGCACCGCGACAAGAAAGGTCCGGGCCCGCTGGTGCCAATCGCCGAAACGCGGCGCCTGGGACATGTGACCGACTGGGCCAAATACCGGCCGCCCGCGCCGCGCGAAACCGGCATCAAAGTGTTGCGCGGCTACCCGTTGGAAAAACTGGTTCCGTACATCGACTGGACGCCGTTTTTCCAGGCCTGGGAGCTCTCCGGCCCGTACCCGAAGATCTTGCAGGATCCGGTGGTGGGAGAGGCTGCGCGCAAGCTGCATGCGGAGGCGCTCGAAACGCTGGACAGGATCGTGCGCGAGAAGTGGGTGTCGGCGAATGGCGTATGCGGAATTTTCCGCGCGTCGCGCGTCGACGGCGACGACATCGAAATCCTTGCCGATGGCGCACCGGCGCCCGTTGCGATGACCTGGCACAACCTGCGGCAGCAGAACCGCAAACCGACCGGACGGGCGAACTTATGCCTCGCCGACTTCGTCGCGCCGAAGGAATCCGGCGTCGCGGACTGGATCGGCGCGTTCGCGGTGGCCGTGGGCGGGCTTGAGGCGAAGCTGGCGGCGTTCGAGGCACAGCACGACGACTACAACGCCATCATGCTCAAAGTGCTTGCCGATCGCCTCGCGGAGGCGTTTGCCGAGCATCTGCACGAGCGCGTGAGGCGCGAGTTCTGGGCTTATGCGCCGGACGAGAAACTCACGGGCGAGCAGATGATCGCCGAGGCATACCGCGGCATCCGGCCTGCCCCGGGGTATCCCGCCTGCCCCGACCATACGGAAAAGCAGGCCCTGTTCACGTTGCTGGACGCGCCGCAGAACACGGGCATCACGCTGACCGAGTCCTTCGCGATGCTGCCTGCATCGGCGGTTTCCGGTTTCTACCTGTCGCATCCGGAATCGAGCTACTTCGCCGTCGGCAAGATCGGCCGCGACCAGGTCGAGGACTACGCGCGGCGCAAGGCAATGCCGGTCGCGGAAGTCGAGAAATGGCTCGCTCCCTATCTGGACTATGAACCTAGGGAGGCATAAGCCGGTCAAACCCATTGCCCTTACTTCACTGCCGGACCCGGGAGCAAGATTGAACAACAGATTGACTTTGGCACTTGTCCTGGGACTCTCCATCGCCTGCTCGGCGTCTGCGGCTCCGGCCCGCGCACCCGCACCGTCGCTCACGCCTGATGCGGTAAACGACCCGAACCTGACAAAGCCCGTCGGCCCGAAAGCGAAAGGCGCCGCCGTGCTGCGCGCCCAGGTGCTGCTCGACCGCGCGCGCTTTTCTCCTGGAGAGATCGACGCCGCGTTCGGCACGACCATGCAGAAGGCCATCGCGGCGTTTCAGAGGGAGAACGGATTGGATCCGTCCGGCAGCGTGGACGGGCCTACCTGGCAGGCGCTGAACGGCGACAGCGCTCCGGTACTGGTGACCTATGAGACAACCGAGGCCGACGTCGCCGGCCCGTTCATGCCAATTCCGCAGGACATGGTGGAGAAATCCAAGCTGCCCGCGCTCGGATACACGTCGGTGGCCGAAGCGCTGGGCGAAAAGTTTCATGCGAGCCCGGCGCTTTTGCGGCAGCTCAATCCGGGCAAGAACCTCGCACGTGCCGGGCAGACCATAGTGGTCCCGAACGTCGGCGCGCCTGCGCCTCTGCCCAAAGCAGCGAAAATCATCGTCGACAAGTCCGAATTGTCGATCACGGCGGTCGACGCGGCTGGCAAGACCCTTGCCCACTTTCCCGCATCGGCCGGCAGCGAGCACGACCCCCTGCCTATCGGGACCTGGAAAGTCACGGGCGTCGCGAAAAACCCGGTGTTCCACTACAACCCGAAACTCTTCTGGGACGCGAACGCAAAGCACACCAAGGCCCGCATACCGGCCGGTCCCAACAACCCCGTGGGCGTGGTCTGGATCGATTTGTCCAAGGAGCACTACGGCATCCACGGCACGCCCGAACCTTCCAGGATCGGCAAGACGCAGTCGCATGGCTGCATCCGGATGACCAACTGGGATGCCGGCGAACTGGCGAAGATCGTGGCGCCGGGCACGCCGGTCATCCTGCAGGAATGAGAAAGTTCGCCCTGTTAATGTTGATGGCGGCACCGTTCGGTGCCGCGCTCGCCGCCGATCGGCTGCTGGTGCCGGTGCTCGGCGTCAAGCCCCTGCAGTTGTCCGATACGTTCAATGACAAGCGCGGCGGCATAAGAAGGCACGAGGCGCTAGACATTCCGGCGCCGCGCGGCACGCCGGTGATCGCCGTGGACGACGGCAGGATCGCGAAGCTGTTCAGAAGCATCCCGGGCGGCCTGACGATCTACCACTTCGATCCCACCGAGAAATTCGCCTACTACTACGCGCACCTGGATGGTTACGCCGCCGGCATGGCCGAAGGAAAACTGGTAAAGCGCGGCGAGGTGATCGGCTACGTCGGCAGCACCGGCAATGCAAATTCGGAAAATCCGCATCTGCATTTCACCATTTTCGAACTGGGTCCGGAGAAGCGCTGGTGGAAGGGAACCGCCATCAACCCGTACCCTCTGCTGACGGGACGTTGATCGCGCCGTGTCCCCTATAATGTCCGGCAATACAACCTGAGAAGGACGGCTATGGGAAAAGGCGACAAACGCACGCGGCGGGGAAAGATCTACAAGGGCAGTTACGGCAAGTCGCGCCCGCAACGCGTCAAAAAGAAAAAGAAATAGCCTAGCTTTCTTCCCGCCTGCCGACCGGCAGGCCAAGCGCCTTCAATTTGCGGTACAGGTGCGTGCGCTCCAGGCCGGAGTGCTCCGCGACCTTCGACATGCTGCCGTTCTCGCGTGCCAGCAGATGCTCGAAATACAACCGCTCGAACGCTTCGCGCGCCTCCCGGTACGGCCGATCCAGGGCGATCTCGGGCGGCGGCGCGGTTCCGGCGTGCGCCGCCAGCACGCGCTCGACATCCTCCAGCCCGATATCCTCTTCGAGCGCGCCCAGCGCGAGATTCTTGACCACGCTATCCAGTTCCGCAAGATTTCCTGGCCAGCTGTGGTGCCGCAGCGCGTTCAGCGCCGCCACCGAGAAGCGCCGCGGCGGGCAGGCGCGAACTTCCACCAGCTGCACCAGGATCAGCGCGGCGAGATCAGGCACGTCCTCGGCAAATTCGCGCAGTGCCGGCAGTTTGAGCACCAGTTCGGAGAGCCGGGCGAGCGTCCCCGCGTCGAATTCGTGCTTGTCGAGCAGTGCGCGCGTGTCGACCGGCGAAAAGGAGACGACGCGCGCCTTGTGCTTGTCGGCGCGCGCAAGCAGGAACTCCAGGCTCTTGTGCTCCACGCGGCCAAGCTGCGACAGATCGCCGACAAACAGGATGCCACCCGCGGCGCGCGCCAGCATGTCCGACGATGCTTCGGCCATCATGCCGGGGCCTTCGACGAATGGCGCGCCAGCCGCCGCAAGCAGCCGGGCGAACAATTCCGGGCGCATGCCCCGTTCGCCGCGCAGCATCAGCGGCGCGCCGGCCTGCGCCAGCTGCGCCAGGCGCTTGCGCGTTTCGGCCAGCGCCGGCGAGCGCCCAAGCGTGGCGAGCGAGAGCTCGCGCGGCGCCACCGCCTCGTGGTTGCGCAACGCGCGCTTGACCGTGGCCAGCAGGCGCTGCAGCGCGATCGGCTTCTCAAGATAGTCGAGCGCGCCGATGCGCGTCGCCTCCACCGCCGTCTCGATCGTGCCGTGCCCGGACATCATCACGACGGGCATGCCGAGCTGCCCGCTCGCCGCCCATTCCTTGAGCAACGATATGCCGTCCGTGTCGGGCATCCAGATGTCCAGCAGCACCAGGTCCGGACGGTGCGCCTCGCGCAGGCGCCGCGCCTCGCCCGCGCTCTCGGCCAGCAGCACCTGGTGGCCTTCATCGGCGAGAATCTCCGAGAGCAGTTCCCGGATCCCGACTTCATCGTCAACGACCAGTATCTGTGCCATGGCGTCTAGGCGGCCCTCGCCGTGTCGCCCGCAGCGTCCATGGAGCCGTCCGCGCTTTTTGCCACGGGCAGCAGGATGGTTACCAGGACCCCCTTCGCCGGGCGATTCTCGATTGCCAGCTCGCCATGGTGCTCGTCGACGATCTTCTTCACGATGGCGAGGCCCAGCCCCGTGCCCCGTGACTTGGTCGTGACATAGGGTTCGAATATGCGTGCCATCATTTCCTCGGGAAATCCGCCGCCGTTGTCGGTCACCGACAATCGCACCTTGTCCGCCGCCAGCTCGGTGCGCACCTCGATCATAGGCACCTCGCCGGAGTTCTTCCGGTTCTCAAGCGCATCCTGCGCGTTCTGCACCAGATTGTGGAGCACTTGCCGGATCTGGGCGGAGTCGGCGCGCACCTGGGGCACGGAGGCGAGCTTCTTGACGATCGGCGTGCTCGAGGTTTCGTACAGCGCAAGCACCTCCAGCACCAGCCCATTCAGGTCCAGGGCGGCGAACACCGGCGCCGGCAGGCGCGAATAATCGCGAAAGTCGTCGACCATGCTCTTCAGCGCCGCCACCTGGTTGACGATGGTGCGGGTGCCCCTCGCGAGCACCTCGGCTTCCTCCGGCGCGAGCTTGCCCGAGAGTTTCATCTCCATGCGCTCCGCCGAGAGCTGGATCGGCGTGAGGGGATTCTTGATTTCATGCGCCAGTCGCCGCGCCACTTCGGCCCAGGCGGTCGCGCGTTGCGCCTGGATGAGCTGGGTGATGTCGTCGAACACGAGGACGAAGCCGCCGGCCGGATCCTGCGGCAGCGCGGTGCCGTGCACCATGAGCGTCTTCCCGGTTCCCTTGAGCTCCAGTTCGAGCTGCCAGGGCAGCGCGCCATGCGAGCGGAACTGTTCGCGCATGTTCGCCGCGAACTGTTCGAGTTCGCCGCCGACGATGGCGTGCGCGCCATGGTTGGAGATGGAAAGGCCCAGGTCGCGATCGAACACCAGCACGCCCGCCGAGAGGTTGGCGAGGATGTTCTCGAGCCGCGCCTTGGCGCTTTCGAGCGCCGCACGGTTCGCTTCCACCACGCGCCGCGCATCATCGAGCTGGCGCGTCATCGAATTGAACGATTCGATCAGGACGCCCAGCTCGTCGCGGCTGGTCACCGGGGCCTGGCGGCTGAAATCGCCGCGCGCCACCGCCTGCGTTGCCTGCGCGAGATTGGCCAGCGGCTCGGACAGCCGATTGGCCAGGACCACGGAAAGCGCGATGGCCACCAGCAATGCCATCGACAGCGCGAGCGTAAGGGTGACGATGTAGATGCGCTTCAATCCCTGGCGCGAGAGCGCCAGTTCGCGGTAGTCCCGGTAGGCCGATTCGACCGCTTCTGCGCTGCGCGCGAATTGCTCCGGAACCGTCTGCCTGAGCTGCAGGAAACGCGTTTCGTCGGCCAGGGCAAGACCCGCCACGGGCACCACCACCCGCACCGCCAGCGGCTTTCCGGCGGCCGCGTCAACCGCGGTAAAAGCGCGGCCGGCGCGCGCCTGGCGCAGCGCCTGTTGCGTCGGCAACTCGTCCGGGACCAGCCGCGCGATATTTTCGCTCGCTTCGGCGAGGACGCGTCCCGCCGCGTTGACGATCACCGCTTCCTGCACGCCGGCCTGATCGCGCAACCGGCTGAGCAGCAGCACCTGCTGCCCAGCGGGGCGATCGGCGAGCTCGAGCGCAATACTGCGCGCCTTCGCCAGCAACTCGCCCTGCATCCGGTCGATCGCCGATTGGCCAAGATTGATGCCGCCCTCGAGGGCCGCGTCCACCTTCACATCGAACCAGGACTCGATGCTCTTGGAGAGGAATTGGACGGATACCGTGTAGACGAGCGCCCCGGGAACCACGGCCATCAGCGCTAGCAGCAGCAGCAAGCGCACGGTCAGCCGCGAGCCGAAGGCCCTCTCGCGGTATTTGCGCCAGAGGGTACGGATTTGCCATGCCACCAGGGCCGCAAGGAGCGCCGCAAGCACGGCATTCAGCCCCAGCAGCAACGAATAGTGGCTTGCGAACACCGTCGTGTTGCCGCTTGCCGTGGCAAGCAGAAACAGCAATACGCCGGCCAATGCGGCGCCGAGAAGGATCAGCAGCCTCATCGCGTGTCCACCTCTTTCGGCTCGCGGCTTTCGACCGGCGCAGGGGTGGGCGGCGGCGGCCGGAAATTGAAGCGCTTCCACGGAGACTCGAGATTCAGGTCGCGGCTCGTGAGCGCGCTCAACTGGAACGGTTTCGGCAACAGCGTCACATCGAGCCGCATGCGCACCGCGGCGTCGTAAGTCGCATCGGCGAGCGCAGTGCCGCGATCCACCACCTGCCAATTGCGCACGCGACGCAGGACGTTCAGGGCTTCCTCCAGCGTGGCGTAGTTCTGCTGCAGGACGCCGGTGGAGAGCCGGTAGTACCGGGACAGGGCGTGATAGGACAAGCGCAACTGCAGGCGCCTGGCGGCCGCCTTTTCGTCGAACCAGTACCAGCGCGGCCGGGTGAGTTCGAACTCCACCGCGAAATACAGCGGCACGCCGTTGGTGACCGCCTCGGCGAGGCGCGGATTCAATTCGAACGCAAAGTCCGCGGCCAGCACCACGCCGTCCTCGGTCGCCGCAAGGCGCACATCGGTCACTTCGATTTCGTCAGCGCGTGCCGCAGGTGGAGCAGCAAGCGCGGCGCCCAGCGCTAGCGCCGCCAACAGCGTCTTCAGGAGAGCGAAGCCTCGCATCGCGCGTCGCCTCTGGTTTTTCCTACGCCGGCTTCTCTAGCAGCGCGAAAAAGAATCCATCGTGTCCGGGGCCGGGCAGGAGCTGCGCGGCGCCACCATCCGGCAGGGCCGCGCGCCGCGCGCCCGGCGTGCGCGCGGCGAATGCCCCGACCACCGCGTCGTTCTCCTCCGTGAAAACCGAACAGCTGACATACAGCAATTTACCACCCGGCGCGAGCGTGCGCCAAAGCGCATCCAGAATCTGCGCCTGGCGCGTCGCGAAAGCCGCGATATCGGCGTCCCGCCGCAGCCACTTGATGTCGGGGTGGCGCCGTGCCACGCCGGATGCGGAGCAGGGCACGTCTGCGAGTATCCGGTCGAAGGCTGCGCCGTCCCACCATGTGTCCGGCGCCGTGCAATCCGCGGCGCGTATCTGCGCACGGAGCCCGAGCCGCTCCTGGTCGCGCGTGATACCGGCGCAGCGGGCCGCATCGACATCCAGCGCCGTCAACTCTACGTCTGCCGTTTCGAGAATATGGGAGGATTTGCCGCCCGGTGCGGCACAGGCGTCGAGTACGCGCTGGCCCGCCTGCAGCTGCAGCAGACCTGCCGCGCGTTGCGCTCCGGCGTCCTGCACCGAAACTTCTCCTTGGGCGAAACCCGGAAGTCGATCGACCGGCACAGGCTTGTCGAGCAGCAAAGCGAGGGCACCGACAGGACTTGCGGCGATCCCTTCCGCAGCAAGCCGCGCGGCATAGGCCTGGGGCGAAGTGCGGCGCGCATTGACTCGCAGGCACATCGGCGGGTGCGTGTTGCCGGCCGCCAGCACCTGCTCCCAGGCCGATGGATACGCGATTCGCACGCGGTCTATCCACCATTGCGGATGCCAATGGTGCGCCACCTCGTCGGCTCCCAACCGCGTCTCGATTCCACCACGCGCGCGCAGGAAATTTCGCAGCAGCGCGTTGACGTAACCCTTGGCGCCGCTGCGCTGCATGGCGACGCAGGCGCGCGCGGCCTGGTCGACGACGGTATAGTCGGCGTAGCGACCGGATTCAAGCGCGTAGAAGGAACACCACAACAGCGCTTCGACCAGCCGATCCGTCGTGCCGGCGCGGCGCGAAAGTGCAGCGACAATCGCCTGCGACCGGCCGTAGCGCCGCAGCGTGCCG
>Ga0134123_10002031_pt1 | contig 13265 bp, 8 predicted proteins | sample KB303_FD_96460 | JGI IMG/M metagenome (GOLD analysis project Ga0134123, IMG submission 96460) | Terrestrial soil microbial communities without Nitrogen fertilizer from Kellogg Biological Station, Michigan, USA - KB3-0-3 | ecosystem: Environmental > Terrestrial > Soil > Unclassified ...
GAGGCATCGCTGCAAACAGAAACAATTTGACTATTAGCCGCCAGTCCACTCAGTCCTCCCAGTTCGCTCCAGGAGCTTCCGTTATATTTAGCTACATAATATTTTCCTGAACTGTTGGAAAAGGATCCTGCTGCATAAATATTTCCGGAGGCATCACTGCAAACAGAATAAATATAACCATTGGCCGCCAATCCATTCAGTCCTCCCAGCTCGCTCCAGGTGCTTCCGTTATATATTGCAACATACCTATTTCCTGAACTGTTGGTAAACACTCCTGCTGCATAAATTTTTCCGGAGGCATCGCTGCAAACAGAAAGAATATCATTATTAGCCGCCAATGCATCCAGTCCTCCCAGCTCGTTCCAGGACTGGGCTTTAATAAGACTGCAGAAAAGAAAAAGCGTTGAGAGAAGAAGCATCCCACTTCGCTTCAACTTCGCTAAAGCTATGTTGAACACGTGAAGCCTACAACTACGTTTAAACTCCGTTGCACAAGTCGCGGGAATCCCACTTCGCTGAAACTTCGCGGGATAAATAAAATTTTTCTTCATCTGTAAATGTTTTTATAAGTTTTAAGGCACAGATGGAAAGCCCATGATACATTCATTTCGTTTGGTGATTTTTGAATCATGGGCATTTCATTTTGTGGTTGATTAATCCCGAAGGGACTCCTTCGGAGTTTTTTTGCTTACATTTCCCGGTAGCTATCGGGACGGTTTTCAGCTTCTCCGTTTGAATATAATGTAATGCTCAATCGAAGCGATAAGCATATCCGATAACATCCTATTAACAGCACCTTTCACCTAAAAAGGTGCTGTAATCACACCAAAGATAGGGAATTACAGCACCTTTCTCCTTCCTTCCAAAATCCGCCCTCAAAAAAATTTATTAACAATCTTCAAAAAAAATTTTGCAAATTAAATTTCACCTTTTTTATTGTGATTCATTTGGTGAATCAAAAAAGAATTCGCACTTTCGTATTGCTAATCACGTTGCATAATGTCCAAAAAATTTAATTGTATTTTTTTCAATTGTACAACTTGTCCCGTTCTGACGGGATTGTACATTTTACTTTGTACTTCCTTCTCTCATTCACAAGGCACATGGACGCAAAAGGCAAGTGTTTTTACAACCACAGCGAGGGCGGGGGTTTTTGGCTTTTCCATTGGCGGCAAAGGCTATATGGGAGCCGGTTGGCAGTATAATATACCTATTTATTATAATGATTTTTGGGAATGGGACCAGGGTACAAATGCATGGACGCAAAAAGCGAATTTTGCCGGAAGCGCCAGAGGTGATGCTGTTTCTTTTTCAATTGGCAATAAAGGATATGCGTTAACAGGTTATGACGGTGCTTATGCAACCAATGAATTATGGGAATGGGACCAGGCAGCAAATACCTGGTCGCAAAAAGCAATATTTCCGGGCTTAATGAGGGCTTATGGGGCAGGCTTTTCAATTGGCTTAAAAGGTTACGTGGGGTGTGGTATCAATGGAGGCGTATTAAATGATTTTTGGGAATACGATCAATTAACTGATACATGGTTGCAAAAAGCAGATATTCCGGTGGCAAGGTTCATTTGTGTTTCTTTTTCAATTGGAAACATGGGGTATGTGTGCATTGGAGGATTCAGCAATAGTAATTTATTTAATGATATGTGGGAATTTAATCCTGCTTTAAACACATGGACGCAAAAAGCAAATTTTCCCGGAGGCATCAGGGCTTTCGCTTCAGGATTTTCAATTGGAAATATGGGATATGTCGGCACAGGGTGGGATGGCGGTACTACTTATAATGATTTTTGGCGTTTTGACCCTGCTTTAAATTCGTGGGCTCCGGAGGCCAATTATCCCCATCTGATTACTGATATTGATGATGCTTCATTTTCCATTGGCTGCAAAGGTTATTTTGGGACCGGGGCAACTACCCCAAATTCGGGTGCCCCTTATTTTAGTGATTTTTGGGAATACGAACCAGATACGTGCAGCTTAACAGGCATTGAAATTCCATTCGCCTCAGGCGGATCAGAATTTCTTATTTCACCAAATCCTTTTTCAGAAAAATTAAATATAAGGATTGACAACAACGAGCCTGCGGAAATTATTATTTACGATATGAATTCAAAAAAAGTATTTCATAAAAACTTTACTAATACAGTTTCCATAAACACCAGATCTTTTGCAAAAGGAATTTATATTTATGAAGTGAAAAATAAAAACGGGTATTTAAAAAGAGAGAAGATTGTAAAAAATTAATATTTACGGAACATTCATCACCTTATGGCTCTGCAAAGAAACCTGCCACTGCGGATGCGCTTTTACATAGTCAATGATTAAAGGCATCATATTATTAAACTCGTCATACTCCGGCTGAAGGAAAAGTTTACAACCTGCTTTTACTTCTGAAGCATTTTTTTCTGCCCACTCAAAATCTGATTTGTTATAGACCACAGCTTTTAACTCATCGGCTACTTTCAATAATTCAGGCAAAGAGAATTTGAATTTTTTTGGAGAAACACAAATCCAGTCAAACTTTCCGGTGAGCGGATAAGCGCCTGAAGTTTCCAAAGCAATGGTAAAATTATTTTTATGCAATTCATCGCAGAGAAAGGTAAGATCATGCATCAGCGGCTCACCACCGGTAATAACAACAAACCGGGAAGGAAATTTCAAAGCATCTTCAACAATTTTATCAACTGCAATTACAGGATGCTTTGTCACATCCCATGAATCCTTTACATCACACCACACACAACCGACATCACATCCACCGAGGCGAATAAAGTATGCTGCTTTTCCCGTATTGAATCCTTCACCCTGGATGGTGTAGAAAGATTCCATGATGGGAAGCATATTCATATTTGTGTTTTAATATTGCCACTAATTACACGAATTTACACGAATTTATTTCCGGGTTTTTAGTGTAAATTCGTGTAATTCGCGGCAACACATCTTAAAAATTAATTTCTTTTCTTGCAGCACTCAAAGTGTTTTGCAACAACCTGATTATCGTCATCGGCCCTACTCCACCGGGAACGGGAGTGATGTAACTGCATTTCGGAGACACTTCATCAAACTTTACATCCCCTTTTAATTTGAACCCGCTTTTAGTTTCCGCAGATGAAACACGTGTGATGCCCACATCAATTATTACCACACCTTCTTTTACCATATCAGCAGTGATGAATTCTGCTTTGCCAAGTGCTGCAATTAATATATCAGCCTGCAACGTATGTTCCTTAATATTTTTTGTTTTGCTGTGGCAAACGGTTACCGTGCAATTTCCGGGGTAATCATTTCTTGACATCAGCAGGTTCATCGGCAATCCTACTATATTACTTCTGCCGACAATAACACAATGCTTACCCGAAGTTTCTATTTTATAATGCTCCATCAAGTGGATAATCCCCTTTGGCGTTGCTGCAACATAACAAGGCTGTCCCTGCGCAAGTCTTCCAAGGTTGACAGGGTGAAAACCGTCCACATCTTTTGAAGGAGAAATGGTTTCCGTCACTTTTCTTGCGCTGATATGTTTTGGTAACGGAAGCTGCACGATCAATCCGTCAATATCATTATTTTCATTGATGGAAATAATTTTATCGAGCAATTCTTTTTCAGAAACTGAATTATCAAAACGAAAAAGTGAAGATTTAAAGCCGATCTGTTCACAGGTTTTTACCTTACTGCCGATGTAGGTTTCAGAAGCACCGTCATTGCCCACTAAAATTGCAGCAAGATGCGGAGGTTTTTTCATCAAAGCAACTTCCGCAGCGATCTGTGCTTTGATCGTTTCTGAAGTTTTTTTGCCGTCAAGAAGAATCATAGGCCCCTCCTAACCTCCCCAAAGGGGAGGGAATCAACCCGCAAAGGCCATTTTAAAAAAATGAATCTGCTGTAAATTTTGGTGATTATTTTGGTGATAGGTGCAAGCATTTTACTTTGGTTTGGTTGTGCGTGGTACTCCTCCCCTTCGGGGAGGCCGGGCGGGGCTCTTATCTCGCCCGCGGCATATTCCTCATCATTTGTTTTGCATTTCCACCCGAAAACATTTTCATCATTTTGCGCATGTGCTCAAACTTTTTAATGAGATCATTTACTTCCTGGATATTACGGCCACTGCCAACGGCAATTCTTTTTTTCCTGTTGCCATTCAAAACAGAGGGGTCAGACCGTTCCTTCGGTGTCATCGCCTGTATGATGGCTTCAATGCTTTTAAAAGAACTGTTATCCACATCAATATCTTTCATCGCTTTGCCAACCCCGGGTATCATTCCCATAAGATCTTTAATGTTTCCCATTTTTTTTATCTGCTGTAATTGCGCCAGAAAATCATTGAAGTCAAATTTATTTTTGGCAATTTTCTTTTGCAGCTCGGCCGCTTCTTTTTCATCAAATTGTTCCTGCGCTTTTTCAACGAGCGTAACAATATCACCCATTCCAAGGATACGGTCGGCCATACGTTCGGGATGGAAGACATCAATTGCATCCAGCTTCTCACCTGTTCCGACAAATTTGATCGGTTTGTCAACAACGGATTTAATGGAGATGGCAGCGCCACCACGGGTATCACCATCTAATTTTGTGAGTACAACTCCGTCAAAATTCAAACGTTCATTAAATGCTTTTGCTGTATTGACAGCGTCCTGGCCTGTCATGGCATCCACTACAAATAAAATTTCAGAAGGATTGATTGCATTTTTTATAGCTGCAATTTCATCCATCATCACCTCATCAATCGCAAGACGCCCGGCAGTATCAATGATGACAACATCTTTATCTTTTTGCTTTGCAAGAGCAATTGCATTTTTCGCAATTTGAACCGGGTTTTTATTTTCAACCTCACTGTAAACTTCCACCTCTATTTGCTCACCCAGCACTTTGAGCTGGTCAATAGCAGCAGGACGATATACGTCACAGGCTGCCAGCAAAACATTTTTTCCTTTTTTATTTTTTAAAAAATTGGCAAGCTTTCCTGATAAAGTTGTTTTTCCCGAACCTTGTAATCCTGACATAAGGATTACGGCAGGAGTTCCCTTCAGATTAATTTCTGTCATCGAACCACCCATTAACAGGGCTAATTCATCATGCACAATCTTTACCATCAATTGCGCGGGTGAAACAGAAATCAAAACATTCTGACCAAGCGCTTTTTCTTTTACTGAATCAGTAAAGCTTTTCGCAACTTTATAATTTACGTCTGCTTCCAGGAGCGCTTTACGAACTTCCTTTAATGATTCGGCAATATTAATTTCGGTGATCCGGCCGGTTCCTTTCAGAACCTTGAATGCACGGTCAAGTTTATCACTTAAATTTTCAAACATTTAAAAGGCAAATAAGAGTGAATAAGAATTTTTCAGAGGCGCAAATTTAAACTAATTTAACGTTCGCGCCAAGGATAAAAAAGAACAAACTGTCAGCGTGATTAAGCTGTTTCTTTCTTTAAAGTTTTCTTTTTTAAACTTACCCCTTTCGCCAGTTTGTTTACAGTGTTTTCAAAATCGCTGAATGCATTCATATAAAAAATATAGGCTTCATAGGGCGAATCATATGGACTGAAATACTTATGCACGTCTCCATCGCTCCAGAATTTTGTGCACATATAATAAAAATGATCACTGGTCTGAAGTTTTCCCCAGGTATCAATCAAATCTTTGTTCCCTGTCTTCATTACATCCTTTTCAATTCCATAAATCCTTCTCATGGTCTCTTTCTCGAGATTATTGCTCAGCCAAGCGGAAAGATCGCGTTCTGCATCTGCCCAGGAAGTAAATTCAGGACAATCATATTCATCGCGTGCAGGATACGCCTCAATTATTTCAGAAGGGGTTTTAAAATTAAAATCTTTATGTTTTAAAATGTGTTGCGGAAGGTAATCAAGAAAATCAAAAATTCCTGTGCTTTCCCATTGATGCTCGCCAAATGTTTCATAATCCATAAAAAGATTCACCACCTCGCCATTTCCTGCAACCTTGTGAACCCAGGAGGCAAACGTCTCCGATTTGAGAGGCCACTCCGACCAATTCTGATCAGAAAAACGAAAAGCGATATCATCACTCAAACGATAATTTTTTAACAAGGCTTTTATCTTTTTTGTTCCCTTAGGTTTATAAATAAAATTCGGGGTCCTGGTTCCAAGCACGCGGTCAACGCCTTCGCACAGTATTCCATTATACCCCATTTTTTCAATGAATGCGGCAAGCTCGTTACTATAAATTAATTCAGTATTTCGAAAAACTTTAGGAGTCTGATTAAAATATTTTTTGATAAGCGCATCATGCTTTTCAACTTGTCTTGTAAATTCTTTTTTAGAGTTCAGAAAAGAAAGTGAATGATAGTAAGTTTCAGAAAGAAATTCAACACAGCCCGTTTGAGCAAGGGCCATAAAGGATTTTAAGACATCCGGCCGGTAAATCTCAAATTGTTCCATCGCTGTTCCGCTCAATGAATAACTGATCCTGAATTTTCCCTTATGCCGTTTGATCAAATCCAGCATTTTATTATTGGTCTTGATATAGCATTTATCGGAAACCTTATTCAGAATGAGACGGTTTTTTTCATCATCCTCGTAAAAATGGTCTTTACCAATATCAAAAAACGAATACTTTTTAATACGAAATGGCTGATGAACCTGGAAATAAAGGCAAACTGAAGGCATATTTTGAAATTAAAAATTAAGAATGGAGAATCCGGTGTAAAAAAATCAGTGGTAAAACTATGAAATTATTTTCATTGAGAAAGCTATACGTACGATAAATGTTACGGTCAGAACAGCAGCAGTTTTACTTTTAATTTTATTTTTCGCACTATTTCCGGTTAAATTAATTAAAACTTTAATATTGGCGAAGTGAACATTGTCAATTTAAAAAATAATAAATGGCCTTGTTGTTAATCGTTCTCAGCCTTGCCTGTCTATTTATAATTGCTGTTGGACGGGCGAAATCAAATATTGCAGAAGCAATTCCGGGAAGTCTCATTCTTATGAGCATCCTTGTGGTTATTTCAGCTGAGCTTTTAAGCGTTTTTAATTTTTTCAATTTTTTTCACCTTGTGATTTTTTGGCTCATTGTATTATTTTTTGCAGCCTTAATCATTTTGAGAAATAAATATTATCTCCGATGTAACTTTAAAAAAACAGTTGAACAAATAAGCAAAAATAAAATTCTGTTTTTTTTCATTTCCGGGTTACTGCTGCTATTGTTACTCCAGGGACTTTTTTACCCGCCTAACAGCTGGGACTCGATGACGTATCACATGGGAAGAATTTTACATTGGATCAATAACAATAACATAAACCATTTTCCGACCCATATATACAGGCAAATTTACCAGCCACCGTTTTCCGAATTATTTATTGCTGAAATCTGCATGCTTACTAAATCTGATCTGTTTGCAAATGCTGTACAATGGCTGTTCCTGGCGGGCAGCCTGCCGGTTATTGTACTTATTTGCCGCGAATTTAATTTCAAAAAAAAATCAACATGCCTGTCATTAATTTTTATTTGTACAACCCCGGAAATATTAACAGAGGCATCATCCACACAAAATGATATTGTAGTTTCTTTTTTTATACTCTCGGCCATCCTGTTTTGCATCCGGTCGTATAAAACCAATTCGATGACGGATATTTTTCTGTTATCGTTAGGTGCAGGCCTGGCCTGTCTTACCAAAGGCACTGCATATATTTATTTACTGCCGCTCTTCATCCTGTGGGCGCTTTGTTACATTATTAAACCGGGGAATAAAATTCCGTTCAGAATCCTGGTTATTCCGTTATTATTTATAACCATAAATTCAGGCTATTATTACCGGAATTATAAACTCACAGGCAGTATTTTTGGAAAACCGGAGGAATACTATCTCAACGAAGAGTTCGGCTTTAAAAAATCATTTTTAGGTCTTGCCAAAAATACAGGATTGCATCTTGGTATTTTTCCATTTTCAGAACTCACAAATAAGGCAATCTATAAGCTGCACCACCTGCTTGGTGAGCAGGTTGATAATCCCCGAAACAATTGGTCAGGCACTTATTTTAAACTCGATAAATGGAACCACCATGAGGATAAAAGCTCAAATTTTTTCCAGCTATTATTAATTGCAGCTACCGTATTGATGGTCCTATTAAAATTCAAACAGGACCAAAAACTGATTTATTTTCTACTATGTTTTCCATTGATTGAATTTATTTTATTCAGTCTCCTGTTTAAATGGCAACCCTGGCATTCCCGGTTACATACCCCTGTTTTTTTCATGTTTGCGGTGCCTGTGGGATATTTCTTTGGCGAAAAAATTTTACTAAAAGATTTTGTAAGCAGGTCAGCTCTTTTGATTATTACTTTTTATGCGCTTATCATTATCGTATGCAATCCTTCAAGATTACTGCTGCCTTCTTATATTACACACAGGATCGGGGTGAACGATAACAGGTACACGAAATATTTTACGAATAAGCCGTATGCCCTCGATGATTATAAGCAATTAAGAATATTTTTAAACAATAATCACGGTAAAACCGGGATGATCATCGGAGGTGATACATGGGAATATCCGCTTTATGACCAGGTTTACTTAACTAACGCCCCGATCGCACCTCATTTGGATGTTACAAACATTTCAAAAAATGCCGGGTGGAATGAAAAAACGGACGAATCAAAAATTAAATTTATAATCAGTGAAAGCAAATCAGATACCCTTGTTTTCAACCATAAAATTTTTGAAAAAAAACAAATTTTAGAATATTTTTCTATTTATGAAGTGAAAGAAAAATAACTTACCTCTCTTTGTCCCTGCACATGTATTTTTAAAGATAATTCTTAAGATTCCTTCATTTTGCATTCAGTAAAATTGAGGCTTATTATTTACATTTGCATTTCAAAAACTGTGCACATTAAAGAAATTCAGAATTATTTTTGAAAAACGACTGAATTCATTTTCCCCGTTGTGATCAATGCCGCCTTCAGAAAAAGTCAAAATTATAGAATGCCCCCGCGATGCCATGCAGGGATTGCACGATTTTATTCCGACTGAAATCAAGGCTGATTACATAAATTCATTATTAAAAACCGGCTTTGACACCATTGATTTCGGCAGTTTTGTTTCACCAAAAGCAATCCCGCAGTTGAAGGACACAGCAGATGTATTAGCGAAGCTCGATCTGTCGTCAGTAAAAACAAAATTACTTGCTATTATTGCAAACGTAAGAGGGGCTGAAGATGCATTAAAATTTGAAGAGATTTATTATTTAGGATTCCCGTTCTCCGTTTCAGAAACATTCCAGAAAAGAAATACAAATTCCACCATTGAACAATCATTGGTTACAACAGAAACCATTCAGAACCTTTGTATAAAGCATGGAAAAGAATTGGTCATTTATATTTCGATGGCATTCGGGAATCCTTATGGAGATAAATGGAATTCAGAAATAGTAACACATTGGATAAAAAAAATAATGGAGCTTGGTGTAAAAACTATTTCATTGGCAGATACGGTCGGAATGGCAAAAAGTAAGGATGTGGAATACATGTTTTCACAAATAATTCCGTCCTTTATGGATATTGAATTCGGTGCGCATCTTCATTGTAAGCCGGATAACTGGTATGAAAAAGTAAACGCTGCCTATATGAACGGCTGCCGGAGATTTGATACTGCCATTAAAGGATTCGGTGGATGTCCTATGGCAAAAGATGAATTAACCGGAAACCTTGCAACAGAAAACCTGGTCCAATATCTCGAAGAAAAAAACGTTGTAACCGGGATTGATAAAATACGTTTTAATGAATCAGCCTTAAAGGCCGGAAATGTATTTGCCCAAACAACAAATATTTAGCTTTGAATCCTGGAAGAATTGATTATGGTGAATAAATTTTATTATAAAAAAGCTTTAAAATTTTCAGCAATTATTTTTCTATTGCTTTTAACTTCAGCGCGGTTAATTGCGCAGGAAAGCAAAGGTTTTTTAGAAGTAAGAGGAAAAGTGCAGCAAAATGGCAAAGGGCTTGAAGGCGCCAGCTTAAAGATTTACAAAGGCAATGAACCTATTGATGATATCCTTACAAATGCAGGCGGGCGTTTTATTCTGAACCTGGATTACAATTACAATTACACCCTTGTTTTTTCGAAAAAAGGAGCCATCACAAAATCTCTGCTCATTGATTCAAAAATCCCGGATGAGGAAAAAAATGAAATAGGATTTTTTGAATTTAAAATAGATCTGTTCAGCATACTCGAAGATTCCATCCAGGATGCTATGCCTGCCAAACCCGTTGCAAAAATTTCTTTTGACAACAGGGATGGAATGTTTACCTATGATGAAAAATATTCGGATGCCCGAAAAGGGGAATTTGAACAGATCAAAAAAGACCAGGAAGCTGCGGTAGCAAAGGCACGGCAGGATTCTATTGATAATGCAAAAGCACAGGCCTCAGCATTATCACGAGCTGCAGCCCTTGAAAAAGCACGGCAGGACAGCATAAATAAAGCAAAGGCTTTGGCGGATAAAGCAGAAGCAGCAGAAAAAGCAAGATTAGCCGCGCTTGAAAAAGCCCAACGGGATTCTATTGCAAAAGCTGAAGCTGATTCCCTCGCAAAAGCGCGTGCCGAAGAAAAAACAAGATTAGCGGCATTGGAAAAAGCGCGCCAGGATTCATTAGCGCAGGCTAAAGCAGAAGAGGCAGCCCGTGCAAAGCAATTGGCAGATTCATTGGCAAAAGCTAATGCTGAGGAGAAAGCGCGTTTAGCAGCGCTCGACAAAGCCCGGCAGGACTCTATCACCAGGGCAAAGGCTGAAGAAGCCGCACGTGCAAAATTGGCTGCCGATTCTCTCGCAAAAGCCCAGGCTGAGGAGAAAGTAAAACTTGCTGCGCTCGAAAAAGCACGCCAGGATTCTATATCACAGGCGAAAGCTGAAGAAGCTGCACACGCAAAACAATTGGCAGATTCGCTGGCAAAAGCACAGGCAGAAGAAAAAGTTCGTTTGGCAGTACTGGAGAAAGCAAGACAAGATTCTATTGCAAAAGCTAAAGCAGAAACCGAAGCACGTGCAAGATTTGTTGCTGATTCTACAGCTAAAGTACAGGCAGAGGAGAGAACAAGGCTGGCTGCTTTAGAGAAAGTGCGGCAGGATTCGATTACTAAAGCTGCTGCGGATGAAAAATTAAGACTTGCTGCGCTTGAAAAAGCGAGACAGGATTCTCTTGCAAAAGCAAAAACTGAAGCGGAAGCGCGCGCAAAATTTGCCGCAGATTCAACCGCTAAAGCACAGGCGGAAGAAAAAGCTAGACTGGCAGCGTTGGAAAAAGCACGGCAGGATTCTATTGCAAAATCTGCAGCTGAAGAAAAATTGAGGCTCGCTGCTCTTGAAAAAGCGAGGCAGGATTCAATTGCGAAAGCTAAGACGGAGGCGGAGGCACGTGCAAAATTTGTTGCAGATTCAATTGCAAAGGCTCAGGCAGAAGAAAAAACAAGGCTGGCAGCTTTAGAAAAGGCACGGCAGGATTCTATTGCAAAAGCAGCGGCAGATGAAAAATTAAGACTAGCAGCCCTTGAAAAGGCACGGTTGGATTCCATTGCAAAAGCAAAAACTGAAGCAGACGCAAGGGTAAAATTTATTGCGGACTCCATTTCAAAAGCGCAGGCAGAAGAAAAACTAAAGCTCGCAGCTTTGGAAAAAGCACGGCAGGATTCACTTGCCAAAGCAAAGACTGAGGCGGATGCCCGCGCAAAGTTTGTTGCCGACTCCATTGCAAAAGCGCAGGCTGAAGAAAAAGCACGTCTTGCTGCCCTGGGAAAAGCAAGACAGGATTCTATTGCAAAAGCACAGGCTGAAGCCCAGGCGAGAGCAAAAATTGTTGCCGACAGCATTAAACGCGCCAATGAGGATGCCCGGATTGCAGCTCAGAAGGAAGCGCTTGCAAAAGCTAATACCCAGACAAAAAAGGAGACGGTAGAAAAAATTGCTTTGCCAACTCTTGATAAGGACTATCCGGAAGGAATTTCTGACGAAACACTTAAAGAACCCAACCGTACCATTTACAGAACGGTGATCAAGAAAGCGACAGACCAGGACGTGTTTTTAAAAATTGTATATTCTTATGCAACCTATTATTTCAAGAATGGAACCAGCTTATCGGAAGCAAACTACCAGACAGATCTCAAAGTGGTTAAAGCAAAGCTGAATGAAAAATAGCGCTTTGCATGCAAATCCGAATTTGTAAGAGTTAGCAAGTGAAGGTCATTATCCCGGACCCGGAGTAAATCGCTTTATTTTCATTTTTCAATTAAATTTTTTATTTCTTTTATGGAAATTATTTACTTTTCTCATCTCTTAAAGAAAAATTAAAATGAAAAAAATACTTATAGCATTACCGGTTGTATTTTTTATAACCGGATGGTTTACTTATTCATATGCAGATGATATTAAAAATGTAAATAACACTGATGTTAAAGAAGTAAAAGTTTATTTGAATGGTGCAATGGTTTCACGAACCGGCAAAACCGCTGTTGAAACAGGCGTAACAAAAATTATTTTTGAAAATCTTTCTTCCTCTATTAATCCGCAGAGTATAAGTGTTTCCGGGAAAGGAGATTTTACGATTTTATCAGTGGTCCATCAATTGAATTACCTGAACAATGAAAAGAAAACACCTGAGACAAAATTGCTGGAGGATTCTCTTGAAAATCTCAATTACCGCATGAACCAGTTGCAAAACCGAAAAAGTGTTTTGAATGAAGAACAAAATATGCTGCTCGCAAATAAAACTGTTGGCGGTGCAAATACAGGTGTAAATTTTATGGACCTTAAAAATGTTTCAGAATTTATAAAGTTACGCCTTACGGATATTAAAGAGAAAATATTAGCGGAGAGTACCAATGAAAAAAAACTTAAAGAGAAAATTGACCAGGTACAACAGCAACTGAATATTTTGAATGCAAAACGAAACAGCCCAACCAGCAATATAGAGGTGACTGTTTCAGCCAAATTGAGAACGAACGCGCAATTCGATATCAGCTATCTTGTAAATAATGCGACCTGGAGCCCGTTTTATGATGTCCGGTCAAAAGACGCTTCCAGTCCTGTGCAGCTTTCATACAAGGCGAATGTAAGCCAGGCAACGGGCGAGGACTGGGATAAAGTAAAGTTGATTTTATCAACGGGAAATCCTGCATCAGGAGGCACGAAACCTGAATTATCACCGTGGTATCTTGATTTTTTTACGCCTCAGACTTATTATTGGCGGGGCGGAAAAAAAGACCATGATGATAGATCGGCA
>Ga0134123_10002032_pt1 | contig 13257 bp, 12 predicted proteins | sample KB303_FD_96460 | JGI IMG/M metagenome (GOLD analysis project Ga0134123, IMG submission 96460) | Terrestrial soil microbial communities without Nitrogen fertilizer from Kellogg Biological Station, Michigan, USA - KB3-0-3 | ecosystem: Environmental > Terrestrial > Soil > Unclassified ...
CACACGAAGCACCCACACGCATCGGCTGTTTGATTTTTTAAAGAGCAGGTTGGTTGCGGGGGCAGGATTTGAACCTACGACCTTCGGGTTATGAGCCCGACGAGCTGCCAGACTGCTCCACCCCGCGACCGGATTGAAACTCGACAAGAAAGAAAATCGAGTCTCAAGACGCGGGATGATAGCAACGTAACGAGATGCGCGTCAACCGAAGACCGGGAGCGACTCACGCACCGCCGAAATTTTCAATCCTCTTCCAACCAATCCAGCAACGGTTGCCACTGCTCGAGGTCGCGCGCGCTCAGGTAATCCGGCAAGTCGAAAACGCTCAGACCGTTAAAAGCCGCATTCACGTACACCTGCGTATCACGCAGATAGGTCAGCACGGGTAACTTGAACTGGGCAAGAAAGGCTTCCAGAGTGGTCGCGGCTTTTGTCCTTGGATCGACCCGCATGCCAACGATGCCCACGAAGGTCTTGTGCTTCCTTACCGCCTTTTCGTCCATCAGGATTTGCAGGAAAGCACTCGTTGCTGCCATGTCGAACACTGACGGCTGGACCGGAATCAGCACCTTCTGGGCGAGTTTCAATGCATGCGCGAGGTTCTTGCCATGCAGCCCCGCCGCGGAATCCAGGATCAGCCAGCTCGAGCCGCGGGGAAGCGACGGATCGTCCTCGCCCTCTGCACCCAGCCTGCGAATCGCGGGCCGGTCGGTCGGACGAATTGCGAGCCAGTTCAGCGAAGACTGTTGGCGGTCGAGATCCCACAGGAAAACCTTTTCCCCGCGATTCGCCAGCGACCCTGCCAAATTGGTCGCGAGCGTGGTCTTGCCGGATCCGCCCTTCGGATTGGCAACCAGAACGGCTCTCATGTTGTTCCCCAGAACGGCACCGTCGTTGTCTGCTGACGGACGGCTAATATTCACGCCGGATTAGCTTGTATCTCTCCGGACTTGTCTTCGTTCGGCAACGCTTCGGCTGCCCCCACTTCCGACCCCTCGAATTGTTCCGGTCCAACAACAGCCCGCTGCTCCGCCTCGACCAATGATGCGAGATCCTTTAACGGGGGCAGTTCATCCAGCGAGCGCAGGTTCAGGTCGTCCAGAAACATCCGCGTGGTGGAGTAAAGTACCGGCCTCCCAGGTACTTCGCGGTGGCCAACCTCGTCGACCCACCCTCGCGCCTCGAGTGCCTTGAGTATGCCGCTGGATACCGTAACGCCACGAATTTCCTCAATATCTCCGCGCGTCACCGGCTGGCGGTAAGCGATGATGGCGAGCGTCTCCAATACCGCCCGCGAGTATTTCGGCGGTTTCTGGGGATTCAACCGGTCCAGAAATCTCTGGTACTCGGGACGAACCTGAAACCGCCACCCGCTCGCCACGTTGACCAGTTGTGCGCCTTTGTCGGCCCATTCAGCGCGGAGTTCTTCCAGCATGCGGCGAATCACGTCGGCGCCAACATCCTCCTCGAACATCTTTCTCAGATCGACCACGGGGAGGGGCTCGGCACTGCTCAACAGCGCAGCTTCCAGCACGCGCTTGATTTGGGATGCATCAGACAGAGGAGGTGATTCCATGATTCAGCTTCACGTAAATAGGTGAATTGGCACCCTGTTGGGTGATCTGTACGAGACTTTCGCGGGCCAATTCCAGTATTGCAAGAAAACTGACCACGAGAACAGCGACCCCGGCGCTTTCGTCAAACAGGTCCTCGAAGCGGACGAATCGCAAGTGCTGCAGATTGCGCAAGATACGGCTCATATGCTCACGGACAGATAGTTGCTCGCGGGTGATTCTGTGGTGACGGCTGACGTTTGCGCGCGCGATCAGTCCCAGCCACGCGTTGCGCAAATCCTCGGGATTTACGTCTGGAAGACTCTGCTCGACCTCCCGGTCCAGCCAGACCTGCACCAGCGCGAAATCTCTTCCGAGCTGAGGCAACTCATTAAGCTGTTGGCTGGCGAGCTTCATGCGTTCGTATTCGAGTAGACGCCGCACCAGTTCAGCGCGCGGATCCTCTTCGTCGGGGCTCGCTTGCGCCGGCCGCGGCAGCAGCATCCTCGATTTGATCTCGATCAGCAGCGCAGCCATCAACAGATACTCGGCCGCAAGCTCGAGCTGATGCTGCCGCATCACCTCGACGTATTCCATATATTGGCGGGTCAGGCTCGCCATCGGGATGTCTAGGACGTCGACGTTGTGCTTGCGGATCAGATAGAGCAGAAGGTCCAACGGACCCTCGAAAGTCTCGAGAAAAACCCGCAACGCGTCCGGCGGGATGTACAGGTCGCCGGGCAGTTCGTGCACGGGCTCGCCGCGAAATAGCGCAAGCGGTTCGGCAGGGGATTGGACGGTCATGTTCTTTTATGGCGGAACGCCGCCGGTTGCCGCCGCGATGCGAAAGCGCAGCCTCGCCGCTTAGCGGTCGCAGAGGACCGGCGCGTTTCAAGGCCGGAATTATCGTTCAAATCCGCGGCGCCATCCAGCCGCAGACTGATAATTCAAGCGGCGGCGGCGGCCACCGGGTGTTTGCCTTTTTCGAAGCGGGTTTTGCCGGTAACCGAGGTAACGCGGATTACATCCTTGGGACCAAATCGCCCCTCGAGAATTTCCTTGGCGAGGGGGTTCTCGATCGTCGACTGGATGGCCCGCTTCAGAGGCCTGGCGCCGAAAACGGGATCGAAGCCGACATGAGCCAGCTCGGTTAACACCGAATCGTCCACTTCCAGCTTCATTTCCATGGCCGCCAGACGCTTCTCCAGGTAGCCGATCTGGATTTTCGCGATTGATTTGATGTGTTTCTCGTCCAGCGCGTGGAAGACCACCACTTCGTCGATACGGTTGACAAATTCCGGCCGGAAATAGGACTTGACCTCGCCCATCACTGCCAGCTTGATCAACTGATAGTCGTCTCCAGCCATCTGCTGGATCATCTGACTGCCCAGGTTGGACGTCATCACGATCACCGTGTTCTTGAAATCCACGGTGCGCCCTTGTCCGTCGGTCATGCGGCCATCCTCCAGCACCTGCAGCAGCACGTTGAACACGTCCGGATGGGCCTTTTCGACCTCGTCGAGCAAGATCACCGAGTAGGGCTTGCGGCGTACCGCCTCGGTCAGATAACCGCCCTCCTCGTAACCCACATAGCCGGGCGGCGCGCCGATCAGCCGGGCAACCGAATGCTTTTCCATGAACTCGGACATGTCGATGCGGATCAGATGATCCTGCGAGTCGAACAGGAACTCGGCCAGTGCCTTGCAGAGTTCGGTCTTGCCGACACCGGTCGGCCCCAGAAACAGGAACGAGCCGTAAGGACGGTTTGGATCGGCTAGCCCCGCGCGCGAACGCCGGATTGCGTCCGATACCATGCGCACTGCTTCGTCCTGCCCTACCACGCGCTCGTGGAGCCTCTTTTCCATGTGCAGGAGCTTCTCGCGCTCGCCCTGCAGCATTTTGGAAACCGGAATCCCGGTTGCGCGCGAAACCACTTCCGCGATTTCCTCCGCGCTTACCTGGGTGCGCAGCAGCTTGAATTTTGGCCGGTCAGGTTGGTTCTCCGCCTTCTTGAGTTGGGATTCCAGATTGGGAATCTTGCCGTACTGGAGTTCGGAGACTTTCTGCCAATCGCCCTTGCGCTTGGCGGCTTCCATTTCCAGCTTCAGTTTCTCCAGCTCTTCCATGATGTGTTGGGAGCCTTGAACCTGGGCCTTTTCTGCTTTCCAGATTTCTTCCAGGTCGACGTACTCGCGCTCCAGCTTCTTGATTTCCTCTTCGATCAGGGCCAGCCGTTTTCGCGATCCCTCGTCCTTTTCCTTCTTCACCGCCTCGCGTTCGATCTTGAGCTGAATCATGCGGCGCTCGAGCCTGTCCATTTGCTCCGGCTTCGAGTCGATTTCCATCTTGATGCGGGCCGCCGCTTCATCGATCAGGTCGATCGCCTTGTCGGGCAGGAAGCGGTCGGTGATATAGCGATGTGATAGCTCGGCTGCAGCCACGATCGCCGGATCAGTAATTTCCACGCCGTGATGCAGTTCGTACTTCTCCTTCAATCCGCGCAAGATGGCGATGGTGCTTTCGACCGATGGCTCATCGACCAGCACCTTCTGGAAACGGCGTTCGAGTGCCGCGTCCTTTTCGATGTACTTTCGGTATTCGTCCAGCGTGGTCGCCCCGACGCAATGCAGCTCGCCGCGGGCAAGGGCGGGCTTGAGCATGTTGCCGGCATCCATTGCTCCTTCGGCCTTGCCGGCGCCGACCATCGTATGGAGTTCATCGATGAATACGATGACGCGGCCCTCTTCCTGCGAGATTTCCTTGAGCACGGATTTGAGCCGTTCCTCGAATTCACCGCGGTACTTGGTTCCGGCGAGCAACGCCGCCATGTCGAGACTGAGAACGCGCTTGCCTTTCAGCGTTTCCGGCACCTCTTCGTTGATGATGCGTTGCGCCAGGCCTTCGACAATCGCGGTTTTTCCCACCCCCGGCTCGCCGATCAATACGGGATTGTTCTTGGTGCGCCGCTGCAGAATCTGGATCACTCTGCGGATCTCGTCGTCGCGCCCGATCACCGGGTCAAGCTTGCCGATGCGCGCACGCTCAGTCAGATCCAGCGTGTATTTTCTCAGCGCTTCGCGCTGCCCTTCCGCTTCCTGACTTTGCACACCCTCGCCGCCACGCACCGCAGTGATGGCCTGTTCGAGCGCCTTGCGATTGACCCCGTGACTCTTCAGAAGCTTGCCGGTTTCACCCTTGTCGTCCGCCAGCCCAAGGAGAAACAATTCCGAGGCGATAAACTGGTCTCCGCGCTTCTGCGCTTCCTTGTCGGTGAGATTCAAAAGGTTGGTAAGTTCGCGCGAGACGCTGACCTCTCCGCCGTGGCCCTCCACCTTGGGTAGCCTGTCGATGCTGGCGTTGAGTGCCTCTTTCAGCGGCGGTACATTGGCACCGGCACGGGCAAGCAAGGACGCGGTGCCGCCGTCATCCTGCTCCAGCAGCGCAAGCAGCAGATGTTGTGGCTCGATGTACGGATTGTCCCGGCCCACGGCCATGCTCTGGGCATCGGCGAACGCCTGTTGAAACCGGGTAGTAAGTTTGTCGAAGCGCATTGCTATTCCTTCGGTTCCGGGGATTACTGCGCTAGATTGGGTGGTGGCAGACCGATTTCAACGGGTCGGGCTCGGCAGGTCAACTACCTGCGGCTCGCCGTTGCCGACCGGCCGCAAAACTGGCAGATTTGACGATAAGTAGCCTTCTGGAGACCCGGCGAATTCATGAATAATTTCCGACTGCTACCGATTCTGCTGAGCGTGCTGACGCTCCCTGCCCTGGCTGACGACCAGCGCGATGCCGCGCGCGCCACCGCATCCGAACTGATTCAGCGGCTCGGCAGCGTTCTCAAGCAAGAAATGACCGCGGGCGGGCCGGAGCAGGCTATCGCGGTCTGTCGGGATATTGCTCCGGGACTTGCGGGGGAGCTGTCCAGAAAGACGGGCGCCCGCGTCGCTCGGGTTAGCCTCAGGACGCGCAATCCGCTGCTCGGCCAGCCAGATGCCTGGGAACAACGCGTGCTCGCGGAGTTCGACCAGCAGGCGGCACAGGGGGTCAAGCCCGAGACGATGGAGCGCTCCGAGGTCGTAACTGAGCCGCAGGGACGCTTTTTCCGCTACATGAAGGCGATCCCAGTACAGCCGTTGTGCCTGACCTGCCACGGTGTGAACGATGCGATTCCGGCTGCGGTGAAGGGCAGGCTGGCCGCCGACTATCCGCACGACCGCGCAACCGGTTATGCGTTGGGCCAGATTCGCGGCGCCGTGACGATCAAGCAGCCCGTGGAGTCGCAATGATCTTCCCGCAGTTCTTCGACGCTGCCTCCTCGACATATACCTATATCGTTGGGGATGCCGGGCGCAAGGAGGCGGTAATAGCCCGGCCACGACTATGCCGGCCGGCACGTGAGTACCATCGCCGAAGAAAGGGAAACCAACCCGCGTCTGCTCGGCAAGACCCGCGACCAGTTCATCCAAATGATGCGTACGCTCGACCTGCCCGAGCCTAAAAAGATGGCCGAAGCCGTGCCGGCTAACCTGCGCAGCGGGACTGGCTGATGGATTCGCCTGTTGCGCTGAAGGCGCTGGTATTTGATGCCTACGGAACCTTGTTCGATGTGCATTCAGTGATTGCCGAGTGCGAAGCCTTGTTTCCTGGGCAAGGCGGCTCGCTCTCCCGGCTGTGGCGCACAAAACAGCTCGAATACACCTGGCTGCGCAGTCTCATGGGGCGCTACGCCGATTTTTCCGCGATCACCCGCGCTGCGCTGATTACCGCGTGCAACACCTTGCGTCTGCAGCTGACCGGAGCCTCAACCGGTCGCTTGATGGACGCTTACCTGATGTTGAAAGCATTTCCGGACGTCGCGGAGACACTTACCAGCTTCAACGACTGCAAGCTCGCCATTCTGTCCAACGGCTCGCCCGCGATGTTGAACTCGGTGGTTCGCCACAACGGTCTCGACCGGTTGTTCGATGCCGTGCTCAGCGTCGATGCGTTGAGGATCTTCAAGCCGCATCCGAGCGTTTATGCCTACGCCGCAGAGCGTTTGCAGACGCCGCCGGGCGCAATCGGATTTGTGTCCTCGAACTTCTGGGATGTGGCCGGAGCCACCTCGTTCGGATTCCGCGCGTTCTGGATAAACCGCTCCGGAAGTGTACCCGACGACCTCGACTGTCAGCCGGCCGCCGTACTGCCCGGGCTCACCGGCCTGCCTGCCCTGCTCAAGTCGCGGTCTGGGCAGCCGGCTGCCTGAACTCCTGCTTTGCCTTCGGGTAGGGATATAGCATGTTGAATGCCACGCTATGTCCCGCGGACTCGACGATGCGCACATGTTCGCGCCGCAATTCGCGCGCATGCCGGCAACCGCAGGAATGCGCGATCATGTCGATTTCCTTGTTCATGCTAATCGCATAGTTCGCCACCCGCATATACTTTTCCTCCACCACCAACCCGCGCTGCAGGCGCCTGTTGTGCGTGGTTACGCCGGTAGGACAGGTGTTGGTGTGGCAGCGCAGAGCCTGGATGCAGCCGAGCGCGAACATGAAACCGCGCGCGGTATTGACGAAGTCTGCTCCCACGCACAGCGCCCATGCGGCCCTCGCCGGAGTGATCAGCTTGCCGGCGGCCACCACGCGAATGCGCTCCCTGAGTCCGGCCTCGAGCAGCGCATCCACCACTCGGGGCAGGGCTTCCGCGATCGGCAGGCTCATATGATCGGCGAGCGCCTGCGGCGCCGCGCCGCTACCGCCTTCGCCGCCATCGATGACCAGAAAATCCGGCGCCGCGTCCAGACCGCGCTGCAGAATCGCGTTACAGAGGTCGTTGATCAACTGCCATCCGCCGATCGCGGTCTTCACCCCGACCGGACGGCCGCTCAGATTGCGCACCAGCATGACCTTGTCGAGCAACTCGTTGACGTTGGCGATATCGTAGTGCCGGTTCGGACTGATCGAGTCCCTCCCCGCGGGAATTCCGCGGATGCGCGCAATCTCTGCGGTCACCTTCGCTGCTGGCAGCACGCCGCCTTTACCGGGCTTCGCGCCCTGGGACAACTTGATTTCGAACGCCTTTACCACTGCGCCAAGTTCGCGGGCGCGTTCGCGCGAGAAACTGCCGTCGGCATCGCGGATGCCGTAATTCGCGGTGCCGATCTGCATGATCAAGTCGCAGCCGCCTTCGAGGTGATATGGGGCGAGGCCTCCTTCGCCGGTGTCCACCCAGCACCCGGCCAGTGCGGCTCCCCGCGAAAGCGAGCGCACGGCAGGCTGAGAGATTGCTCCGAAGCTCATGCCGCTGACATTGACGATAGAGCCGGCTTCGAACGGGTGTTCGCAATAGCCTTCGCCGATCAACAGTGGCGGCGTGGGCAGGCGGTCTTCCTCCAGCACCGGAAAAGGCGCATTGACGAAAATGATCGAGCCGGGCTCACGCAGGTCATTGGTGGAACCGAAACCGATGATGCCGCCCTCGTTCTTGGCCAGCCGGTATACCCAGCCGCGACTGGCGCGATTGAAGGGCATCTCGTCGCGGTCGCCGGCAAAGAAATACTGGCGGAAATATTCGCCCTGTTTCTCGAAGAAATAGCGCAGCCTGCCGATGACCGGATAGTTACGCAGGACGGTGTGTTTTTTTTGGGTGACGTCCTGCACGAACCAGAACATGATCAGTCCGACCAGGATCAGGCCAAGAATGGTCCCGATCCCATATGAGAGCACCCCCATTACACCCGACATCAACGCCTCCCGCGATAGAATGCCGCCTTCAGTTTATGGGAATCCCGTGAATTTGGCACTGGCGATCAGAAGCGACGTCGAGCGTGCGCTGGCCGAGGACATCGGCAGCGGCGATGTCACCGCACGATTGGTGCCTCAGAACGAAACGGCGCACGCACGAGTGCTCACCCGCGAGGCCGCGGTGTTGTGCGGCAGCGCGTGGTTTGAAGAAGTATTTCGCCAGATCGATGCCGCAATTGCAGTGAAGTGGCAGGCAGGAGACGGCGACCGCGTAACGCCGAACCAGGTGCTGTGCGAAGTTCAGGGCCGGGCCCGCGGCATGCTTACCGCAGAACGGACTGCGCTCAACTTCCTGCAAACCCTGTCGGGCGTGGCTACCCGGACGCGCGCATTCGTGGATGCGATTGCGGGAACAAAAGCGATTGTCCTCGATACACGCAAGACGCTTCCGGGATTGCGTCAGGCGTTCAAGTATGCGGTTCATTGCGGCGGCGCCAGTAATCACCGCATGGGGCTTTTCGACGGTGTCCTGATCAAGGAGAACCATATTGCAGCTGCAGGAGGCATTGAGCCCGCGCTAAGGCAGGCCCGGAAAATAGCTGGAAAGATTCCCGTGCAGATCGAAGTAGAGTCCCTCGCTCAGTTGAACTCAGCGATCGAAGCGGGCGCCGAACTTATTTTGCTCGATAACTTCGATCTGGCGGGCCTGCGTGAAGCCGTGAAGGTTGCCGCTGGACGCGCGGCGCTGGAGGCGTCCGGCGGGGTGACCCTCGATACCGTGCGGGCCATCGCCGAGACCGGAGTGGACCGCATTTCTATCGGTACTCTGACCAAGGATGTGCACGCGGTGGATCTGTCGATGCGTTTCGGTTCCTGATAGTCGCTGCCAGACAGGCCGGCTCACCCGACGCCGTCGCCTCAAAGCGATTTCGGCAAATTCTCCCCGATCACCTGCTCGATGGCGGAGCGGGTAGCGTCAACTACCACCGGCTTCGTGCTCTGCGAGATTGCGGTGTCAGGATCTTTTAACCCGTGGCCGGTCAGGGTGCAGACGATGGTCGTGCCTTCGCCGATGACACCGAGCTCCAGGTCCTTGAGCACTCCGGCCATCGAAGCCCCCGAAGCCGGTTCGCAGAAAACTCCCTCGGTCTCGGCGAGAAGTTTCTGGGCGCGCAGGATTTCTGCATCGGTGCATTCGTTGAACCAGCCACCGGATTCGCTTTTGGCCGCCCAAGCCAGTTTCCAGGATACCGGGTGACCGATCCGGATCGCGGTGGCAATGGTCTCGGGTTCATCCACCATCGCACCGCGCAGGAAGGGGGCGGCACCTGCCGCCTGGTAGCCGAGCATGATCGGCCGCCGGGTGGCGATGGGCTTGGCCAGGTACTTGCAATCGCCCTCGCAATGTGAGCAGCTTGCGGTGTTTTTGCCCACCGCCTCGCTGTAGCCCATCCAGTGTGCCGAGATGTTGCCCGCATTGCCAACCGGCAGCGCATGGTAGTCGGGCGCGTCGCCCAGTGCCTCGATCACCTCGAAAGCGATGGTCTTCTGGCCCTGCAGCCGATACGGGTTTATCGAGTTGACGATGTTCACCGGCATGCTCTGTGCGACTTCCTGCACCAGCCGCATGCCGTCGTCGAAATTGCCGCGGATCTGGATCACCACTGAGCCATGCATCATCGCCTGAGAAAGTTTGCCAAGTGCGATCTTGCCTTCCGGGATCAGCACATAACAGGTGATCCCGGCGCGGGCGGCATAGGCGGCGGCGGCGGCCGAGGTATTTCCGGTGGAAGCACAGATGATCGCGCGGGCGCCCTCTTCCACCGCCTTCGTCACCGCCATGGTCATGCCGCGGTCCTTGAACGAACCGGTCGGATTCACTCCTTCGAACTTGCAGAAGATGCGCACGCTCCTGCGGATCAGCCTGGGCAGGTTGATCAGTTCGACCAGCGGCGTGTTGCCCTCGTTGAGGGTGATTACGCGCGTGTTGGGCCCGACCGGAAGTCGGTCCCGGTAACGGTTGATGAGGCCGGCATAGTGGTTCTTCATATTTTCGGAATTCTAGTTGCGGCCGAGTTGTTCGAGGCGTATGCGAGTGACCTTGCCGGATACTACCGGCAGCGACTCGATGCGCGTGATCGCTGCATTGACGTTCTTCTCCTGGGTCAGGTGGGTCAACATGATAATGTCCACCTGCTCTTCGCCCTCGCTTGGCTCTTTCTGCACCATCGCATCGATCGAAATCGACATGTCGGCCAGGATACGGGTGATATCGGCAAGCACGCCGGGGCGATCCAGCACTCTGAGCCGCAGATAGTACGAAGTCTCGACTTCCTCCATCGCGAGGATCGGCGCGTCGGACATCCGGTCCGGCTGGAAAGCCAGGTGCGGCACCCGGTGCTCCGGATCGGCGGTATGCATTCGGGTCACATCCACCAGGTCTGCCACCACGGCTGAGGCGGTCGGCTCGGCGCCCGCCCCGGCGCCGTAATACAGCGTCGCGCCGACCGCGTCGCCCTTGACCAGTATGGCGTTCATGACGCCTTCTACGTTGGCGATCAGGCGCCGCGAGGGGATCAGCGTCGGATGCACGCGCAATTCGATGCCGGCGCGTGTGCGCCGGGTGATGCCCAGCAACTTTATGCGGTAGCCAAGTTCCTCCGCGTAGCGGATGTCCTCGCGGGTAAGTTTGGAAATGCCCTCGGTATACGCCTTGTCGAACTGCATCGGGATGCCGTAAGCGATCGCCGCCATGATGGTCAGCTTGTGTGCGGCATCCACACCCTCGATGTCGAAGGTTGGATCGGCCTCGGCGTAGCCGAGGCGCTGAGCCTCGGCCAGCACATCCGCGAAACTCGAACCCTTCTCGCGCATCTCCGACAGGATGAAATTCGAGGTCCCGTTGATGATTCCGGCTATCCATTCAATGCGGTTGGCGGTCAGGCCCTCGCGCAGCGCCTTGATAATCGGCACACCCCCGGCCACCGCCGCTTCAAACGCGACCATCACCCCCTTTTTCTGCGCGGCCAGGAAAATCTCATTTCCGTGCGTAGCCAGCAAGGCCTTATTGGCGGTCACGACATGCTTGCCGCTCTCGATCGCGGCCAGAATGAGTTCCTTCGCCGCTTTGGTCCCTCCGATCAGTTCGATCACGATGTCGATCTCGGGGTTGCGAATGACCTTGTAAGGGTCATCGGTTAGCTCGGCGGCAGCGCCCACTACGCTGCGCGCCCGCGCGAGATCCTTGTCGGCGACCATCTTGATGACGATGCCGCGGCCCGCCCGTCGGGTGATCTCTTCCTGGTTGCGGCTGAGCACCGCGAACGTCCCGCCGCCCACTGTGCCGATGCCGAGCAGGCCAACTTGAATCGGTTTCATTGAAACTCTTTTCGGAACGAGAAAGAGGTGATGAAGAATCCTTCGCGAAAATAGAATCGATGTGCCCGGGTGCGCTGCGTGCCCGACTCCAGGTCCAACCCCGGACAGCCGCGTTCACGGGCGACCTGCTGAAGGTAAGTCATCAACGCACGGCCGACTCCGCAGGAACGCTCGCTTTCAGCGGTCACCAGGTCATCGACATAAAACCGGCGGCCGGCATGAGTGTTTTCGAACTCACGGTAGACCGCTACCCCCACCACTTTCTCGCCCTTCACCGCAACGCACATTTCGCCTCCATCGCGAATGACCCGCTGCATTTTGGCGGCATACCCGGCAGGCAATTGCGGACGCAACTGCCTGTGCACAGCCTCGGCGGCAGCGAGCCACTCTGGCTCCATGACTCTTCCGCTTTTCCCGGTGATCTGGACGATGTGCAAGGTCTCGGCAGTCATGATCGATCTCTACACAAAAAGATCGGGCGTCGCACGCCCGATCGAATCAACATCGGAAAAAATCGCCGCGCTGTTTGCGACGTGACTCTCTCTCGGAGGCCTAAGCCGAAACCAGACGGGGACCCGGCGAAAGCAATCCGTCGCGGCGGAACATCTCCTTGATCCCCCGCACAGCCTGCCGGGTCCGCGCTTCGTTCTCGATCAAGGCGAAGCGCACGTGCTCGTCGCCGTAGTCGCCGAAGCCGATTCCGGGAGACACCGCCACCTTTGCGTCGACCAGCACTTTCTTGGCAAATTCCAGCGATCCCATTTTTTTATAAGGTGCGGGAATTTCCGCCCAGATATACATCGACGCCTTGGGCACCTGCACCATCCAGCCTGCCTCATGCAGGCCCCGAGCAAGCACGTCCCGGCGCTTCTGATATTTCTCGCAGATTTCGCGCACACAGTCCTGGGGACCCTCGAGCGCGGCGATGGAGGCCACCTGTATCGGCGTAAAGCTGCCGTAGTCATGGTAGCTCTTGATGCGCGCCAGCGCGGACACCAGTTCCTTGTTGCCGACCATGAAGCCCACTCTCCAGCCGGCCATGTTGTAGCTCTTGCTCATGGTGAAGAATTCGACCGCAACTTCACGGGCGCCGGGTACCTGCATGATCGATGGCGCCTTCCAGCCGTCAAAGCAGATGTCCGCGTAGGCCAGATCGTGCACCACCAGGATGCCATAGTCTTTCGCCAGCGCCACCACCCGCTCGAAGAATTCGAGCTCAACGCATTGCGCGGTCGGGTTGCTCGGGAACCCGAGGATCATCATCTTCGGCTTGGGTATGGACTCGCGGATCGCCCGCTGCAATTCCTGGATGAAATCGATTCCCGGAGTCATGCGCACGGAGCGGATATCAGCACCGGCGATCACCGCTCCGTAAATATGGATCGGATAACTCGGATTCGGCACCAACACGGTATCGCCGTGATCCAGGGTCGCAAGCATCAGGTGCGCGAGCCCCTCCTTCGAGCCGATCGTGACGATCGCCTCGGAATCCGGGTCAAACGTCACGCCATAGCGCGTCTGATACCAGTTACAGATCGCCCGGCGCAGACGCGGAATCCCCTTGGACATCGAATACCCGTGGGTATCAATGCGCTGGG
>Ga0134123_10002033_pt1 | contig 13255 bp, 10 predicted proteins | sample KB303_FD_96460 | JGI IMG/M metagenome (GOLD analysis project Ga0134123, IMG submission 96460) | Terrestrial soil microbial communities without Nitrogen fertilizer from Kellogg Biological Station, Michigan, USA - KB3-0-3 | ecosystem: Environmental > Terrestrial > Soil > Unclassified ...
GCAGCCCGAACAGCGTCGTGAACTTGATCACCGGGTTCATCGCCACCGACGAGGTGTCCTTGAACGGATCGCCGACCGTGTCGCCGACGACCGTCGCCGCGTGAAGCGGCGTGCCCTTCGCCTTCAGCTCGACCTCGACGATCTTCTTCGCGTTGTCCCACGCACCGCCGGCGTTCGCCATGAAGATCGCCTGGAAGAGGCCGAACAGCGCGATGGAGATGAGATACCCGATGAAGAAGTACTCGTTCAGGAACGCGAACGCGAGCGTCGAGAAGAACACGGTGAGGAAGATGTTGAACATCCCGCGCTGCGCGTAGATGGTGCAGATCTCGACGACCTTCTTGCTGTCCTCCACCGACGCCTTCTCGACGCCGTCGAGCTTGATGTTGGCCTTGATGAACTCGACCGCGCGGTACGCGCCCGTGCTGACGGCCTGCGTCGCCGCGCCCGTGAACCAGTAGATCACCGCGCCGCCCGTCACGAGCCCGAGGAAGAACGGCGGGTACAGCAGGCCGAGCTTCTCGATGTTCTGCGTGAGCCCGTGCGTGAGCACGAAGATGATCGAGAAGATCATCGTCGTCGCGCCGACGACGGCCGTGCCGATGAGGACAGGCTTCGCCGTCGCCTTGAACGTGTTGCCGGCGCCGTCGTTTTCCTCGAGGAGATCCTTGGCGCGATCGAAGCGCACGTCGAAGCCGTACTGCTTCTTGATGCTCTCCTTCACGCCGGGCAGCGTCTCGATGACCGAGAGCTCGAACACCGACTGCGCGTTGTCGGTGACCGGACCGTACGAGTCCACGGCAATCGTCACCGGGCCCATGCCGAGGAACCCGAAGGCCACCAGGCCGAACGCGAACACCGCCGGCGCATGCATCAGCTCCGCCATGCCGAGGCGGCTGACGAGGAACGCGATGCCCATCAGGAACACGATGCTCAGGCCGAGCCAGTAGGCGCTGAAGTTGCCCGCGACGAAACCGGACAGGATGTTCAGCGACGGACCGCCCTCGCGCGACGCCGTGACGACTTCCTTCACGTGGCCGGATTCGGTCGACGTGAACACCTTCACGAGCTCGGGGATGATCGCGCCCGCCGCCGTGCCGCACGTGATGATCGTCGACAGCTTCCACCAGAGCGTGCCGTCGCCGAGGCCGGAGATGAGCAGGTAGGACACGATGTAGGTGATGACCACCGAGACGGCCGACGTCAGCACGACGAGCGAGGTCAGCGGCGCCTCGAAGTTCATCTTGTCGGCGTTGCCGAAGCGCGCCTTGGCGACGGCCTCGTTGATGAAGTACGAGAGGCCGCTCGCGATGATCATCATCACGCGCATGACGAAGATCCACACGAGCAGCTGGATCTGAATCGTCTCGCCGCGCACGGCGAGCAGGATGAAGGTGATGAGCGCGACGCCGGTGACGCCGTAGGTCTCGAAGCCGTCGGCGCTCGGGCCGACCGAGTCGCCCGCGTTGTCGCCGGTGCAGTCCGCGATGACGCCCGGGTTGCGCGCGTCGTCTTCCTTGATGTTGAAGACGATCTTCATCAGGTCCGACCCGATGTCGGCGATCTTCGTGAAGATGCCGCCCGCGATACGCAGGGCCGCCGCGCCGAGCGACTCGCCGATCGCGAAGCCGATGAAGCACGGCCCGGCGTAGTCGCCGGGCACGAACAGGAGGATGCACAGCATCAGGAAGAGCTCGACGCTGATGAGCAGCATGCCGATGCTCATGCCGGCCTTGAGCGGGATCGCGTAAATCGGGAAGGGCTTGCCCTTCAGGCTCGCGAACGCCGCGCGCGAGTTGGCGAACGTGTTGACGCGGATGCCGAACCACGCGACGCCGTAGCTGCCGGCGATGCCGATGAGGCTGAAGGTCAGGATGATCGCGAGCGTGAGGACCACCGGCTTGCCGGGAATCGGGTTGAGCCAGCCGTAGTACGCGCCGATGATGACCGCGATGAACACCCACAGCAGCAGGATGAACTTGCCCTGCGTCGTCAGATACGTCTTGCAGGTCTCGTAAATCAGCTCCGAGACCTCACGCATCGAGCTGTGCACGGGCATGTTCTTGAGCTGCGTGAACGCGACGAGACCGAACAGGAGGCCGAGCGCCGCGACGCCCAGGCCGCCCATCAGCAGCGTCTTGCCGTTGATGCCGTGGAATTCGACGGTCGACAGATCCGGAATGACCAGGTTGGCTTCGCCGCCCGCGCCGGGCTCGGCCGCTGCCGCCTGCCCCGCCGCCGCGGGCTCGGGCTGTTGGGCGAACACCGGGCTCGCGCTCGAGAGGAACGCCGCCACGATCAGAACCGGCGCGGCAACGCGCACCAGGAGCTTACGAACAGTCAGACTCATCAGGCCTCGCACAAAGGTGTGGATTATAGCTTCACGGTCGGCGGCAACGCCACGCCGCCGGTAAGAAAGATACGAATCCCCTCTTCAACAGTAATGTCCGGAAACAATGCCGTATCCCGCGAGCACACGATGACGTCGCCGAGATACAGGTTGTTGGTGGGGATATACACCGCGATCATGGGCACGGGGCCCCGGCCGCGGTCGACGGTGAACTCCTTCGTGAGGAACCCGATCGAGTAGCCGCGCGCCGCGTGCTCCACGAACACCACGCGCTTGAAGCCCGACTCGCTGTCGGGCGAGAACGCCGCAATGAGCTGCTTGAGCGGCGAATAGATCGTCTTGAACACCGGCACGCGCAGCAGCAGATCCTCGCCGCGCAGCAGCAGCCGCCGCCCGAGCACGTTCGTCGCGACGACGCCCACGAGCATGATCGCGACCGCCGTCGAGACGATCCCCAGCCCCGGAATCCGGCGGCCGAGCAGCCGATCGTAGAGCGGCGTCGTCAGGCCGTCGACCACCGTGAAGATCCACACGAGCGCCGCCACGGTGATGAAGAGCGGCACCATGACGAAGAATCCCGTGATGAACCGGCGGCGCAGCCACGAAAACATCTACCGTCCCCATCCGGCGCCGTAGATCGCCGCGAAGAGCGCCAGGCCGGCGGCGATGCGATACCACGCGAATGCCTGGAAGCCCGATCGCCGGACGTAGTTGAGAAACGGCTTCACGACGAGCACGGACGAGACAAACGCCAGCACGAAGCCGATGGCCACCTCGACGCCGCGTGCCGACGCCAGTTCGTGCCGCGCCTCGAACAGATCGTGGGCGAACGCCGCGGCCATCGTCGGCATGGCGAGAAAGAAGGTGAACTCCGCCGCCGCCGCGCGATCGACCCGCATGGCCATCGCGGCGACGATCGTGCCGCCCGAGCGCGACACGCCGGGAATCAGCGCGAGCGCCTGGAAGATGCCGACGGCGAACGCGCGGCCGGTCGGCAATTCGTCGACGGTGTAGACGTCCGGCGTCGGCCGGAGCTTCTCGACGACGAGCATGATGACGCCGCCGACGGTGAACGTCACCGCGATCACCAGGAAGCTGCCGTAGAGGACGCTGCGGATGAATTTGGAGAACAGCGCGCCCAGCACCAGCGCCGGCAGGGACGCCAGAATCACCTTGAACGCGAACTGGCGCGCGTCGTTGCGCGACGCCAGGCCGCCGACGACGTCCAGCACTTTCGCGCGGTAGAGCAACACGACCGCGAAGATCGAGCCGAGCTGAATCATGGCTGTGAAGATGCCGCCCGGATCCTGATAGCCGAGCAACCGCTCGGCGATCAGGAGATGGGCCGTGGACGACACGGGCAGAAATTCCGTGAGTCCCTGGACGATGCCAAGGATCGCCGCCTGAACCGCGGGCGGCACGGTCTAGGACGCGCGGGCTTTGCGCTGCGCCTTGTTCTTGCGCGTCGGCTGCTGCGGCGCCGGCGTCTGCCTGGGCGCGTCGAGACCCGCCGGCGCATGCGCGCCCGCGCGTGTCGGCGCCGTCCCGCGCCAGAAGCTGACGATCGCCGCGGCGATGAACACGCTCGAGTACGTCCCCGTGATGATGCCGACGACCATCGTGAACGCGAACCCGTGCAGCACTTCACCGCCGAAGAAGAACAGCGCCAGCGAGGTCAGGAGCGCGGTGCCCGAGGTGATGATCGTCCGGCCCAGCGTCTGGTTGACCGAGGCGTTGATGACGTCGAACATCGAGTCGCGGCGCATCGTCCGCAGGTTCTCGCGGATTCTGTCGAAGATGACGATCGTGTCGTTGGTCGAGAAGCCCGTCATCGTCAGGATCGCCGCGATGACGTTCAGCGACATGTCGTAGCGGAAGAACGCGAGGAACGCGAGCGTGATGAGCAGGTCGTGAATGGTCGCGACCACCGCGCCGACGCCGAAGCTGAACTGAAAGCGGAACGCCAGGTACGCGAGGATGCCGATGAGCGACAGCACCGTCGCCCACAGCGCCTTGCTCGTGAGCTCGGCGCCCACCGTCGGGCCGACGATTTCGGTGCCCGCGACGTTGAATCCGCCGACGTTGGCCTTCTGCAGCGCCGACACCACGGCGTCTTTCGTCCGGCTGAGCGACTGGCCGGCCTCGGCGCCCGAGGTGGGCACGCGGACCATGACCTGGCGCTGCGATTCGCCGTACGCCTGGACGATGACGTTCTGGCCGCCGCCCGGGTAATTGGCGTCGAGCGCCTGCCTGACCTGCTGCACAGAGGTCGGCTTCTCGAACTCGGTGATGACCACCGTGCCGCCGGCGAACTCCACGCCCTTGGGAATGCCCTTCGTCACGAGGACGAAGAGGCCGGCGATGATGACCACCCACGAGACGACCAGCGCGTGCCAGCGCCAGCGGAGGAAATTGAAGTGCGTGTTGTGAAAGATATGCATGGCTGTTGGTTAGATCGACAGCTGCGCGTTCTGGCCGCGGCCCGCGAGCTCGAGCTCGAAGAGCGTTTTGGACACGAAGATGGACGTGAACAGGTTCGACGCGAGACCGAGCGCGAGCGTCACGGCGAAGCCGCGGATCGCGCCGGTGCCGAAGTTGAAGAGGAACGCCGCCGAAATCAGCGCGGCGATGTGCGTGTCGAACAGCGTCCAGAACACGCGGCTGAAGCCGGCGTTCATGGACGCGCGGACGCCGCGGCCGGCCTCGAGCTCTTCCTTGATGCGCTCGAAGATCAGCACGTTCGAGTCGACGCCGATGCCCATCGTCAGCACGAAGCCGGCGATGCCGGGCAGCGTCATGACCGCGCCGATGTACGCCATCATGCCGAGCAGAATGACCAGGTTGAAGACGAGCGCGATCACGGCGTTGATGCCCGAGAACTTGTAGTAAACGAGCATGAAGACGACGATGAGCATCAGGCCGACGAACGAGGCGAGGACGCCCGAACGAATCGAGTCGGCGCCGAGGCTCGGGCCGATCGTCCGCTCCGACAGGTAGTCGAGCCTGGCCGGCAGCGCGCCCGACCGGAGTTTGAGGGAGAGATCGCTCACCTCTTCGTTGGTGAAGCTGCCGGTGATGCGGCCGTCGGTGCTGATGCGCGAGTCGATGCGCGGCGCCGACTGCACGCGGCCGTCGAGAATGATCGCGAGCTGCCGGCCGACGTTGTCGCCGGTGACGTTGCCGAACTTGCGGCCGCCTTCGTTGTTCAGCGTGAAGCTGACCGCCGGCTGGTTGTTCTCGTCGAGCGTTGGTCGCGCGTTGCGGAGATCGCGCCCGCTGACCGCCGCCACCTTGCGCACGAGGTAGAACGAGGTGTTGGCGGTGTCGCCGGGAGAGCCGCTCGATCCGGGCACGATCTCCATGCCCGTGGGCACCTGGCCGCCGACGAGCAGCGACTCTTTGGTCGAGGCCGGGCCTTGTTCGACGATCTTCAGTTCGAGCAGGCCGGGCGAGCCCATGATCGACTTCGCGCGATCGACGTCGCTGACGCCGGGGAGCTGCACGAGCAGCTGGTCGGTGCCCTGCTGCGAGATGCTCGGCTCGGTGACGCCGAGCTCGTTGATGCGGCGCTCGATCGTCTCGCGCGCCTGCACGACGGCTTCATCGCGCAGCGTGTTCGCGATGTTCGGCTTCAGGTTGAACGTGTAGGTGCCGTTGACGCCCTGGCCGCGGTCGTAGTTCGCCTGCACCTCGTTCGCCGCCTGACGGAACGCGGCGTCCTGATCGCTGCGGATGCCTTCGACGCGGAACTGGGAGACCGTGGGAGTCGTGATGCTGGTGAACGCGACGCCGCGCTTGTTCAGCTCTTCGCGCAGCCGCTCGCTCTCCTGATCCGTCTCGAGCTTCAGCGCGTCGTCGGTCTGGACGCGCATCTCGAGGTTGACGCCGCCCTTCAGGTCCAGGCCGAGCTTCAGCTGCTTCTCCTGCAGCCAGCCGGGCGAGGGCCAGTGGTAGCGCGCCGCGAGAATCGGATAGACGCCGACGCCGGCGAACGCGATGAAGACCGCGATGACGGTGATGAGCTTCCAGCGGTTGTTCTGCATGCCTAGTCCTTCGCCTGGGTGCTTTCGGCTTCCTGCACGGCGGGTTGTCCCTGCAGGCCGCCGACGGAGGCCTTCGAGACGTCGATACGGACCTTGTCGGCAATCTGCAGCTGGACGACGTCGCCGCTGATGCGCGTGACCTGGCCGTGGATGCCGCCGGTCGTGATGACCTTGTCACCGACCTTGAGGCTTTCGAGAAAGTCCTGCACCTTCTGCTGCTTCTTCCGCATCGGGAGCAGGATGATGAAATAGAAGATGCCGAGGACGAGCACGAACGGCACGAGCTGCAGCCACGGGCTGCCGCTCTGATCGCCCGCTGCGCCCATGGCGAAGAAACCGCTAATGTTGAAGGAACTCATGCCTGAAAGTTTCGAACCGTCCAAACCTAAGACTCTCTCTAATCCGGCGAAGGGTGTCAAGGTAAAAGTGTAGGTTATGCAATGTGTTAAGGGTCGAAGCGTTGATCTCGTGGGCCTTATAGAGATGTCGTAAATAGGCCCGCGAGAACGTCCGGCAGGTATAGCAGCCGCACGCGGGATCCACCGGCCCTTCGTCTTCCGCGTACTGCGCGTTCCCGATGTTGATCCGCCCCTGGCTGGTGAACAGCTGGCCGTTGCGGGCGTTGCGCGTCGGCAGCACGCAGTCGAACATGTCCACCCCGCTCGCCACGGCCTCGACGATGTCTTCCGGCGTGCCGACGCCCATTAAGTAACGTGGCCGGTCGGCGGGAAGAAACGGCGTCGTGTGGGCGACCACTTCATACATGACCTCGGGCGGCTCGCCGACGCTGAGCCCGCCGATCGCGTACGCCTCGAAGCCGACCTCCACGGTCTGCCTGGCGCTCTCTTCCCGCAAATCCGGATGCACACCGCCCTGCACGATGCCGAACTGCGCCTGGCCGGGGTTGGTCGAGACCACGCCGGGGACCAGGTTGTCGCGCAGCGCGAGAAACCGATCGCGCGCGCGGCACGCCCAGCGCAGCGTCCGCTCCATCGACGCGCGCACGGCGGCCGTGTCGGCCGGCAGCGCGAGACATTCGTCGAGCACCATCGCGACATCCGACCCGAGCTGCGACTGGATGTCCGTGGCGCGCTCGGGCGTCAGCAGATGCTCGGAGCCGTCGAGATGCGAGCGGAAGCGCGCGCCCTCTTCGTTGATCGTGCGCCGATCGGCGAGGCTGAACACCTGGTAGCCGCCGCTGTCGGTGAGAATCGGCTTGTTCCAGCCGATGAAGCGATGCAGGCCGCCCCGGCGCGCGATGAGGTCGTCGCCGGGACGCAGATAGAGATGATAGGTGTTGCTGAGCAGGATCGCGGCGCCCATCGACTCGAGATCGCGTTGCGTGACGCCTTTGACGGCGCCCTGCGTGCCGACAGGCATGAACGCCGGCGTCTCGACGTCGCCGTGCACGGTGGACAGCACGCCGGCGCGCGCGCGGCCCTCGGTGTGCGTCACCCGGAAACCAAACGACACGTGTTAAGTTTAGTCGAGTGAAAAAGCTGCGCGTCGGCGTGATCTACGGCGGCCGATCCGGCGAGCACGAGGTGTCGCTGGCGTCGGCGGCTGCGGTGATTCAAAGCCTCGATCCCGAACGGTACCTCCCCGTCGCCATCCTTATAGAGAAAGATGGCCGCTGGGCCCTCCCGGCGCGCCCGCCGTCCATCACGGTCGCCGCCGACGTCATCAACGCGGGCAAGAAAGCACTGACGGAGTCGTCGCGCGAAGCACATCTCATCGCGCAGCCGGGCGACGACACCTTGCTCACCGTCGATCGCGGCGAACACGGCGCCACGGTCTCCGGCCTCGGCCTCGACGTCGTCTTTCCGGTGCTGCACGGACCGTACGGTGAAGACGGAACGGTCCAGGGTCTGCTGGAGCTCGCGAATGTTCCGTACGTGGGCGCCGGCGTCCTGGCGTCGGCGGTGGGGATGGACAAGGCGGCGATGAAGATGATGTTCAGCGCCGCGGGCCTGCCGATCTGTGAGTACCACGCGTTCCTCGTGCGCGACTGGCGGCGCGACGAGCGCGGGATGATGGGCACGATTGTCTCGAAGCTGGGCTTTCCGGTGTTCGTGAAGCCGGCGAATCTGGGATCGAGCGTGGGCATCTCGAAGGCGCGCCACGCGGCGGAGCTGCGGACGGCGATCGAGCTCGCGGCCGAGTTCGACCGCAAGATCGTGGTCGAGGCGGCCGTGCCGAAAGCGCGCGAGATCGAATGTTCGGTCCTCGGCAACGACGATCCCGAGGCGTCCGTGCCGGGCGAGGTGATCCCGTCGCGCGAGTTCTACGACTACCAGGCGAAGTACCTCGACGCCGGCGAGAACAGCTCCCGGATCGTCATCCCCGCCGACCTCAGCAAGAAGCAGGTGGCCGAGGTGCAGACGCTCGCGATTGCGGCGTTCAAGGCGATCGACGGCGCCGGCATGGCGCGCGTCGACTTTCTGCTCGCGGGCGACTCGGGGATCATCTATCTGAACGAGGTGAACACGATTCCCGGGTTCACGACGATCGGGATGTACTCGAAGATGTGGGCGGCCAGCGGCCTCGCGTTCCCGGCGCTCGTCGACAAGCTTATCGCGCTCGCGCTCGAACGGCATGCTGAAAAGCAGAACCGCCGCACGAGCATGTAAATCGGGGCGCGCGGCTCGGATCCCGGGGCTCGCGGTCCTTCTGGTTCTGTCGGCGGCGCCGGCCGGGGCCGCGCTGACCGGCGCGGACAGGCTCGCGGCCGTGTACGATCTCATCCTCTCCGCGCAATTCGATCGCGCCGACGCCGCGCTCACCTCCACCTGTCCACCCGCTCCGCCGGAGGCCTGCAAGGCGCTCGAGGCCGTGTCGCTGTGGTGGCGAATCCAGATCGATCCCGACAACCGCAGTCGCGACGCGCTCTTCAACGATCGGGCACGCGCGGCGGTGAAAGCGGCGGATGCCTGGACGAGCCGGGCTCCGAAGAATGCCGAAGCCTGGTTCTATCTCGCGGCCTCGTACGCGCCGCTCGTGCAGTGGCAGGTGCTGCGCGGCGAACGGGTCGGCGCCGCGAGGAACGGCAATCGCATCCGCGAAGCGCTGCTGAAGGCGCTCGAGCTCGATCCGTCCATGGCCGACGCGCATTTCGGCATCGGCATCTACGAGTACTACGCCGACGTCGCCCCGGCTGCAGCGAAGGTGCTGCGGTTCTTCATGATGCTGCCCGGCGGCGATCGTGCCAGAGGCCTGATCGCCATCGACAAGACGCGCGCGAGCGGCGCCGTGCTGCGCGGCGAAGCGGACTACCAGCGTTACATCATCGATATCTGGTACGAACACAAGCCGGAGGAGGCGCTCGCGATCCTCAAGTCGCTCGACGCGCGCTATCCGGCCAACCCGATCTTCCTTCAGCGCATCGCGGAGCTCTACGACACGTACCTTCACGACACACGCGCGAGCGCTGCTGCGTGGGATCTGCTGATCGATCGCGCGCGTCGCGATCGTGTCTACGACTCAGCGCGCGTGATCGCACTCGCCGAACGCAAACGACGCGCACTTTTTTGACTTTCACGCGCAGTTTGTGCTTGACATCGAATTTTCGGTGTCCATAATCTAGATTTGGTATGAGGGTGGCGTTCTAAACGCTATTCCTTGTGACCATGTCGGTGTACGACGCGCGCGGGTGCCCGAGTGAGCGTGCCAGGCGGCAGCCACTGGTCGGATGCAGGTCGCGCGTGAAACCCACATGAAGGGGGGGATAGAAGACAATGGCAAAGAAAGCCAAGGGCGGGAAGAAGAAGGCGGGCAAGAAGCGTTAAGCCGGCCTCACCCGCAAGAAAAAAAGGGGGCCAAGTGGCCCCCTTTTTAATTTTCCCCGATCATCTGTTCCCCATCCCACACGCGTATCCGCCGAATCACGTCGTTCTGCTGAATCTTGTCGACGACGTCCATGCCGTTGATGACGCGGCCGATGACCGTGTACTTCGCGTCGAGGTGCGGCTGGGGTGAGTGCGTGATGAAGAACTGACTGCCGCCGGTGTCGGCCCAGTCGAGCGCGATGCCCACGGTGCCGCGCAGGTAGGGACGCTGGCTGATCTCGTCGCGGACCGTATAGCCCGGCCCGCCTTCCCCGTCGCCGCGCGGATCGCCGCCCTGAATGACGAAATCGGGCACGACGCGATGGAACGTCAGGTTCCGGTAGAAACCCTTCCTCACGAGCGACACGAAGCTGTCCACCATCAGCGGCGCATCGAGCACCGCGAGCTCGAGCTGAATGGTGCCGCGATCGGTGTCGATGAACGCCTGTGTCGACACCTTCGGCAGCGTCAGCGACGGCGACTCATAGGCCTTCGGGTCGAGCCTCGTCGGCGCGGGACGGATTCGCGTCTGCGCGTCGGTCTGCGGCTCCGACTGCCTAAGCAGCTGCGCGGCTCTCACCCGCACCGCCCAGTCCTTGTCTCTGAGAGCGATGTCGAGGAGCGACTTCGCCACGCCGATCCCGTACTTCGAGAAGGCCTCGATCGTGGCCGCCCTCGCGACATATGTACTGTCGCCGAGCGCAAACTGATACGCCGCGGGCAGGGCCTGGGCGCCCGCGGGCAGGCGGAGCTCGCCGATGCCGCTGGCGGCGGCAGCGCGTACGACCGGATCCTCCGACTTGAGGTGATCAAGAAGGATGTCGCCGGCTGACGGCGCGTTGAGCTGCACGAGGGCCGTCAGCACGGCGGCGACGACGCGCTTGTCGGCGTCGCCGAGCATCGCCGTCAGGCGCGGCAGCGCGCTCTGCCGGGGCAGGGTGCCGAGCAGGGATGCCAGCGCGGCCCTGGCGCGCCAGTCGGCGTCCGCGTCGAGGCTCGAGAGAATCGTCACGAACTCTTCGGGCGCCGCCGCGGCCGCGCCTTTCAACGCGGCCGCCCGAACCAGCGGATCGCGATCGCCGAGCAGATCGATCATGACTTCCGCGACGGCCGGCGACTTGAAGCCGCCGAGCGCCGTGACGGCTTCGAGACGGATGGGCGCGGGCGTGTCGCGGCGCTGCAGCAGTCCCACGAGCGGCGCCACGCCCGCCTGATCGCCGATCTTGCCGAGGGCGCGAATGGCCTCGATCTGCACGCCCGTGCCGGCCGCCGCCACGAGCGGCACGATGAGCCCGACGGCGCTGCGATCTTTCAGGCCGCCGAGGCCCTTCACCGCAAACGCGCGCGTATAGGGATTGGCGTCGCGCGCCAGCGCCGCGAGCGCCGCCGCTCCGCGGCGATCTTCCAGGCGTTGAAACGCAAACGCCACCGGCCACCACGTCGTTTTCGGCCGGCCGCTCGGATCGAGCACGACGGACGCGAGCTGGTCGTACGCTTTGAGACGCGTCAGCGCGAAGACACCCAGCCGGAAGGCGGCCGCCGGCGTATCACGCCGCGCGTCGTCGGTCTCGGGGGGCACCTGCGTCAGTGCGCCCGCGACAAGCACGGACGACATCATTCTGGCGATGGGCTCGGCGGCGGCGACGTCGCCGATCAGGCCGAGCGCTTCCGCCGCGCTTCCCTGCATGAGCGGCGTCGAGTCGGCGAGCGCCGCAATCAGCGGATCGCGCGCGCTGCGATCGCCGATGAGCCCGAGCGCGAACGCCGCCATCTGGCGGACTTCGGGATCGCCGTCGCGCAGAAGGTCGACGAGCGGCGGCACGCCGGCCGCGAGACCGACGCGGCCGATGGCGAGCGCGGCCCGCCGGCGCACGCGCGCTTCGGGATCGCCGACGAGCTTCAGCAGATCGGCCGGGTCGGACGCGGGATCTCTCAGCGATCGCGAGTCCTCGAGCCGCAGCATCCACGACATCTTCTGCTCGAAGATCGACAACTGGGGCGCCGCCGGCGCGGACGGCGGCGGAGGCGGCGCGCTGGCGCACGCCGGAACTATGAAGGCGAGTGCGACGAAAACAAATCTCCGCACGAGCGCGATGATATCATCCAGTCCGCCTTGCAGTTCCGTCACATCGCGATTGAAGGGCCGATCGGCGCCGGCAAGACCGCGCTGACTGAACGGCTCGGCACGCGGCTCGACGCCACCGTCGTCCTCGAAGAAACCGACAATCCGTTTCTCGCAGACTTCTACGCGGATCGCCCCGGATCCGCGCTGCAGGCGCAGCTGTTCTATCTGCTCAACCGCCACCGCCAGCAGGTCTCGCTGCGGCAGACGGATCTGTTCAGCCAGACCACGGTCTGCGATTACCTGTTCGACAAGGACAAGATCTTCGCGTACCTGAATCTCGACGACAACGAGCTCTTCATCTACCAGCGGCTGTACGACCTGCTCGCGAACGACATCCCCTCACCCGATCTCGTGGTCTACCTGCAGGCGCCGACCGACGTCCTTCTGCGCCGCGTCCACAGCCGGCGCGCCGACGCCGAAGCCGTCGCGCTGCAGCCGGACGACGAGTATCTGCGGGAGCTGAACGAGGCGTACCATCACTACTTCTTTCACTACAACGCGACGCCGCTGCTGGTCGTCGAGACGTCGCAGTTCGATTCCGAGGCCAGCGACGAGACGCTCGACGATCTGATCAAGCAGATCAGCGGCATGGGATCGGGCACCCGCTACTACGTTCCCCGTACCAAATGACCAGGTGACCAGCCGGCCACCTGACCAGATGTTGGTGGTAAGCTGAAGCCTCATGGCCTGGTTCAAGAAGGCCCGTAAGCCGATCGCGGCCGCGAAAGACAAGTCGAGCCGCGTGCCCGAGGGCCTGTGGGTCAAGTGCGCCGGCTGCTCGCAGGCGATTTACCACAAAGAGCTCGCGACCACGCTGAATGTCTGCCCCAAGTGCGGCCATCACTTCCGCCTCAGCGCCGTCGAGCGCCTGCGGATGCTGTTCGACGATCCGGAGTGGACGGAATACGATCGC
>Ga0134123_10002038_pt1 | contig 13245 bp, 9 predicted proteins | sample KB303_FD_96460 | JGI IMG/M metagenome (GOLD analysis project Ga0134123, IMG submission 96460) | Terrestrial soil microbial communities without Nitrogen fertilizer from Kellogg Biological Station, Michigan, USA - KB3-0-3 | ecosystem: Environmental > Terrestrial > Soil > Unclassified ...
AGGCGTACAGCGTCGATGGGACTACTTCAGCGTGGGCCAGCGCTTCGTCGCCCTGGGTCGTACCGGGCGGATCGAGCGGGCCTCCCGTCGTTAACTCTGTCTACTCCGGTTCCGGTTCCAGCCAGACAACAAAGCAATACACGATTTTTGGAACTGATCCGGCTGGGCCGAATAACGTAATGTACATGTTGATTCGCATTGGCGAAACCGTCGGCGGCATCAATCTTCTATTCGAGCCGAATTTGAATCGCGTTAGCCTGCTAAATGATGCCGGAACAAGCTGGGGAACGCCATTGACTCTCGGAACTAATGGCGTCCTCGAAAATTCGCAGGGCAGCTTTCCATTGTCCAGCGCGGGGAAAACGCTTGCGTCTAATGGAGTGGCGACGGCATTCGCAGAGATTACGGCCAAGCCGGCATTCGCTGGCGTCCGGCCAATCTGGGGGATCATTTATGGGTATAACGGGTTAAATTCCGGATGGTCGCAGTACGGGACTTGGACGGTCCCCGGAGGTAATGTGGATATATCATTAACAGCAGTCGAAATCAACAACCATGAAATGCTACTTGACGATGCAACGGGGCAATACGTCGAAAAGCCCACAAGCGGCAATCCTTGGGTTGTTCAACTGAAGAACGGCGGCAGCGTTCGCGTTCCGGCCGCCAACAACGTAGTGATCTCCAATCTCTCTCACAATTGGGAGCCGATTGGCGACGAGTACAACTACCATTTCAAAATCGACACAACCGATAACCCCTACATTATGCGGCTGGGATTGATCGAGGATGAAATCACGCCGTTGGGAGAAATGCCGAAGGCAACTAAACCGGAAGGCTGGTTGTCAATGGGAGTGGGTTGGGTAAACCTGTACGGCAAAGCAACGCTCTCGGAGACTTCCGAATTTTCAATCCAGAGCAAAATGAGGCCCGGACTCCAGGCCATGTTCATAATGAGTCACGATGCGAAGGCACCGCTGCCTTCTTTCAACGATACGGATAGCAATGTGAGGGTTGCTGGGGTTGCAAATATCTTTGTCAACTCTCTCCGCAAGTTCGTCATCGGGCCTGCCATTGATCCGGAGATCACGCAGGAAGGAATGAAGGCGCTCATTGGCCGCTGGGTCTATGACTACGGTTTCGACTTCCTTGCGCCCCTCTTGAAGGAAGAAGGCGCCAAGACGCTTGATGAGATCGCTACAAGCGATCCTTTCGAGCAGGAAATCCTGGATTGCTTGAAGAAGTTCGAGTTCAAGAAGTCCGCAGGCGAGTCAATCCGGTAAAAGGGGTATACGGCCCAGGGTAAGCCTCTACAAATCGATCCTAGACCACCCTACGTGGGGAGAAATCGTCACGTAGGGTGTTTCTCATTAGGGTAGGGAGTGTAAATTAGTGATCGTTCTTATGCGGAAGTCGTTTCACCGCTCTCGAATCCGGTTTGTGCGTAAATCGCAGGCAGAAGATGACGCGATACTGCAAGCTGCTTCGAAGATGGAAGGGAAGCTTGCCAAGGCGTTTATAGATGCGGTTGATCACATCAAGGGTACGGTGGCAATGGATAAGCTCGTTGAGGCGTTTGCTTCCGGCGACTCCAATATGGTTCTCTCGGTTCTTGCTCTCGACAAATCCTTTACAGACACTCTTGCCGGTAAAGGTCTTGAAGCAGGGATCAAATCTTTCCGCGATGCAATTCAGTCAACCTACTCTTCTGGGGCAACAGCCGGAATCTCAAAGTTGCCTTCAACAGTATCAACGGATTTGTCGTTCAACTTAATGAGTCGTGAGTCGATTGAGTTCCTACAGAATTACGAGTTTGGTTTGATTCGGGATCTATCGCAACAGGCAACGGATTCGATCCGACAGATTTTGATTCGGTCCTTTCAAGAAGGGGGCCATCCTACGCAGCAGGCAAGGCAAATCCGAGACGTGATCGGATTGACGCCAAATCAAGAGCAGGCCGTTGCAAGCTTTCGTGACGCTCTCAAATCGGGCGATATGACAAATGCACTTGGACGCGCTCTACGAGATGGACGTTACGACCGAACACTTGAAGCGCACCGCGCTGCTGGGACGGTTCCTAGCGATACGGCCGCAGACAAGATGGTATCGCGGTACGCGGAACGGTATGTGAATCACCGGGCAACAACGATAGCAAGAACGGAAAGTGTCCGCGCCTCAAATATGGGACAGCGGCAAGTATGGGATCAAGCACAGAAGCAAGGACTACTTGCTCACGATCAACAGAGAGTCTGGATTACTTCAGGCGATGATCGTACTTGTGAGATTTGTGAAGAACTTGACGGCGAGACTGCCGGATTGAATGAAGAGTTCGATACTGGGATCATGGAACCCCCTGACCCGCATCCGGATTGCCGCTGTACTACTGCATTAGCTTAACTTCTCTCCTCCAAATCCTATGCCGCTAGACAACGTTGTAAATTTCGCAAAGGTCACTGTTGCCGGATATTACGATGACTCGGAATCCGTTATCCTTCTAGCAACAGGTAGCGCAGCACGTTTGCCTGCGGTGCCGTTTAATATGTCGTGGTGGAATGCAACGGCATATCCGGACCCTGCCGATGATCCCAAACGCGAAATCATTCGCGTCACGGCGATATCGGGCGAACAGATCACAGTTCTCCGCGCGCAAGAAGGTACGGCAGGTACAACAAAGAACACTCCGGCAGCGATTTATAAAATGCTCGCTGGGATGACGGCAAAAGTAGTTAACATCGATATTCCGAGTATTGTCGGAACCTCCGGCACGTCAGGGACTTCCGGCGTTAACGGTACATCCGGAAGTAGCGGGTCAAGTGGCTCCAGCGGTTCTAGCGGCAGCAGCGGCAGCAGCGGTACGTCAGGGACATCCGGAACCTCAGGAAGTTCAGGAATTGACGGCACCTCCGGTACTTCTGGTGAAGCAGGCAGCAGCGGTTCTTCCGGTTCTTCTAGTTCATCTGGGACTTCGGGAACAACGGGCACGTCAGGGAGTTCTGGATCATCGGGCAATACCGGATCATCGGGTACTTCAGGAGAAGCTGGGACTTCTGGGAGCAGCGGTACTTCTGGATCATCCGGTTCTTCAGGAAGCAGCGGTACTTCCGGTACAAACGGAACAGGCGGAACATCCGGATCCAGCGGCAGCAGCGGTTCCTCGGGTACATCTGGAATCAATGGCACCAGCGGAACTTCTGGAAGCAGCGGATTATCGGGTTCAAGTGGCTCTTCCGGTACGGCGGGAACTTCTGGATCCAGTGGGACTTCGGGATCAAGTGGATCCTCAGGTTCAAGTGGAACTGCCGGAACATCGGGAACTGCGGGAACATCCGGCTTGTCTGCCCCGCTCCTTGGGAACACAATCTTGTTATCGGGCGGCGGAACCGTCTGGGTCGCAAATTACGACTTCCTTGTTTCTCCCGCAAACTACTTGGTACTGGGCGTCAGCTATTCTTCGATACTCACGCCAATTACGCTTTCTCCAGCAGACGCAACGCTGGATCGTTTTGATGCTATCATTGTTGACGATACGGGAGTGGTCTCGGTCATCGAAGGGGATTTGGGCTCCAGCCCCATCCAACCCCTCGTTGATCCGTCGCATCAGCTTGTCCTTACGTACATTCTCGTTACCCACGCGACCAGCGAACCGACGATCACCAATGAGCTCATTTACGATGAAGGCGTAGAATGGACGCCCAGTACCTCTGGTAGCGGTCTGAATACGGTCTCGACAAATAATCCGTATCACTTATTGAAGTGCGTTGAAGCAACAGCTGTCGCCAAGAATAGCTATTTCCAATTCGGTACGGGCGGTGCGATTGATCTGACGCTCTATTCCAGCTTGGTCTTTTACATCCGGAGTAAAGCAACGTGGAACAATCAACGTTGGCTCTCGATCTCATTCCAACAATCCGGATCAGCGCGAGGGTTGGCGGCGACTCTGAAGGAAGGTGACTATACCTTCACTAGTTCGAACACGAGTGCCTATCAGCAAATCGTGATCCCTATCGCAGTCTTTGGGACCATCGTTGGGACGATCAATCAAGTTAGAGTAGCAGTCGGCGGTGGCGGAGGTTCTGCTACGCTTGGTTTCTACTTTGATGAGATGTTCCTCCAGGGCGGTGTAACAAATATCGTTGCTGGAACTTCTGGAACTTCGGGGACATCGGGAACACGCGGGACATCGGGAACATCAGGTTCTTCTGGTAGTAGCGGTACAAGCGGCACTTCAGGTTCGTCCGGTTCAAGCGGAACGGCGGGAACCTCTGGTGTCGGTCTCCCAGCGTACGTATCGGGTTTGATTGCAGGACCGGATACGACCAAATCGATCCCGTTCTCATCGCATGGGTACAATACCGCTGCCCTCCTCGTTCAGGTATATGACAACTCTTCTCCGCGGCAAGCAATGGAAGTGAGTTGGACGGTAAACTCTTCCACGTACGAAGTTATCGTATCGTTTGCAGTCGCGCAATCGGATTACTACGTTGTGATTAACGGTGCCGCGGGTTTGACGGGCACTTCAGGAACAACGGGCACTTCGGGAACCTCGGGAACCTCGGGCAACTCCGGATCATCGGGCACGAGTTTCTTTGGAGTCACTTCGGGGACATCCGGGACATCGGGATCATCAGGGGCAACGGGTACTTCTGGGACTTCTGGAGGTGCCGGAGCATCAGGAACTTCCGGAACCTCGGGAACGGCAGGAACAAGTGGAGTAAATCCTCTTACGGTGCCTCCCCTTACAAGTTGGACTTGGGATACACAAGGAACTTCTACTGATGATGAATCTTCCGGACTTGCTATCAGTCTTGCGATTCAACAACGGGCTGGTGGTAGCCGACTCTTTACTAGAACGGCACCGTCCACTCCCTATACAATTGAAGCAATGTTCCAAGCTGCTTATGGCAGTGACACTGCGGTTCAGTTTGGTTTCATGGATAACAGCGGCAAGATGGTCACTTGGCATATAGCCAATAATGGAAACATCTATGTTTATAAATTCTCAGCAAGTTCAACGCCTGTTGCTGCTTATACCTCCATTGCAAGTAGCATGTACACACGGGCAAATATTTGTTTGATCATCGTTGATAACGGGACAAATATTATCTTCAAGTACCGCGATTTTTCATTGCAAGGAGCAGTGATTCAATTGCACTCTGTATCTCGAACTGACTATCTAACTGCTCCCACCAAAGTATTTTTTGGTGCGTATGTGAACGGAGGGTCTATGCTGCTTGACTGCAATCACTGGAAGGTATCGTGAAACAGAATAGTGTTGAATCTGGATTCCTTAATGCGGCAAGTGCAGGTTGGATACCGCCCACGACAACTTTTGCTTCTCCTCCTGCTTCGCCGGCAACCGGGTCAGTCTACATCTTCACTGATGCTTTGTTTCCCGGTGCGGCGGTTGGCGGCGGTTCCTCGTTGTCTACTTGCCGTTGGAGCGGGAGTGCTTGGGTATCGGCAGGCGGTTCTGGTGTCCAGCTGGCGCGAGGATTTGGGGCAGCTTTTGACGGAGCGGGAAGTGCTCTTGCAAACGGCTTGACTGCGTATGTCAAGGTTCCTTCGGGCGGCACGATCACGGCTTGGACGATTATCGTTGATACGGGGACATGCACGATCAAGGTTTGGAAGAAGGCAGCGGGCACGGCAATCCCTACGGTCAGCGATAACATCAACACTTCCGGAGTGGCGATCAGTTCCGGTACCGTTATCCGGAGCACGACGGTCTCTGACTTCACAACGGTAACGGTTGCTGACGGAGACATCGTTGGGATTCATATTCAGGCGATAGCGTCTGCAACGCAAATCAACTTCATGATCGAGTTAACATAATGTCTGCTGCTCTAATTGGAACTCGAAATGTAGCGGGTTTGAACTCGGGTACTTCTTCCTCCTTGGATACAACGGGCGCAAGCTTGCTTGTGATTCATGTTTCTTTTCTCTCCAGTATTCCTCCTACGGTCAGCGACTCAAAAGGGAATACTTGGACAGGACTCACGGCTTCAGACACGGTTGTTAGTAATGCTGATCGTCTGTATTACGTTCTCAATCCTACGGTTGGAGCGGGCCATACCTTTTCTTTTACGGGAACTGGATCCGCAACGCAACTTGTTGCCGCTGCATTTTCGGGAATTGCTTCGTTTGATTTAGAAGGATCAGGAAATGTGGGAGGAACTTCTGCGTCGGGTTCTGCTCCGGGACCGCTCGTACCTTCCGTAGCAAACGCTCTAGTTGTGACTGGATTCAGCTGGGGAAATAATTCGGTTCCGGCTACCATCGATAATGACGGGGCTTATGTTGTTACGGACTCTGTTGATTTTCTTAATGGAAGCAATTTTGGGGGAGCATTTGCTTATAAAATAACCTCTACATCCACTACACCAAATTGGGTCAATGGCGGTATTGGCCGTCGTTGTTCCGTAATTGCCGGTTTCAAGCCAAGCACTTCAAAAGCAAAAGGATATCTGTTTGGACCGGGATGGTACTACGGCGGATGAATTCTAACAAGAGGAAGAAGCGCAAGCTCAAGGTTGTCCCCAAAACCGTAAAATATAGTATGACTATTAACACCCCAAAGGGGAACACCGCCTATATTTCGTTGAATGACGGAATCCGAATCGACATCGCGGGCTATTACAACAGCATGTACCGCGTTGAGTTCTGGAATGAAAAGGACGGCCAGAACGTTCACTCCAATTTCATCAAGAATGGGGAGTACACTGCGCCGTTTGCGAAATACTACGTAGCCTGGCGCGTCAAGGTTTACGAGGATGCCAACTCCAGCGATGAAGCTTTGATCTTCAACGAGCCGATGTCCCTGCAAGGTGACGCCGTCCTGATTGTCCTTGATAGCACGGCGCTGGGCGATACGTTGGCCTGGGTACCGTATGCCGAGGAGTTCCGGAAGAAGCATCAGTGCGACGTATTTGTGAGCACGTACTGGAACCCTCTGTTCCAGACGGTGTATCCGGATCTTCAGTTTGTCTCTCCTGGGACTGACCGCGAATCGTTTGACGCGGTATATGTCGTGGGCGCCTTTGACGACAACTACTGGCGCAATAAGAACCACTGGCGCTTGATCCCGCTCCAGCAAGTATCGGCAGACATCCTGGGCGTGGATTACGTTGAGATCCGTCCCAAGGTGAAACGGAGCACCGACAAACCTCTTTTAGACAAGAAGTACATCGCCATCGCGGAGTTCTCGACATTCGATTGCAAGGAGTGGCGGTATTCGGAAGGCTGGGCGACGGTCATCAAGGCGATACAGGAGCAGGGCTATCAAGTCGTATCCGTCAGTTCCGAGCAATCGAAACAAGATTGCATCCGATTGAACGGCTCCACGATTGAAGGCACGGTTCTGAATATTCAAAATGCCGAGTGCTTCATCGGCGTCAGTTCGGGTCTATCGTGGTTGGCTTGGGCGTTGGAGGTTCCCGTTGTACTGATCTCCGGCGCAACCAAGACGATCACCGAGATGCAGGAATGCTACCGTGTGATCAACGAAGGAGTTTGTCACGGGTGCTTCGCAGATAAGGAGTTGCCGATTGACCGCGGCAACCGCCGATTTTGTCCGCGAAATAAAAACATGGAGTGCTCCACGGGCATTACACCGGAGATGGTTATTGAGGCCGTGTCGGATGCGCTAGTAGCAAAGAACTTCAAGGTTGTTCCGGATCTTGAATCGTTGTATCCTAAGTGGGTAAGAGTCGCTAATGAGAAATCAGCGGATTTGAAAAAGAAAGAGGGCACGCGCGTTCTGTTCCTCATGCCCCACTGTTCTACCGGAGGGATGCCGGAGTATACGTATCGGTGCGTTCAGGATCTCGTCCACGCAGGGGTATCGGTTATTGTTGCGGAATGGCAAGATATCGCGCCAATCTACCGCGTCCAGAAGGACCGTATCAGAAAGATCGTGCCGTTCTATACGTTGGATGGCAATTGGAGGAACCTGGAGAAGCTCCTCAAGGACTTTGATCCCACAATCCTACATCTCCAGGAGTTTGCTGAGTACTTCCTCCCCAAGGACGTTTGCGAATGGATGTACGGATTTGGGGCGCTACGCAGCTACCAAATCTTCGAAACCACTCATGGCATGGAAGTCATCAGGCCGCGTGACAAGAAGTACATGCCGGACCGTTTTGTCTTTGCCGGCTCGTATCATGATCCGCTCTACATGTGGACGCGGGTGCCACACTCCGTTGTCGAGTACTTTCCGATTTCCCAAGTACGTCCGGAGCGGACATCGGCCTTGAAGAAGCTTGGGCTTGATCCGTCAAGGATTCATATCTTGAACGTTGGCCTCTTCACTCCCGGTAAGAACCAGGCGTTGGCTTTTGAAATCGCGTGCCAGATGCCGGAGATCCAGTTCCACTTTGTCGGTAACCGGGCAGAGAACTTCAAGCACTACTGGGAACCGTTACTCAATCAAGGCTTCTCTCCAAATATCCGATTGTGGGGAGAGCGGGATGACGTTGATCTCTTCTACGCTTCGATGGATGCTTTACTCTTCACGTCGAACGAGGAGTTCAATCCGCTGGTCGTCAAGGAAGCTCTGGCTTGGAAGATGCCCGTGATCATGCGGCGTCTGAATGACTATCTTGGCGGGATGTATGAAGAGAATCCGCTGGTAACGTTTGCTGTCGGAATCGAGCAAAACATTCACTTCCTTCGCAGACTCTTCCCAACGCTGGGTAGCGGATTGTTGAAGGCATATGAAAAGAAGGGCGTGACGATTAAGACTGATCCGGAAGGCAAGGCGAGTCTGGTAGAGGATGTCGGCGTTTATGATATCACGAAAGGTGACCCGGATCTTCGTAAACTCGCTGAAGGTTACGCTCGCAAATACGCAGGCACAACTTCCCCTGATAAGGAGTAAAATGACCTACGGTTCATCGAGTTACGCAAGTGTGGCATACGCTTCTCTGACGGGAACAAGGGCGGCAGTGCATCGCCCTTTTCGTCCACCTATCGGATTTGCCACACTTGTCGGTTCTGAGTCCTCTGTAAACAGTCGCGGTCATGAGGCAACGGCTGTCGCGAAAGAGGATAGTGCTTCTGTTACCTCGCAGTCCGGTTCTGCTACTTTCACTCCAACGCGGGGATAGCCTAGAGGCTTCCCCGTAAAATATCCTGGGCGGTACCAGGGTTATCCCCTTGCGATCGATCCTAGACCACGCAGCGTGCTGAGAAAAGGCTAAATAATGACAGATTTAACGCTCTCAATCGTCCGGAACCGGACAAACATGTTCGATCTGGCTATTTTTGAAAGTGATGGCGTGACGCCGCAAGACCTAACCGACGCAGTGCTGCGTTTCAAGGCAGGGTCCGGAGATACGTACATCGAGAAGTTCTCACCAGACGGCGGTATCACAATCATCGATGTCGAGGCAGGCACCGCACTTTTGGAACTGGATCCGGCTGATACGTCACTTTACAATGACGGCACTTCGATTGTCCGCGCGGAGCTTGTCTTTGAAATCGGCGGTGCTCTGTTTGATGTTGCTTATGGAACTCTCAAGGTCATTGGAGAAGTCGTACAGGAGATTGAACTGTGACCACCGTTGTTCGGAAAGATCCTAACGTTGACGACGAACCCCGTGACGATCACGGCAGATGGACTTCGGGTGGCGGTGGAGAAGGAAGCGAAAAGGAACCTGTAAACTTTCATCCTTCGGAGCGAATGCAGCGCGCCATAGCAAGTCAAGTACGAACTGGGAAAGCCGAGCAGGATATCGCTGATCGTTCTGAGAAGGTTCTCGCTCAGGCAATCGGAGTCCCACGCACAGGAAATAATTCTGCCTTTGACATGCGTAACGATGAGGTAGGAATCGAGTGCAAGACTCTCGTCAACGGCAAGAATGAAAAGATCACGATGAGTAAGGCAGCTTTGAGTCGGAAGCTTGCCGAGCAACGCGCGGAGGGATTGAAAGGCTACACCGTTGTAGTTGACCGCCGCGCGGGTGGACTGTCCGGAAAAGCAACGTATTATTATCGGAAGGGATTTGGATCATTCCGATTAGGCAGCATGACGAAAGTGACGTTGCCCGAACTCAAGGAGATAGTGAATCAATGAGTGTTGAACTCGCAAACGAGAAATGGTTGAGCGGTGATCCATCAGGGCTTCTGGGCCCTGTCGCCAGCACTCGTGGCTACTCCGATCTGATCGCGGCCGCAAAGACTCCTGCTCTCAAGAGTTTCTTTGAGCACGGTGCTACCGAAGATGTTCCCGCTGTCTGCAAAGAGCTTCATGATCTCGCGATTATCAATAGGACAGACGTTGCTCACACTGCGAAGAATTTGGAGCTGATGCTAAAGGGTCTTGACTTCGCTATCCTGACGGACGGCGGAGAACCGGACACGGATGTTAACAAAGGTGGTCCGGGTAGTGGTCCCCATCCCGGCAGTCATCGCGCAGGGGAAGCGAGCAAAGATGCAGAAGAAAGATCGCAGAGTGCTCGTGAATCCCACCAATTTGCTGATGGCTTTCCAAAAGGTTCCGGTCATCACGGAAATGCGGCAAAAGAGCACACTTTAGCAGCAAACCTTCACGATAAGGCTTCAAAGCTTCATGAATCAACGGGCGACAAAGACAAAAGCTACTACCATCAGTTGCAAGCCAATCGTGAGCGAGGCTACGCAAGCATGGCGCGTCGTGGTGTAGCAATATCGAAGGTCGAACCGCCTCTTGGTCTTCATGAACTCCCGGATGAAGTAGCAAAATCAATGGATCCCCAGGCCCAGGAAATCCTTCTTGATGCGTTGAATAAAAGCTTTGAAGGCGGCGCATCCGAAGTGCGCGCCTATTTGGAGGCATACAGTGCGTTGGAACAATCTGGATATGGCTACAGCGAATCTACTAAGGACTGGGTTCGCAAAGATGGACCGACTCTTGGCGATGTCCATGTTAATCGACCTTTGGGAGCAGCGCTTCGTCCAGGAGAGGCAGATGAAGAAGGCGTACTGGATGAGGAAAAGATTCTCTCCAAGGATGACCCCGGTACGGACCCAGCGGACATCGAAGATTTTGAAGAGCTTGCTGCGGACAGTTCCTTTCAAGCCGGACAAGACGGGTCTGTAGACAAGGGCGGTCCAGGTAGCGGTCCCCATCCCGGTAGCGGTTCTGGTAATGCCAATAATGTAATCGAGACTCTCAACGACAAGTACCCCGTCAATCCGGCAAATGACAAAGAGCGGATTCTACTTGTTGGTGGGAAGAAGGTTGGGGATTTTGAAGTCACTGAGCGTGAAGGGCGTTTGCGAATTAAGTCCATTCAGTCCGATGAGCCCGGATCTGGAATTGGAACCCTCCTCCTCACGCGCATACTCCGCGCTGCCGATCATGAAGGTGTTACGGTTGAACTCACCGCTTCCTCCAAAGGTCACGGTGCGTTGAGTACTTCGCAGTTAAAGTCCTGGTATGGGAAGCACGGATTTGTACCGGAACCGGGACATGATGAATCCTTGGGATACATGATACGTACTCCAAGGGAAGGTACCAAGAAGTACCTCCCACCCATCGAAGTCCTGCGTGCCGCGAAATCCGCGCACGAGCAAGGCACCTCAATCATCGACATTACGGAAGCTCTCGCAAAGAACGAAGGACTGACTGAAGAAGGCGTTCATAAAGTCGCGGAGTTCTTTGCCTCCACGGAGTCTGCCTCCGCGTCAGAGGCTGTCCGTAATGCCTGGGGTGGGAAGCACGCGGCCTCTTGGACGACTCGCGTTGTCCGAAAGATTGAGATTGATAAAGGCGGTGATTATGAGTCATTACGTTTGGAAATCGCTAAAGCAGGGAATGGCGTCATGCTGGCTTTTTGGCCGGATGCGGAAACTCAGAGGAAGATTGCTGTACCTGGTGGGGAGAAGCCAGAAGAAATTCATCTTACGCTGGCTTATTTCGGCAAGCTTGATAATCTGGATATGCTTGCTGGCCTGGAACGCGCTGTCTCACATTTTGCTAGTACGCACGCTCCTCTCAAAGTGACGCTGGGCGGCATCGGACGGTTCCCTGCCTCTCCTTCTTCCGATGGGAAGGACGTTGCTTATCTTGGCGTCCACTCCGATGAAATCTTGAAGTTCCGTGAAGAGCTTGTGACCCAGACGGAAGCAATGGGATGCGAGCACAAGAAGAACTTCTCGTACAACCCCCATATTTCGCTCAAGTTCATTCCCCCGCACGCGCCGCACTTCCTTCCCACGCCAACGGTACACGAGTTGACCTTTGATAAGATCACTCTGAGTATCGGTTCAGCCAAGAAGGAATATCCGTTAACGGGAATAGCCAAGGGTGGTCCCGGTAGCGGTCCGCATCCGGGAACAGCAAAGGCAATAAAAGATATCAAGAGCAAGTTGGTAACGGGAAATCAAAGTATTGATCCGGATATGAAGAATGATCCGGATCTGTCACAGATTGCTTCTCGGGGTTCATTTTTTCCACGCGCAGCTATGCCGATGTCTAAAGACATGATTGGAAAAGATGGAGAGTGTCATTGGAACGCAGCGAAGTTGTACGCCTCAGGAAAGATTGATGCAATTGCAACAGGATACGCTTTGATGCGAGGGACGCATTGGGGTTCTCATACTTGGGGAGTAAAAGACGGTAAACCTGTAGAAACCACTCCAGCAAATTTAGGCACAAATAAGTATTTTGGTTACGTAATGAACGAGAAAGAAGCCAAGGGTTTTGTAAACTGGGCAAAGAACAATCCTCCGCCTGATAGAGGAATAAAGGGTCATGCGCTTACTTGGAAGCGGGAAGAGGAATCCGATTCAATTGAAGAATCTTTTCCAAAAGGGGATTGGCGCTCTTACATAGAAGAGGACATTGAGAAGAACTTTCAGCTTGCCGGTGATATCATCAAGGTCGATAAAGATCGCATGCTTGTCTTCGGTTGGTTCTCGATTGTTGAGATTGACGGCCGTATCGTCCAGGATACGCAAGACGATCAAATCCGGGAAGAGGATCTGGAGAACACGGCATACCATTTCGTTCTCAACGCTCGCACCGCAGGCTCAATGCACGAGCATGACGACAGCGGTACGATTAAAGGCGTTGGTCGCCTAGTTGAATCAGTAGTCTTCACGAAAGAGAAGCAGGCCGCGATGCTCCAGAGTCTGGATGATCAAGGCATCGAAGCTCGTCTTGATCTGGGCTGTGTCGCCTGGTGGGGCGGTATGAAAGTCGATAATGCCGAGGTTTGGGATGACGTCAAATCCGGAAAGCTCAAGGCTTGGAGTATCGGCGGCAGC
>Ga0134123_10002039_pt1 | contig 13243 bp, 9 predicted proteins | sample KB303_FD_96460 | JGI IMG/M metagenome (GOLD analysis project Ga0134123, IMG submission 96460) | Terrestrial soil microbial communities without Nitrogen fertilizer from Kellogg Biological Station, Michigan, USA - KB3-0-3 | ecosystem: Environmental > Terrestrial > Soil > Unclassified ...
GAGAGCGCCGCTCCAGAGAAGGGACCGGACTGCGGGCGCGGCCGCGCGAGGCGGCGCGCTCATGCGACGGCCGCGACCTGTCCGATCGCGAGGGCCTCGCGCAGCCGTTCGCGGAACGTCTCGGCCCGCCGCGTGATCTCGGCGAACCGGCCTTCGGCGGCCAGCGCCGGATCGGCGATCGCGGGTCCGAGTCCCACACCCACGCAGCCGGCCTTGAGGAACGGAATGAAGTTGTCGAGGTTGGTGCCGCCGGCCGCCAGCATCGGAATGTTCGGCAGCGGATCGCGGATCACCTGGATGTAGGCCGGCCCGCCGGCGACTCCCACCGGATGCACCTTCACGACGTGGGCGCCGCCGGCGCGCGCCGCGACGATCTCGGTCGGCGTGTAGGCGCCGGGACAGAACATCACTCCCGCCTCGCGTGCCACCGCCGCGACCTCGGGCGAGAAGTTGGGGGCGACCAGGAACTTCGCGCCGGCGTCGATCGCCGCGCGGGCCTGCGCCGCATCGAGCACGGTGCCAGCGCCCATCGTGAGGCCGGACTGCTTCGCGACCTCGCGCATCACGCGGTTGGCGTCGGGCACGGTGTAGGTGATCTCGATCAGCTCGATACCGCCGGCGTGCACCGCCAGCGCGGCGCCGAGCGCGGCGTCGGGCGTGCTCGCGCGGATCACGGAGAGCAGGCGCTGCTCCAGCAGCAGTCGGAAGGCGGGCGGTTGGCTCATGGTGGGCTCGCGTGGAGACTACGGTTTCCGCCGCGGCAGCGGCAACCGCCGAACGCGGCGGGCCGGCGATCGGTGGCCGGACGGCCGGGGTCGTGGTAGGAGTCCGCTCATGAACAGCCCGCGCGGGAACCCATCGCGGCGCCTGGTCCTCGTGATCCTCGGCGTGGCCGCGGCCATCGTGCTCGTGGCGTGGGGCGCGGTCACCCTTCTGCTGCCGCCCGCGCGCGTCCGCGCCATCGTGCAGGGCCAGCTCGCGCAGTCGCTCGACCGCCCGGTCACGTTCGAAGGCGCCTCGGTCAGCCTGTTCCCGCCGGTGCGGCTCACCGCGAAGGGCGTGAAGATCGCCGAGCCCGGCGGCTTCGCCAACGGGGTCGCGCTCCAGCTTTCCGAGATCGGCTTCGACCTCGACGCGTTCGCGCTCGTCGGCCGCCGGCTCCACGTGCGGCGCCTGGTGTTCGACCGACCCTCGCTCCACCTGGTGATGTACGCGGACGGCACCACCAACTTCGATCGCCTGATGAAGCCGGCGCCGCCCGGATCGAAGGCCGAGGCCGCGAAGCCCATGGATCTCGACATCGCGGCGCTCGAGGTGAACGGCGCGCGCGTGCTCCTCGACCGTGTCGCGACCGGCAAGCGCACCGCCTTCGGGCTCGACTCGAAGCTGTCGTTCTCGAGCCGCGGAGCGAGTCAGCGGATGGCGACCAAGGGTCACACCACGATCGACGGCCTCGCGGTGGGGCCGATGTCCGCGACGCGGCTCTCCGACCTCAACACGGCGCTCGCCAAGCTGGTGTGGACCATCGATCACGAGGGCGTGTTCGACGGCGCCACGAAGCGGCTCGCGCTCGGCCGCCTCGATCTCGCGTTCGGACGCACCGCGATCGGCCTCCAGGGGCGCATCGACGATCTCGGCGCCACCCCGCTCATCGATCTGCACACCCGCGCGCAGCGCGTCGACCTCGGCGAGGTGCTGAGCGCGTTGTCGGTGGCCGACGCCCAGGCGCTGCACGGCATCTCGGGCGCCGGAGAGCTGTCGTTCGACCTCGCGATCCGCGGGCGCATGGCGCCGCAACGCATGCCGGTGGTGATCGGCACGCTCGGCGTACGCAAGGGCTCGTTCCGCTACCCCGGCAGCAGCGCCAGCGTCGAGCAACTGACGCTCGACGCGCGCTTCGCACCCGACTCGCTGGGCATTCCCAACGCCACCGCCCGGGTCGCGAACCAGCCGGTGCGTGCGATGCTCGAGGTGCGGCAGTTCGGCGACCCCCACGTGAAGTTCGCGGTGAAGGGCGACCTCGATCTTGCGGCGGTCGCGCCGATGTTCGCGCCGCCCGAGACCAGGCTCTCGGGCCGCGCCGTGGTCAACGTTGCGGGCTCGGGCCGTGCGAAGGACCTCGGCAACCTGGCGCTCAGCGGCCAGGCGCGGCTTTCGGACGTCACGGTGCGCACGCCGCAGGTGCCCAGGCCGATCGAGAAGCTGAGCGGCGACCTGGCGTTTTCGGACGATCGCGCCTCGGTCCGCAATCTCTCGTTCCAGGCCGGCAGCTCGTCGCTCGCTTTCGACGGCACCGTGACCCGCCCGCTGACCCTGATGAAGAAGCCGGGCGAGGCCCCGCCCTCGCACGTGGACTTCCGCGTGCGCTCGCCGCTCCTCGACGTGAAGGACGTGGTGCCCGAGGGCGGCGGCGGCCCGCTGGTGCTCAACGCCGAAGGCGGCGGCATCGCCGAGATCCAGCGCCTCAAGAACGGGCGGCTCGACGTGGCGAACGTGAACGCCAAGGTCGCGCTCGAACCCGCGGTGATGGCGGTGCCGAGCTTCGGCTTCAATGCGTACGGCGGCAGCGTGCACGGCAGCGGCCGCTTCGACTATCGCGACCCGGCGCTGCCGCAGATCAAGCTCGAGACTGCGATCGACACCGTGAGCGCCGACGCGCTGCTCTCGATGTGGACGCCGGCGAAGAACCTGCTGCGCGGGTCGATGAGCACCACGTTCGACCTCGGAGTCGCGGGCAGCACGCCCGAGCAGATCAAGCGCACCGTGACCGCGATCGGCAACGCCACCATCGTCAACGGCGCGATCGGGCCCGGTCCGGTGCTGGAGGCGATCGGCAAGGTGACCGGCATGCCCAACCTCGAGAACATGCGCTTCAAGGACGTGCGCGCGCCGTTCCGGATCGAGCGCGGCCGTGTGGTCACCGATCCGGTGAAGATCTCGGGTCCCTACGGCGACTGGACCGCGATCGGCGCGATCGGCTTCGACGGTGGGCTCGACTACGCGGTGAGCATCACGCTCCCGCCCGACGTTGCGCGGCAGCTGCAGTCGCGCTCACCGCTCGCGGCGGGGCTGCTGTCCGACGCCGAGGGCCGCGTCTTCATCGACCTGCGCATCGGCGGCACCGCGAAGTCGCCGCGGGTGAGCCTCGACGGCGCCGCGATGCGCGACCGGCTCGCGGGCCGCGCGTCGCAGGCGATCCAGGAGCAGCGCGGCAAGATCGAGGAGGCCATCCTCCAGAAGGCGGGTGTGCCGACCGCGATCGACAGCCTCAAGCACCAGCGCGACTCGCTCGCGACCGCGGCCCGCGACAGCATCCGCCGCGCGGCCAAGAACGTGCTCGAAGGCTTCTTCAAGCCCAAGAAGAGTGCGGCGCCCGCCGCGCCCGATACCGCGAAGTAGGCGCCGCCCGCGTCGTTACTTCGAGACGTTCTCTCCCCACAGCCGCTGCCACCACGTCGTGCGGTCTTCCTTCCGGCTCCAGTCGGTCGCGACCCCCATGCGCGTGCGGATGTCGTCGAGCGACCAGCCGGTGAGGGACGCCAGCGTCTCGGCTTCCTTGGCGCGGCGATCGGCGAGCGAGGCGCGATAGGCGATGGCGCCCGGGCAGTCGTCCTCGCCGGTCCACGGGTGGCGAATCACGAACCGTCCCTGGAAGTTGGTCTTGTCCACGGTCTGCTGCAGCACCAGGTCCTCGGGGAAGTGCGCGGCGTCGTAACGCGCGTGGAGCCGCGTGACGAAGGTGCTCTGCGGTCCGCCCCGCGAGGGCCGCCCGGTGGCGTCGACCCAGAACACGCCGAGGCTGCGCAGCTCGTCGCTCGAGAGCGGCGCGCTGGCGCACGGGTCGCACCAGCTCATGTCCCACGCGTACTCGGTGAATACCACCGCCCAGTCCTCATTGCGTGCCTGCCGCTCGAACATCGCGCGGTAGAACTTCGGGAAGACGTCCTTCACGTACTCCGGGACCTGCGCGTCGCTCGGCAGCTTCACGCTGCGGTAGTTGGTGGGCTCGACGCGGCCGACCTGGGTGAGCGCGTAGACGAACAGCTCCTGCGGACCGTCGGCGTTCACCATGCCGAGGCGGATCGGCAGCATGAAGCGCGGCGACTCGTACGCCATCTGCAGCGGGCGCAGCTGCTGGAAGCCGGCCCCGGCCTGCTCCTTGAGATTGACCTTCGCGACGAAGAACTTGAGTCCCTGCCGGATGTAGACGCCCAGCACGCGAGAGGCGCCCGCCGGAATGCGGTAGCCGTTCTGGGTGAGCCAGGTCTCGAGCCCGGTGCTCTGGGTGGCGGAGAGAATGAGGATGTCGTACTCGCCGACGGTGTAGCTCGCCTCGATGCGCACACCCAACGCGTCGGCTCGGCCTCCGCGGGCGTTCATGCCGACGGCCCTGGGCGCGGCCATGCTCTTCAGCATCCGCGCCTCGCGCTCGGCGACGGCGCACGGGTTCTCGTCGAAGTACTCGACCAGGCGCGGTGCGGTGAACGCGTCGAGGTGGTCGATCGCGGCCTGGTCGCCGACGTGGATCTGCCCCTTCTGGAGCACGACCGGCACCGGGATCACCATGGCGAATTCTTTGAAGTCGCCCTTGAAGTCGTTGGACAGGGTGAGCACGGTGCGGTCGCCGTCGCGCACCATCACCACCTTCGACGCCTTGTTGAAGATCTTGGCGTCGCCGGTCGCGACGAAGAAGCCGCAGAACGCGCGCGCGTCAGGCGCGAGCGCGCACGCGAGCAGGAACGAGGCGAGGATCGGGAAGCGTTTCACGAGGATCTCCCTCCGGTCGGGAACCGGCCCGGGCGGCCGGGCGATTCCAGTCGTAACGTGCGCCGGGGAGCGCGCGATCGATGAGCGGCACGAACAGCGAGAAGCCAGGGAGCGACCACAGAAGCCCGTTGGTGCGATAGAGCCCGAACTGCACGAACCCCGCGCCCAGCGCGACCAGCGCCGCGAACACGATGCGGCCGGCCCGCGAGTCGGGCGTGGTCTTCGGGTCGGAGATCATGAAGAACGCGTAGAGCAGCAGCGCGCCGCTGCCGAGCTGATGCAGCGGAACCGCGGCCCGCTGGCCGAGGAACGTGGCGCGACCGAACAGCACCAGCGCCCAGAACGCGAGGAACGCGATCGTGACGTCGGCGCGCGCGGCGCGCGTGACCACGATCAGGCCGGCGCAGGCGATCGCGAACGCGAAGAACGCGGCGTTGCCCCATTGCCCGCTCGAGACCCACACCGGTGCGCCGATCGCGAGCAGCGCGACGATCGCGCCATTGGTGGGATTGAGCAGGTGCTTGCCGCGAACACGCACCACGAACTTGCTGCCGATCGCGAGCGTGGCGGCGAGCGCGGCGAGCGCGAGGTGGTCGGTGCGGAGCAGCAGGCACAGCGAAAGACCGGAGATCAGCGCGCTCCTGGGCTCGAACCGCGCGTGGCGCACCGCGTGATCTCCCACCCACTGCACCAGCAGCGCGGTGCCGAGCGTGACCGCGATCTGTGCGGGCCCGACGTCGAATCCCAGGCCCATCACGCCCCAGCCGAGCAGGGCCGCGAGCGAGGCGATCTGATACGCGCGCGGGTCCTTGGGCAGCCGGAGCCTCGACAGCCTGACGGCGCGTGGCAGGGGTACGGGTTCGGGGAGAACCTGCGGATCCGCGGCGGATGGCGTGGGCGACCACATCATGGGACGGATACGCCCGTGTCACGGCGATTATTCCCTGCGTCCGAGCGAAGCTTGTAAGGGCGCTCTCGGGTTCACACCCGGACCCCGGAATTTCCACCGGCCGCAGGCGCGCGCTCGTGGCGGCGCGGTTCCGCGATCCGCTATCTCGCACGCGGGCACCGACGGCCTTCGCACGAACGCACTCGCTCAGCACAAGTCCTCGGTGGAGCGACGCTTGCACTACGCGCGCCTGCCGCCCGGCACCGAAACTCGCGCCGGGCACCACACCTTTCAAGGAGGACGACATGAAGATGAGGACGCTCGAAGACCTGTTCGTGGACGAGCTCAAGGATGTCTACGACGCCGAGCGCCGGATCACGAAGGCTCTTCCGAAGATGATCAAGGCTGCCACTTCCGAAGAGCTTTCCTCGGCGTTCGAGGAACATCTCCGCCAGACCGAGGAGCACATCACCCGCCTCGACCGGATCTTCGAGAGCATGGACAAGGCCGCCGGCCGGAAGACCTGTCAGGCCATGGTGGGACTGCTGGAGGAAGGCCAGTCGCTGATGGAGGAGGACGCCACCGACGCGGTGAAGGACGCCGCGCTGATCGCGGCCGCTCAGAAGGTCGAGCACTACGAGATCGCGACCTACGGCTGCCTGCGGGACTGGGCGCAGCTGCTGCAGAACGACGAGGTCGCCCGCATCCTCCAGCAGACGCTCGACGAGGAGGGCGAGACCGACAAGAGGCTCTCCGAGATCGCGCAGTCGCTGAACGTGGAAGCGGCCGAGGGCATGGAAGACGAGGACGAGACCGAGAAGGTGCCGGTGCGCGCCCACTCCGGAACCGCGAAGTCCGGCAGTCGCAAGCGCTGACGCCACCGGAGGCAGGACGGCCCGGTCCCGAACTGGGGCCGGGCCGTTCTCGTCGCGAGACCGTGGTTAGACCGAGTCGCCGTCCTCGCCCGAGAGCGCGGGCTCCCGGGAATGGTCGACGTCTTCGATCCACGCGCGCACCAGCTCGGCGGCGGTCGTGATCGAGACCGCATCGCCGATCCGTACCGGCGCCTCGGGATCTGCGAGGTCGAACGCTTCGGGCGGCCCCACCTCCAGGTGCGGTCCGAGCGACTGCAGGCCTTCGAACCATCCGCCGACGGTCGCGAGCGCCGCGCCCTCGCGTCCATGGGCGCGGAGGTAGGCGGTGGCGAAGGGCCCGAGCCCGCCGGGCCGCACGCGGGACGCGCCTTCGGCTTCGCGGAGTCCGCAGGGAGTCCACAGCTTTCGCATCACGCTCCCGACCAGCGCCTGCAACGATTCCGCCGGCAACAGGGGCGGCGAGAGGCTGGCCGCCAGCAGCGACTCGGGACCGAAGCCGCGAACGCCGCGCTCACCTTCGATCCGTGCGAACAGCTCGCCGCGCTCTGCGTCCCAGAACGCCTCGAGGAAGCGCTGCTGGTGGTCGCGTGCCCACGCGAGATGGAAGGCGGCGCTCTCGCGGCGGTCGAGCGTGCGCGCGAGCTGCGCCGCCGCGACCAGCGCATGCGACCACAGCGCGTTCGACTCGAGATCCCGCACCGAGTGCTCGCCGTGCGCCAGCAGTCCGTCGGGCTGGACGCCGACGCCGTGGTTGGTCCGCGCCCGATAGAACTGCACCACGCTCTCGCAGGCCGGCAGCAGCACCGCGCGCGAGAACTCGACGTCACCGCTGCGGCGCGCGTAGAGCTCGGCGGCGTGCACCAGCCACAGCGCGGGACGCGGGTCGCCGTAGCGCGGAGTGCCGTCGGCTTCGAAGCGCTCGGGCGCGAGGCCTTCATCGAGGTACTCGCAGTAGCCGCGCAGCACCTCGCGCACCGGCTCGAAGGCCCGGAGTGCGAGCAGTCCCGGCAGCGCGCGCAGCGCGTCGACGCCCGACTCGCCGGCCCCCGGCAGCGACGAGACCAGCGTCAGCCGTCCGCCGCGCCGCCGCAGGCCCGCCATCAGCACCTCGGCGAGCGCCGCGGTCCAGCCGTCGGCGCGATCGATCAGCGTGGTGCGCTCGGCCGGCATCGACTCGGCGGGCGTGTGCGCCACCCGCGCCTGGTGCGCGGTGAGATCGGCGCCGATCAGCGCGGCCTCGAGCCAGCGGCTGCGCTCCTCGCGCTCGTGATGTTCGAGCCGCGCGCAGCAGTCGGCGAGCGTGCGCGGCGGCGGCGACCCCAGGCGGTCCTCGGCCGCCAGCGCGCGGAACAGGTCCTCGCGGGTGGAGGCCACCAGCATCAGCGAAGAGCCGTCGGCGAGCGTGGACTCGACGTAGCCGGGCACGCACACGTCCTCGCGGACCGGCTCGCGCTCGAGCGCGTGCTCGACCGGGCGCCACACGCGGGCCGGCAGGAACGCGCCGTTGTGGAACAGCGTCAGCGACCGTTGCTCCGGCAGCTCGATACGGATGCGTCCCGGGACCGCCTGGCTCGCGCCGCGGAAGCCCGGATCCTGCGCCTGCAACTCGCCGAGCGGGCGCGACACCACCAGCGGGCTGACCGTGAGCGTGACTCCGGGGCCTTCGACGTGGCGGTAGCGGATCGCGACCGCGTCGTGGCCGGTGACGAGGAACAGGCTGCGTTCGATGCGCGCACCGCCGACGTTCCAGGTCCAGACCGGGAAGGGATCGAGCGCGAACGACTCGGGCGTGAGCGGACCGCCGGGACGGGCGGGCGACGCGGGGCCCGCGAGGTCGAACGCGCCGGCCGCGGTACGCACCCGCTCGGCGGTGCCGAGCAGCAGCGCGCGCGGCATGCCGTCCGTGCCGGAGGCCAGCCACGCGTGAGCCCGAAGCGCGGAGGCTCCCGCCACCGTGCCCGAGGAAGATCCGCCGACGCCGTTCGAGAGGAGCCATTCCCTGGCGAGCGACGCGGAAAGATCGCCGAGGACATCCTGTCCCAGCCGCATGGCGGGACGATACCACGGTCCCGTCAGAGCGTGACCGGTCTCCGCAGCAGTGCCGACAGGGGCACGAGGCTCACGCCTCCCAGGCGCTTGGGCTCGGCGGCCTTCGTCAGCCACGCCGCACTCACCGGCGTGACCCGCATCCACACCACCAGCTGCCCGCGTTCGCGCGCCAGATCGAGCAACGCCTTCCAGCGCTTCTCCAGCGCCTTGCTGTCGGAGCTGCGGCTCTCGGACTCGATCACCGCGTCGGGCTCCTCGTAGAGAACGCCGAGGCTGCTCGACAGCGAACGGCACACCGCGCCGGGTGCGGGCGTGACGTGCATGAACGGCAGCTTTTCGCGCTTGAGCTCGCGGAACAGGGCGGTCATCACCGACATGTCCTGGGTGGCGAGCGAGCCCATCTGGTTGGCAACCGCGATCACCGGCTCGGCCTGATCCACGAACTTGCGCACGCGGCCGGCGACCTGCGAAGGCGACATCGTGACCAGGATGGTGCCGGGCCCGGGATTGATGCGCGGGTAGTTGACCGGCTCGAGCGGCAGGTGGAGCACCACCTCGCGGTCACGGGCGTGGGCGAGCGCGAACTGCGAGGCGCTGGCGCGCGAGGCCGGCGACACCGCCACCGCGAACGGCACCTGCAGCGAGAACGTCGCGCGAGCGAGCGAATCCCCGTCGCCGAAGCCGTAGAGCACCAGCGCCACGCGGCCGCCGGTAGGGGTTTCACCGGGCCCGGCGATCGCACCGCGCGCCGGCAGCACCAGCGTCACGTCGTGCGTCGGTCGCTTGCCGATCCCGAGCAGGAGCCGCACGAAGGTCTCGCCGTGCGGGCCGGGGCGCTCGCGACCCGAGAGCACCGACGCGCCCCGCGATTCCAGCGACGCCGCGATCGCATGATGGATCTGCAGCGGCGCGGACCCCTCGGTCAGACCCACGCGCCACGCCACCGCGGCCTCGCCGCTTTCGGCGACCTGCTCGCGAATGCTGTCGCGCGGCACGCCCGAGGGGGCGAGCGCCTCCCGCGCGTGATTACCGATGATGCGCACCAGGTGCGCGCGGTTGCCGAGCCCCATCTTGCCCAGCGTCAGGCGGCCCGCGTCGGAATACAGCAGGAACCACGCTTCGCCGGCCGCGAACAGCACGATGGCGATCGCGGCGATGAGCAGGAAGAGGCGGCGCCGGCCGGCGGTGTTGCGCTTGCGTTTGGGCATGGGGAGTTCGAAAACCCAACTTAGGAGCGACCCTTCACGGCGTCAACGACCGACTGACTCCCGGACACCCGGTGGTTTTTGCAGAACAGTGACATGGAGATGGAACTTGGGTGACAGGCTTTTCCCTCGTTCGGCCGATGTTTCCCCCGTCGGCGGCGCCTATTCCGAGGATCCGCCCTTCCCGCTCCGGAGGTGCCTCATGCAGCAATCGCGACTCGTCCCCGCCGCGCTCTTCCTCGGCTGTTCCCTGATGATGACGGCGTCCATCGCCTTCGCCTGTACCGACAAGGCGAAGACGACGGCCACGACGGCGTCCACCCGGGGCAAGGTGGACGCCGTCACCGTTTCCAGCACGTCGTGCAGCGCCGAGCAGATGGCTTCGTGCGCCAAGGGCGCCAAGACCAGCGCCACCAGCGCGTCGATGAGCGGTGACGCGTGCTGCATGGGCAAGGCGAAGGGGGCTTCCTCCACCACCGCGACCGTCGCGCCGGTCGGCAAGGTGAACGCGATGGCGGTGGGCACGGACGGCGGCATCAAGTACTCCGGCAATGGCTGCGGCTGGGCCAAGGGCAACACCGCCTCCGCGGCGTCTTCGTGCGGTGCGTCCAAGAACACCGCGATGGCGGCGGGCTCTTCCTGCAGCGCGCACGGCCTTACCGGCACCGCCAAGGCCGGCGGTCACGACTGCGAAGCCTGCAACGACTTCGCGATGTGCGAAGGCGAAGTGAAGGCCAACGGCGTCAACGTGCAGATCGTGCCGCTCAAGAACGGCGTGATGTACGTCTACACCGCGAACGGCGCCGCGAAGGTCCAGGCGGTGCAGTCGGCGATGGCGCGCCGCAACCAGCACATGACGGCGATCCTGGCGTCCGGTGACCAGGCGTCGCTCTGCCCCGAGTGCAAGTCCATGCGGGGCGCGATCGCGAGCGGAAAGCTCAATCGCGAGAACGTGAACATCGAGGGCGGTTGCATGACGCTCGTCACCTCGAGCGATCCCACGATGGTTTCGAAGATCTACTCGCTCGCCGGCCTCAAGGCCAACGGCCGGAACAAGAGCTGACCGTTTTCCAACGCCCGATGGGCCGGCCCTTCCCGGGGCCGGCCCGTCGTGTTGTCTGGCGCAAGTCGTGCTCGGATTCGCGGGCGATGAAGGGGTTGGGCTAGCCTGTGAGCACCATGGCTGTCTCTTCGGTCCGCCGGCGCGCGCTGTTCGCGGCCGCTCTCGGCGTCGCGATTCCGGCGCTGCTGCTGGCGGTGGTCGCGGTGCTGCTCACCTTCCGCATCGTGCGCTCGGTTCAGAACGACACCGTGCGTTACAACCGCTACCTGGGCCAGCAGGTCGCGGGCTCGTTCGAGCTCGAGCTGATGGACCACCTGCGGCGCTCGATCGCGCCCGCCGAGCGCGTGGCGCGCGACGGCGGCTCGCTGCCGCAGGTGATGGAGGCGCTCGCCGGCGAGGGCTCCGAGTTCATCGGCCCGCACTTCGTGCCGGTCGACGAGCTGAGCGGCTACTCGCTGATCATCGTCGAGGCCCAGCCGCTGATCTTCGCCGCCGGTGAGGGCGTCCGCCAGGGCCAGTACTTCACCGGACTGCTGCTGCGGCAGCCCGACGGCAACGTGATCGGCACCGGCGGCTGGTGGGTGTCTCCCGAAGACTTCGTGCGCCGCCACTTCGACAGCGTGCTGCGCGAACGGTTGCCGGGAGACCCGCGCATGTACGGCGGCATCGAGCTCACGCGCCGCGCCAGCATCGAGGTGGTGGACGAACGCGGCCGGCGTCTCGGCCGCCTGCGTGAGCCCGGCGATCTGCAGACCTCGCGCGTCGAGCCGATGGCGGGACCCTTCGAGCACCTCGGCGTGCGGGTCGCGGTGGCGCCCGACAGTCCGGTGGTGTGGATCGGACGCTTTCTCGCGCTCGAGCTCGCGTTCATCGCGACCATGGGCCTGCTGGTGCTGATCGCGGTGGCGTTCGGTTACCGCTACATCGTCCGCCAGCTCGAGCTCGCCGGCATGAAGGCCGGGTTCGTCTCCAACGTCACCCACGAGCTGAAGACGCCGATCGCGATGATCCGGCTGGCGGTCGAGACCCTCGAGATGCGGCGGTACCAGTCGGAGGAAGAGGAGCGGAAGTTCCTCGGCATCATCGATCGCGAAACCACCCGGCTGCACGGTCTGGTCGAGAACATCCTCGATTTCGCACGACTCGAGGCCGGCCGCGGGATCTTCAAGTTCGACCGGGTGGACCTGCGCCAGGTGGCCCAGTCGGCGATCGAAAGCCTCCGGCCCCGGCTGGAGCATCTGGGCTTCGGGCTGGAAGTGGACCTCCCCGAGGACCTGCCCCTGGTCCGGGCCGACGCCACGGCCATGACCCACTGTGTGCTCAATCTCATCGACAATGCGGTCAAATACTCGCGCCAACGCCGGGAAATCCGGGTTTTCGCGAGCGCCCGGAACGGGTGGGTGACTTTATCCGTATCCGACCGAGGAATCGGTATTGCGCCGGGCGACCGCAAGCGTATCTTCGAGAAGTTCGTACGGCTGGAGAACGGCTTGGTACACGATGTGCGGGGAGCCGGACTCGGCCTGTCGCTTGTGGACCAAATCATGCGTGCCCACGGTGGGCGCGTCGAGGTGCAGAGCGCCATGGGTGAGGGAAGTACCTTCTCGCTGGTTCTACCGGTCGCCGGGCCTGTCGCGGACGAACGGCCGGAGAGCGCGAGCGCTCGTACCGGAACTTAGGCTCCTCCCGGAGAAATCACGACTTATGTCCAAGCGTGTGCTGATCGTGGAAGACGAGGAAGGGATGCTCGCCACCCTCGAGCACAACTTCCGATACGAGGGGTACGAAGTCCTCACCGCCAAGACCGGCCAGGAAGGGCTGCGCATGGCGTTGAAGCAGAAGCCCGATGCGGTCCTGCTCGACATCATGCTTCCCGAGAAGGATGGCTTTACAGTTTTGAAAGAGTTACGACAAAGACATCGCGATATTCCGGTTCTTGTCATGACCGCGAGGAACTTCGAGGCCGACGTTCTCAAGGGCTTCGACCTCGGGGCGGATGACTACGTCACCAAGCCCTTTGGCGTGAAGGAAGTCATCGCCCGGGTGAAGCGGCTGGTGGCGAGAGGACCGTCGTCGGCGCCGGCGCCGGGACCGACGATCTATCGGTTCGGCGACGTCGAGGTGCGGTTCGAGCCTCGCGAGGTGCTGAAGGCCGGCAAGGAGGTCGCGCTCTCGTTCAAGGAGTTCGAGCTCCTCAAGTACCTGATCGAGCATCGCGGCCGCACGGTGTCGCGCGAAGAGCTGCTGGAAGAGATCTGGGGCGTCGACGAGGATCTCGGCGTCACCACCCGCACGGTCGACACGCACGTCTCGAACCTGCGCTCCAAGCTGGGGTCCGGATTCGAGCAGCCGTTCATCGTTGCGGTGCACAAGGTGGGCTACAAGTTCGTGGAGC
>Ga0134123_10002041_pt1 | contig 13242 bp, 12 predicted proteins | sample KB303_FD_96460 | JGI IMG/M metagenome (GOLD analysis project Ga0134123, IMG submission 96460) | Terrestrial soil microbial communities without Nitrogen fertilizer from Kellogg Biological Station, Michigan, USA - KB3-0-3 | ecosystem: Environmental > Terrestrial > Soil > Unclassified ...
CTCCATCTCCTCCACCGCCCAGCGCAGCGCGAGGGCCGCCTTCTTCGGGTCGGTGACTACCGGCAGGAGGAGGTGAGGGATGCCCTCGTAGACGCTCAGCTCGAGCATCTTCGGGTCCACCATGATGAAGCGGACCTCCTCGGGCGTCGCCTTGAGGAGGATGCTCATCACCATCGAGTTCACCGCCACCGACTTTCCGGACCCGGTGGTGCCGGCGGCGAGCACGTGCGGCGCCTTCGCCAGGTCGAGGACGTAGGGCATGCCCTCGATGTCCTTGCCCAGCGCCATGGTCAGCTTGCTGCTCGAGCGCTGGAAGACGTCCTGCTCGACGATCTCCTTGAGGAACACCGTCTCCCGGTCGCGGTTGGGGACCTCGATGCCCACCACGCCCTTGCCGGGGATGGGGGCGACGATGCGCACCCGCATCGCCTCCATGGCCATGGCCAGGTCGTCTGCGAGCGCGGCGATCTTCGAGACCTTGATCCCCGGGCCGGGCAGGAACTCGTACATGGTGACCACCGGGCCGGGGCGGATCTCCACCACCTCGCCGACGATGCCGAAGTCCGCCAGCTTCGCCCGGAGCTTCTCGGCGGTGCTGAGGAAGACCTCCTTGTCGAGGGCGCTTCGCTCGGGACGATCGAAGTCGAGCACGTCGAGCGGCGGCGGGGTGAACTGCGTCCGCCCGCCCACGAACTCGAACTGGTTCTGCTCCTTGTGCTTCGCGGTCGGCTTGGGCGGCGCCTTCGGCTCCACGATGAGCGGCGCGCGTGTCGGCGCGGACACGACCGCGGCGGTCGCCAGCTCCGCGACCCCGGCTTCCGGAGCGATGGCCACGGCAGCGCTCATCGCGCCGACCGCGGCCGCCGTGACGGTGGGCAGGGGCGGGGTGACGATCTCCGGCTGCTGGTCGCCCTTGCGTCTCCGCCGTGGGGGCTCGGCCGACGCGGCCGCGGCGATCCCCAGCTCGCGGGTCCACGCCGGGTCGGCACCGGGCGGGAGCGCGGCGGCTCCCGGCTCCTTCGTGCGGTCGAGCGCCCTGCTCTCGGACTCCCGGGCCAGGCGCATCGCCTCCTCGGCCACCGCCTCCGCCTCCTGCGCCTCGGCCTCGGCCTGGCTCAGCTCCTCCTCGTCCGCCTCCAGCTGGGCGAGGAACGCCGCCTCCTCGAGCTTCGCGGCGGCGCGCGACTCCACCCGGGCCGCAAGGGACTTCTTCTGCGCCGCCCAGAGCGCGACCAGCGCGCCGCGGGCCCTGCCGCCCGCCTCTCCGACCCAATGGCCCAGGGCCGCCACCGCCCGGAGCAGCGCGAACTGGGTCGCCACCAGCATCGCCGCGAACGCCACGGCCGAGACGACGATGACCGTCCCCAGCACCTCGAAGAAATCGACCAGCCACGCCGAGACCGCCACGCCCAGCGCGCCGCCGGGCGGGTTGCGCGGGTGCAGACCCGGCGTTCCGAGGCCGAGCTGGATCAGCACGCAGGTGGCCACCAGCAGCACGACCGCCGCGAGGATCTGGGGCCAGCGGCGCTTCTCGCGCTTGCCCACCAGGAGCACGCCGGAGACGTAGACCCCGGCCAGTGGAATGGCCGGCGCGGCGATGCCGAGGAGGCCGCCGAGGAGCGCCGCGAGAGCGTGCCCCACTGGCCCCGCGCCGTTGTGCGCCGTGCGTGGCGCCAGCGGCCCGGGCTCTGTCAGGAGGGCAACCAGGGCCAGGGACGACAGGGCGAGGATCGCGACACCCACGAGTGCGCGGTGACCCACCCCCGTTCCCTCGACGCGCCGGACCGCAAGCGCCTTCTTGCGCGAGGAGACCTCCTGCTTCGACAGGATCTTCTTCTCCGAACGGGGCCGTCTGGCCGCCATGCCGTACCGCTCCCTCGCCCCCGAGGGGGGCTACCTGTTGCGACCTGAAGCAGCAGTCGACTGTCGAGCCACGGGCGGGGGTGGTCAATTTTCCAGCCCTGTGCCATGCACATCCGGGGCATGGACGTCCGCTGCGAGCGGTGCAAGACGCTCTACGAGCTCGACGACACGCGGGTCTCCGAGGCGGGGACGACCGTGCGCTGCACCACCTGCGGCCACGTGTTCCGGGTGAGGAAGAAGGTCCTCCTCATGACCGAGGCGGTGGACGCGGGCGGTGAGTCCGGCGCCGTTCCGCCGCCCGTGGTGGACAAGCCGGCCTGGCGGGTGCGGAGCCCCAGCGGTCGGGTCATCGCCTTCCGCGAGCTGACCTCGATGCAGAAGTGGATCGTCGAGCGGAAGTTCGGCCGCGACGACGAGATCAGCCTCCACGGGGACCACTGGAAGCGGCTCGGGGAGATCGCCGAGCTGCAGCCCTTCTTCCTCCTGCTCGACGAGGTGGACCGGGTACACCTCCTGGAGGATCGCCTCCGCCGGGCCGAGCTGCCCGACGAGGCCCCCTCCGCGCTCGAGGACGAGCTGGGCGGCGAGACCTCCCGGGCCCCCGGCAGCCCCCCGAGCGGACCGACGCCCACCCCGATCCGGCTCGAGACGCCGATCGACCCTCCGCCCCCGACCCCGGCCGAGGCGTCTCCGTGGGCGGCCCGGACGCCCCCGCCGTCCTCCCCGACCCTCGGTCCCGAGCCGCCGCGCATCGGGACGCCCTCGGCGTTCTCGCTGGAGGACATCCGCGAGGCGACCCGGCCCTCCCCGGACGACCTGCCGATGCCGGAGGGCCCGGTGGAGCCCGGCCCACCCGGGACAGGGGACGAGGCGGAGCAGCCGGAGTTCACCCGGCGCGCGGGGCTGGGCGTGGACGCAGGAGCGGCCGACGACGCCGACGGCTGGGACACCCCGCCGCGCCGGAGCAAGGCACCCTGGGTGGCGACGTTCCTGATCGTGCTCGCGGCCGGCGGAGCCCTGGCCGCGTACTTCCAGATCTGGGTCCCGGCCCAGGAGGAGAAGCTCCGCCAGGAGGCCCAGCGCGCCCGGCTGGAGGAATCGCAGAAGGCCCGGGATGCCGACGAGGCCGAGGTCCGGGAGCGCGAGCGAAAGGCCAAGGACGAGCTGGTGGCGGGAATGGCGGGGCGCGCGGACGCCGGGGTCGGTACCGCTGCTCCCGCGACAGGCGCCGTCGACGCCGGCACGGGCGGGAGCCCGCCCCCCGAGGCTCCACGTGGCTCGACGGACACGCCGCCGCCGGCGGCTGCGCCAACGCGCTCCGTCGCGGCCCCCAAGCCCGCGCCGCCGGTCCGTCCGCGTCCCGCGGCGGCCGCGGAGCCCCGAGCGCACACCTTCGATGAGTGGATGGTCCTGGCGGACCGCGACCGGGATCAGTCGAAGACCCGCGCCGCGCTCGACCTGTACGACCGGGCCATCGCCGTCGACGGCTCTCGCCCCGAGGCGTACGTGGGACAGGGCCGCGCGCACCTCGAGCTCGGAGACCCCCGCGCGGCGATCGCCGCGTTCCGCCGCGCGCTGATGGTCAACTCGCGGTACTCGGTCGCCGAGTTCTGGCTCGGCGAGGCGTACCGGCGCGTGGGTCAGCCCACGCAGGCGGCCGACGCGTACGGCCGTTACCTGGACGCTGCGCCGGAGGGAGCCGAGGCGGCCCGGGCGCGAGAGGCCTTGAACGCGCTCAAGTAGCGGGGCAGAAGGGTAGAACCATGCTGGACAAGCCTTCGAAAGTAGAGGACGAGTACTTCGCCCGCGAGGACGTGGAGAAGAAGCGGAAGCTGGCCTACCAGCAGGCCCAGGTCATGGCCGAGCAGCAGAAGGAGGCGCTCCGCACGCTCCACTACATGAAGTGCCCCAAGTGCGGCTTCGACCTGCACACGCTGAAGCGCGGCGAGGTGGACCTCGACACGTGCTTCAACTGCAAGGGCCTGTGGATCGACGCAGGCGAGCTGGCTCACTTCGAGAGGCAGCTCCGGTCGACCGAGCAGCGTCACGCCGTCGTGAACGCCCTGCTGAACATCTTCAAGAACGACTGACCATGTCGCTCACCCTGGAAGAGGTCCGGCACGTGGCCGGCCTGGCCCGGCTCTCGCTCTCCTCCGAGGAGGAGGCGCTGATGCGAACCCAGCTCAGCGCCATCCTCGACGCGGTGGCCGAGCTCTCGGCTGTGGACACCTCCGCCGTCGAGCCCACCTCGCATGCCGCGGGAGAGGTGGCGCCGTGGCGGGCGGACGAGGTGCGCCCGTCTTTCCCGCCGGAGAAGGCGCTGGGGAACGCGCCGGCGACGGTGGGGACCAGCTTCGCGGTCCCGCGCATCATCGAGTGACGTGATGGAACCGACCGAACTGTCCATGCTCGAGCTGGGGAAGAAGCTCGGGTCCGGCGAGCTCTCCAGCGTGGAGGCGGTGCGGGCCTGCCTGTCGCGGGTGGACCGCTTCGACGGCCAGGTGAAGGCCTTCCTGATGGTGGACCGGGAGGGTGCGCTCGCCCAGGCCGAGGCGGCCGATCGGCGGCGCAAGGATGGACGGCGCGCCGGTCCGCTGGACGGGGTCCCGGTCGGCCTGAAGGACCTCTTCCTCACCGAGGGGCTGCCCACCACCGCAGGGTCGGCCATCCTCGAGGGGTTCGTCGCGCCCTACGACGGTACGGTGGTGAAGCTCCTCCGCGCGGCGGGGACGCCCATCGTCGGCAAGCTGAACATGGACGAGTTCGCCATGGGCAGCTCCACCGAGAACTCCGCCTTCTTCCCCACCCGGAACCCCTGGAACCTCGAGACCAGCCCCGGGGGGAGCTCGGGCGGCTCGGCGGCGGCGGTCGCCGCGCGGATGGTGTTCGGCGCGCTGGGCACGGACACCGGCGGGTCCATCCGCCAGCCTGCGGCGCTCAGCGGCATCGTGGGCCTCAAGCCGACCTACGGACGGGTGTCGCGCTTCGGCGTGGTGGCCTTCGCGAGCTCGCTGGACCAGGTGGGCCCGATGACCCGGGACGTGCCGGACTGCGCGGCGCTGCTCCAGACCATCGCGGTCCACGACCCCTGCGACTCCACGTCGGCGCCGATGAAGGCGCCGGACTACCTCGCGGAGCTCGAGGGCGGCGTGCGGGGGATGAAGCTGGGCCTTCCGCGGGAGTACTTCGAGCTGCCGGGGATGGACCCGGAGGTCCGCGCCTCGGTCGAGGCAGCCACCCGCGCGCTGGAGAAGCTCGGCGCCGAGCTGGTGCCGGTCTCGCTGCCGCACACGAAGTACGCCCTGGCGACCTACTACCTGGTCGCCCCGGCGGAGGCCTCCAGCAACCTCGCCCGCTACGACGGCGTCCGCTACGGGCTGCGCGCGGAGGGCGCGGGCAACCTCCTCGCGATGTACGGCCGCACGCGCGATCAGGGCTTCGGGCTCGAGGTGAAGCGGCGGGTCATGCTCGGCACCTACGCGCTCTCGGCCGGGTACTACGACGCCTACTACCTGAAGGCCCAGAAGGTCCGCACGCTCATCAAGCAGGACTTCACGGACGCCTTCCGGACGGTGGACGCGGTGCTCGCGCCCACCTCGCCCACGCCGGCCTTCCGCATCGGGGAGAAGGTGAGCGACCCGCTGGCGATGTACCTGAACGACGTCTTCACGCTCCCCTGCAACCTCGCGGGGCTACCGGGGCTGAGCGTGCCCTGCGGCTTCACGAAGGCGAGCCTGCCCATCGGGCTTCAAGTGCTCGGCCGTCCGTGGGACGAGGCGCGGGTGCTTCGCATCGGCCGGACCTTCGAGCGCGAGCACGACTTCCACCGGCGTACGCCGCCCCTGAGGGCCGCATGAGCGTCGCCGACTTCCAGCCGGTCATCGGGCTCGAGGTGCACGCCCAGCTGCTGACCCGGAGCAAGATCTTCTGCGGGTGCTCGACCGAGTTCGGCGCCCCCCCCAACGCTCACACCTGCGCGGTCTGCCTGGGCATGCCGGGCGTGCTCCCGGTGCTGAACGAGACCGTGGTGGAGTTCGCGGTGCGCGTCGGCCGGGCGCTGGGGTGCCGCATCAACCCGGTCAGCATCTGGGCGCGGAAGAACTACTTCTATCCGGACCTTCCGAAGGGCTACCAGATCAGCCAGTACGACCAGCCGCTCTGCGAGCACGGCGCACTGGAGATCGACACCGACGACGGCCCCCGGCGAGTCCGGATCCTCCGGATCCACCTCGAGGAGGACGCGGGGAAGAACGTCCACGACGCCGGCGGGGGCGAGAGCCTGGTGGACCTGAACCGCTCCGGCGTTCCCCTGGTGGAGATCGTCAGCGAGCCGGACATCCGCTCGAGCAGCGAGGCCGCCGAGTACCTCAAGGCGCTCCGCGACATCCTGGTCTACCTCGGGGTCAACGACGGCAACCTCGAGGAGGGCAGCTTCCGCTGCGACGCCAACGTCTCGGTGATGCGGAAGGGCGCCAGCCAGTACGGGCAGCGGGTGGAGCTGAAGAACATCAACTCCTTCCGCTTCGTGCAGAAGGCGATCGACTACGAGATCGGCCGGCAGGTCGAGCTCATCGAGTCCGGCGGAAGGGTCGCCCAGGAGACCCGGCTGTTCGACGCCGTCCGGGGCGAGACGCGGAGCATGCGCAGCAAGGAGGAGGCCCACGACTACCGCTACTTCCCCGAGCCCGACCTCCCTCCGCTCCGCATCCCCGCCGGCTACGTGGAGCGAATCGAGCGGGAGCTCCCCGAGCTGCCGCGGGCGAAGCTCCACCGCTTCGTCGGCACCTACGGGCTGCCGGCCTACGACGCGAAGATCCTCGTCGGTGACCGCGCGCTGGCGGACCTCTTCGAGAAGGTCCAGGCGGTCTACAAGGGTCCGGCGAAGAAGCTCTCCAACTGGTTCCTCGGCGAGCTGCTCCGGCTGATGAAGGAGGAGGCCCGCGAGGTCGGGGCGCTCCGCTTCACGCCCCCTCAGTTCGCGTCGCTGCTGGAGATGGTCGACGCGGGCGAGCTGTCCAACAACGCGGCGAAGGACGTGTTCGCCGAGATGTTCCGGACCGGGCGCTCACCGCGCGAGGTCGCGCAGGAGAAGGGCCTCATCCAGGTCCAGGACACCGGAGCGGTCGAGGCCGCGGTGGACGCGGTCCTGGCGGCGAACCCCGGCGAGGTGGAGAAGTACCGCGCCGGAAAGAAGCAGGTTCTCGGCTTCCTCGTCGGCCAGGTGATGAAGGCGATGAAGGGGAAGGGCAACCCCGCGCTGGTCAACGCCGCGCTGAAGGCGAAGCTCGGAGACTGACCCGCCTTCTACTTGTGGAAGACGAAGTTGTGGGTGTGGACGAACCCCGGCGTCTCGTCCTCGGACGTCGTGATGGTGACCGAGCCCCCGGAACTGATCGTCTGGAAGTCGGCCTCGGTCAGGGTGACCGTGTGCGTGTGGCTGTCATCGTTCGACGTCGTCTCGGTCCTTCCCGCAGCCGGCGGGGTGCTGACGTCCGCGCTGGCCAGGTCGACCGTGTGGGTGTGATTCAGGTCGCTGGACGAGGTGAAGTGGAACGAGCTGGATCCGCTGTCGCTGCCGCAGGCCATCAGGATCCGCGCGGCGGGGATCACGAGAAGGATCCCACCGACCCGGAGGATGGCCTCACGACGATTCATGGTGGTGTTCATGTCCGGAGGAACCCCGGCCTCCCGGACCGTTGCGCCCGCACCCTCTCCGTGCGGCCGCGGAGTGGCATGAGAACCCGGGCCTTGCGCTGTTCCGGACCCTCGGTGCCGGGCCGCCCGCTCGCCGGCGTCTGCCTTGACTTCCAGGGGGTTGCGGGCTATCCGTCCGGCCCTTTCACGACAGGGGCAAGGTCCAGATGTACGCAGTCATCCGCACCGGCGGGAAGCAATACCGCGTCGCCGAGGGCGACGTCGTCCGCATCGAGAAGGTTCCCGGCGAGGTCGGCACCGAGATCACGTTCGCCGAGGTCCTCTGGCTGGGCGGGACGGAGTCCCCGAAGGCCGGCCGTCCGCTGGTCGAGGGGGCGAAGGTGGTGGGGAAGATCCTCGCCCAGGACCGCTACCGCCGCGTTCTGCACTTCCGGAAGGAGAAGGAAGGCTGGACCCGCCGGAAGGGACATCGGCAGCCCTACACCGAAGTGAAGGTCGTCTCGGTCGCGGGCTGATCCGCGGCCCACCAGGAATCGAACCATGGCTCACAAGAAGGGACAGGGCAGCTCGCGCAACGGGCGCGACTCCGGCGGACAGCGGCGCGGGGTGAAGGTGTACGGCGGCGAGTCCGTGAACGCCGGCAGCATCCTCGTCCGCCAGCTCGGCACCGTCATCCACCCGGGCTCGAACGTCCGCCTCGGCCGCGACTACACGCTCTACGCCACGGTGGACGGCGTCGTGAAGTACGAGCGGCTGGGCAGGGACCGGAAGAAGGTCTCGGTCTACCCCCAGGCGCCCGCGAGCGCCTGATCCGTCGGGCCGGCCCGTCCGGCCCTCGGCACCCCGAGCGGGCCCGCGCACCCTCCGCCCGAGGGACGCCGGCCCGCTTCGACGTTTCGGAGGGAGGCTCCTGCCGTGAAGTTCGTCGACCAGGTCTCCATCCAGGCGAAGGCCGGGGATGGTGGAAACGGCGCCGTCGCCTTCCGCCGGGAGAAGTTCATCGAGCGCGGGGGGCCCTCCGGCGGAGATGGCGGGAACGGCGGCTCGGTGGTGTTCGAGGCGGACACCGGCCTGACCACTCTCCTCGACTACCGCTACCAGCAGCACCACCGCGCGCGGAACGGGCAGCACGGGATGGGCAGCGACATGAACGGCGCTTCCGCCGAGGACCTCGTGCTGCGCGTCCCGGTGGGAACGCTGATCCGGGACCAGGACTCGGGCGAGCTGCTCGCCGACCTCGCCGAGCCGGGTGCCCGGGCGATCATCGCCCGCGGCGGGCGCGGTGGGCTGGGCAACATGAACTTCGCCACCTCCACCCGGCAGACGCCGCGCTTCGCGCAGGACGGCAAGCCGGGCGAGGAGCGACGCCTCGTCCTGGAGCTCAAGCTTCTCGCCGACGTCGGGCTCCTCGGGTTCCCCAACGCAGGCAAGAGCACCCTCATCGCTCGCGTCTCCCGGGCCCGGCCGAAGATCGCCGACTACCCGTTCACCACCCTGGTCCCGAACCTGGGCGTGGTCCCTTACAAGGACGGGACCTCGTTCGTGATGGCGGACATCCCCGGCATCATCGAGGGCGCGGCCGAGGGAGCAGGGCTCGGACACCAGTTCCTGCGGCACGTCGAGGGCTGCCGGGTGCTCGTGCACCTGGTGGACCTCTCGGCGCCGGGGGAGGACCGGGCGTCGCTGCGTGACCTGGACGTGCTCGACCACGAGCTGGGGCGCTACAGCCCGGAGCTGGCGAGGAAGCCGCAGATCGTGGCGGCCAACAAGATCGACCTCCCCGAGGCCCGCGAGCGGCTTCCCGGCTTCGAGGCCGCGATGGCCGCGCGCGGGGTGAGGGTGTTCCCCATCTCCGCCGCCACCGGCGAGGGAGTGGGGCCGCTGCTCGATGCCGTGGCGCAGGTCCTCTCGGGCGGCGCGCTCCCGACGCTCGGGCGCGCCCAGCGACCCCGGCGGCGGCCGCGGACCGGGACGACCGGAGCGCGCGCTGCGGCCGCGGGCAGCGCGACGCCGGACTCGAAGAATGGCCGCCCCCCGCCGAAGAAGAGCAAGGGACGGCCCGCGGCCTCGGGCCCTGCGGGGAGCCGGCGCGGATCCTCCAGCGCGCGCGGCGGGGCGAGGAAGGGCTCTGCGCGATCGTCCCGCCGTCCGGCGAGGAAGGGCACCCGGTGAAGCGCACGCCCCCAGCGGGCGGCTCGCGTCGCGCTCCGCCGGAGGCGAACACGCTCCTCATCCCGCCCCGGCGGGAGAAGGTGGACGCGGTCGTCTCGCGTCGGCTGCGCGGGCTCGCCGTGGTGCTCGATCAGCTCGAGGACACCTTCAACATGGCGGCCGTGCTCCGCAGCTGCGAGGCGTTCGGGCTCCAGGACGTCCACGTGGTGGAGAACCCGGACGTCCCCTTCGCCCCTCACGACAAGGTGACCCAGGGCTGCGACAAGTGGCTCGACGTGCACCGCCACCGGTCGTTCGCCGCGTGTGCCCGCGCGCTGCGCGCCGCCGGATACCGGATCTGCGTCTCGGCCGTCCGCGAGGATGCCCGGAGCGTGTTCGAGCTGGAGTTCGACCGTCCCCTGGCGCTGGTCTTCGGGAACGAGCGCACCGGGGTCACGCCCGACGCGCTCACCGCCGCGGACGAGGCGTTCTGGATCCCGATGCGAGGCTTCACCCGGAGCCTCAACGTCTCCGCCGCGGTCTCGGCCACGCTCTCGCGGGCCATCGGCTGGCGGCTGGACCACGGTCGACCTGGGGGCGACCTCGCCGAGCCCGACGCCCGCGCGCTCCGCGATCGCTTCTACGCGCTCAGCGTCAAGCAACGGAAGCGGCTCTTCGGTCGCTGATCGGAGGCGATCGCTTCACCGCTCCGAGGCGGCGCGGTCGGCATCGCCGCCAGGGAGCTAGCGCACGACCATCCGCCGGTACCGCGCCAGCACGAGCATGAACACCCCGTACGCGGCGAGCCCGATCGCGACCGCACCGAAGAGCCACCTGCCCTCCGGCTGATGGGCGATCTCGCGGAGCGCCCCGCCGATCCCGCGGGCGTCACCCGGGTTGGCGTGGATTCCCGCGCTGATCAGGAAGCCTCCGATGAGGAAGAGCACCACCCCGCGAGCGACGTAGCCCAGGCGCCCGAGCCAGGTGACCCAGGCACGGGCCCCCTCGGACAGGGACCCGAGCTTGAGGAGGAAGCTCGCGCGCGCGGCGATGACGAGCTGCGCGACGCCGACGCCGATCACGACCGCGCCCACCGCGCAGACCAGCCACGCCCCGTGGGGGAACGAGAGCATCCAGGCGGCCTGTTCGCGCGACACGGCCTCGTCGCCCCGGGGCCGGAGCCCCCGGACGAGCTCCACCGCAGTCCACGCCAGGACGCCGTGGATCGCTCCGCTGATGGCGTACCCGACGCGGAGGATCATCCCCTTCGGCGAGGTGCCCAGGTCCTCGGTGTCGCGGACCGCCTGGACGAGCCGCCACAGCGTGTATCCGGCGAGCCCGACCGCCACCGCGACCAGGAGGACGTCCCCGAAGGGGAGCCTCCGCACGTGGCGCATCGCCCCGCGGGAGCCCGTTGCGGCGCCTCCCGCGCCGACCGCCGCCTCCGCGGCCAGCACGCCCACCCCGAGGTAGACGATGCCCTTGGCCGCGTAGCCCAGCCGGCCCAGCCGCTCGACCCAGGGCGCTGCGCGCTCGCCGCCGCCGCGCAGCGCCCGTCCCAGGGTCCAGCCTTCCGGTCGCGTCATCGTGCCCCGCGCAGGGCGCGGAGCTGGACGATGCGCATCGCCCGGTGGGTCGGGGAGCCCCGGCGACTCAGGCCATGATCGGCGCGAGGGCCCGCGTCACGCGCTCGGCCTGCGCCTGGGTGATCATCCCGGTCAGCAGCTTGGTGAAGCGGGGATGCTGGGCACCGGAGCCGATGTACTGCCAGCGGTAGGCCTTGAGGACGCCCGCCTCGAGCTCCGCGACCTGGGCACCGGTGAAGCGGGTCTCGGACACGTGGCAGAGGTACCGCACGTCCGCCTTCGACTGCGCCTGGAGCAAGCTGTCCACCGCGCCGACCAGGGCGATGAGGTCGTCCACCGCCGCGTCGCGCTGGGCCGCGGTCAGACCGCGGTCGCATCGCGTCCACTCCAGCTCGTCGAGGATCGCGTGCTGCGATTCCTCCTTCCAGTGGAAGAGGAACACGTCCTTGAACAGGGGAGAGATCGCGACGTCGGGGCGGATGGACTCGAGGTAGTGCGCCTGGGTGAAAAGCTCGATGTTGCAGGTCAGAGCCAGCACCGACCAGGTGGACTTCCCGAGGACCTGCGAGGCGATCTCGTCCGCGTTCCCCATCGCCTCGTATCCCGCGGGCATGCTCCCGGCCATCATCCGCTCGAGGCGGCGGAACAGCTCCTGGTGCTTGAGCTCCTCCTGGCTGAAGCCCACCATCGCCTCGAGCGCGACCTGATCGCCCAGCCAGTGCTCGGCCGACAGCTCCAGCACCTTGGCGTTGATCCACCGCTCCGCGAGGCCAAAGATGTTGACGTAGGTGCGGCCCTGGATCTGGCTGAGCAGCCGCGCGTCGGCTTCGCTCAGGAACTCGAGGCGGCTGATCATCGAGAGGCCGTCGGGCAGGAACAGACCCGAGTAGTCGAACTCGCGGCCCCGGATGACGTCCTTGTCGATGTCCCAGCGAATCCTCCGGGAGTTCTCGAGGCACCGGCCGTAGCGGCCGTCGATGATGGGAGTGGCGTTCACGGCTGTCTGCATTGCTCGTCCTTCTGGTTGAGGGGGATGGGCGGCGGCGCGACTGCCGTCGCTGCCGGCCACAGGAGCACCGGATGTGCCACCCCGTTGCGGCCATGAACGCAAGCAAATCCGGTCGCTTGGCGCAGTGTTCGAACCGCGAGATCTCGTGAGGACACGAGTTCTCGCGTCGAGAGGTTGCGTCGGGCGCAACGCCGACGAAACGCGCACCGGAGCGCGCTCGACGGGGCTCAGCGGTGCCGGCGGAGGCGCAGCGCCTTCACCCGCGACGCGAGCGTGGACGGGGCGACCCCGAGGAGCTTCGCCGCCCCGCCCTCGCCGGCGATCTGCCAGTCGGTCTTCTCGAGCGCGCGCCGGAGGTTCTCGCGCTCGAGCCGGGCGAGCTCCCGCGCGGTGAGCACCCCCGCCAGGTCGGGCAGAGGATGCCCCGCTCCGGTGGTGGTGGTGCTCGCGCCCGGGAAGGCGCGCTCGAAGTTGAGCTTCCCGTCTCGCGCGGTGATGACCGCGCGCTCGATGACGTTCTGGAGCTCGCGGACGTTTCCCGGCCACGCGTAGGCCCGCAGGCTCGCGGCCGCCCCGGGGTCGAGGGGCGCAAGACGCTGGCCGGTGCGCGCGGCGAACTGTCGGGCGAACCCCTCGGCGAGGAGGACGATGTCGTTCCCCCGTTCGCGCAGCGGGGGCACGGAGAGCGGAAACACGCTCAGCCGGTAGAAGAGGTCCTCCCGGAACTTTCCCTCGGACACGGCGCGGCGGAGGTCGCGGTTCGTCGCGGCGACGACCCGGACGTCCACGCTGCGCGTCCGCGAGCTGCCCACCGGCTCGAACTCGCCCTCCTGCAGGACGCGAAGAAGCTTTCCCTGGAGCTCGAGCGGAAGCTCGCCAACCTCGTCGAGGAAGATGGTCCCCCCGTCCGCAAGCGCGAAGCGGCCCTCGCGACGGGCGGTAGCACCGGTGAAGGCGCCGCGCTCGTGGCCGAAGAAC
>Ga0134123_10002043_pt1 | contig 13225 bp, 13 predicted proteins | sample KB303_FD_96460 | JGI IMG/M metagenome (GOLD analysis project Ga0134123, IMG submission 96460) | Terrestrial soil microbial communities without Nitrogen fertilizer from Kellogg Biological Station, Michigan, USA - KB3-0-3 | ecosystem: Environmental > Terrestrial > Soil > Unclassified ...
AGGAAGAAGCGCTCGAACGCGTGGTAGGAGAACGCGGCGACCAACGTGCTCACCACGCTCCCTGCCAGGAAGAAGGTGTAGGGCCCGGCGCCGGGAAATACCCGCAGGAACCACGGCACGAGCGCGAAATGTAGAACTGGTCCTCCACCGCCAGCGACCAGAAGTGACCCAGCCCAGTAGCAGGCAGCGGGACTTGGCGGCTCAATGTAGTTTACGTAGTGGAGCCAGTACGCAATTGGTGCCGCAGGGCAGGCGCGACGCATCTGTCGCCGACGATTGGCAGCAGCCAGAAGGTGATGGCAAGCACGGCATAGTACAGGGGCAGGATCCGCAGCGTGCGCGGCACATAGAAGTCCCGGAAGTAGTGGGGCTTCCCCAGCGAACGTACGAGGATCGACGTGATCATGAACCCGGACAGCACGAAGAACAGGTCGCCCCCCGACCAGCCGAGGTCGGCAACCTTGGCGAGCGTCGACCGCAGACCCTGATTCGAGTCACGCCCCGGCGTCAGGTGAAAGAGCAACACCAGGCCGATCGCCATCGCCCGCAAGCCGTCCAGAGAGCCGATGCGCCAGCCGCCGTCACTGCTCACGATCGGCGACATCCCCCTACCCGCCCGCCCTTGGATCTCAACAAGCGGCCCCGCAACATCCCTCCGCCACGGGCCGAACGCCGACCATGACGACTGCAGCGGATACCCCACCCGGATGACCGTTCGCTCCAGTCTCGGAGCCGCGGCGCGGCGCGCCATCGAGCTTCTCAGCCACAACGTAGTGCTCCGTCGGCGGCTCCCAGCCGAGCTCGGCGGTCATACGATCTACGTCGCACCCGACGCGTCGCTCCGGTTCTGGGTGCTCGAGCCCTACGAAGTCGACCCGCTGCTTCTCGCGCTCGCACGCGAGATCGTGCGTGAGGGCGACGTGGTTTGGGACATCGGCGCCAACGTGGGGCTGTTCTCGATCGCCGCCGCGCATTTCGCGCGGCAGCAGGGACGTGTGGTGGCCGTCGAGCCTGACCCCTGGCTCGCCACGCTGGTGCGACGAAGTGCCCGCAGGCTGCCGCCTACGTTCGCCCCCATCGAGGTCGTGGAGGCTGCCGTGTCGAACTCGACGGGCGTCGCCAGCTTCGCCGTCGCGGCCAGGGCGCGAGCCGCGAGCCACCTCGACGCGATACCCGGGTCGTCGCAGACCGGCGGAGTTCGTTACCGGCTGAGCGTTCCCACGATCTCTCTGGACGACCTGCTCGCCGTCCAGCCGCCGCCACGGCTCGTGAAAATCGATGTCGAAGGGGCTGAGCTCCTGTGCCTCGCTGGCGCGACCAAGCTGCTGGCCGAGGTGCGCCCGCTCCTGCTCTGCGAGGTCACGGCCGATGCGGCCGAAGACGTGGGCAGGTTGCTGCATCGGTTCGACTACACCCTAACCGACGCCCGCTTGCCTAGGGCCGATCGCCTGCCGATCGAGAAGCCGACGTGGGACACGCTCGCAATCCCGGGACCGCCGGCCTAGACTGCCGCAGCCAGAATGGAGCAGCGTCAACGCGGGTGAAAGAAGAGATTCACCGTGCCGCCGGCCGGCAAACCGGCGGCGCCCTCGAACCCACGCAACGTCTCCCAGTCCGGGCGAACCATCATCGTGACGTCGTAGGCGCTCAAGTCGATCTGCCGCAAGACATCGGCTGCCGAGCTGCCGTACCGCGCGAGCAGGTCGAGATGCAGCTCGAGAGCGATCGCCGGGCGCGCCTTGAGCACCTGAGTGGCACCTTGCAACACGTGCGCCTCGTAACCCTCGACGTCGACCTTCAGGAGGTGCACCTGCCGCAGGTTGCGTTCGCGACAGAACTCATCGAGGGCAATCATCGGCACCCTTTGCGCCAGCGGATCGCCCTCGTCGACGGTTTCGTCAGCGACACGGATCGAACCGTTCGCGGGTCCTACGGCGGCATGGAGTGCCGTGCAGTTGACGAGCTTGTTGGCGCCAAGGTTGGCGGTGAGGACCAGCGTGTTGCTCGCGTTGGCCTCGAGCGCATAGACATGGCCGGAGGCTACCGTCCAGCGAGCCAGGAGCACGGTGTCCATGCCGTGGTGCGCGCCGACGTCGAGGACGATGCTTCCGGGCCGGCACAGCTGCTTCAGGCTGCGGAACTCGGCATTCAAGGGCAAGACGGGCTTGTCCCACCATGCCTTGGTGTGCTGGTTTGCGATCCAGAAACGGAAGGGCTCACCGTCGCATGTCATCGTGCGCACGAATGGCAAGTCGCGATCGGTCGCCCTTCGCACGTCGAGGCCAACCCGGCGCGCGAGCTTCTTCGCGAGACGCTTCAGCAAGGGGTTTCAATGTTAGCCCAACGGTCCGCGCAGGACGTCCGTGCCAGGATCGCTGCATGGGGAGCTGACCGTCTTGCAGGATTGGAACACTCGCCCTTGGAGGTGGTCGCCACGGGTGCGGCCGACACCACGCCGGTATTGCTCGAGGTGTTCGATACCAGGCTGACAACTCTGCATCGTTCCGGTGGAGGAGAACGTCGGCTGCCCTCGCAGCGTGCCGTTGATGAACCCTCCCGCAACGAGAAGGGAAACCTGTGATCCGAGGCGCGAGATGGTGGCTGGTGCGCGCCGCACGGCGGGTCCTCTTTCCGGAGGCTCGCCTCATATTCGGCTATCTCGCCGAGGACCTCATCGCGTCGCGGCTGCTCGCCTCGCACGCACGCACTGGGTTCTACGTGGACGTTAGCTGCAACGATCCGTTCTCCCTGTCGAACACCTACCTCCTATGGGCGTCGGGGTGGCATGGCATCAACATCGACGCCAATCCAGCGATTGTGCAACACATGCGTAGGGCCCGGCCCGGCGATCGAAGCATCTGTGCGTTGATCGGCAACCCAGGAGACACCAGGACCTTCACCATCTTCCGCGACCACGCCAAGAGCACAGCAGACGAGGGCTTCGCGACGAGGTGGGGCCCGAGGGAGGGCGTCGCGGGACAAATCTCACTGGTGAGCCGATCGCTCCATGACGTCCTCAATGAATCCTCTGCGCCCCCGGTGATCGATTTCCTGAACGTCGATGTCGAGGGTATGGAACTCGAAGTTCTCCGTTCGCTCGATCTCGACGCCTACCGCGTACTCTTCATGGCAATCGAGATGCACGGCTTCGACGCCGTCGAACCGAAGACTCACCCGACGGCGAGCTACCTGCTGTCCAGGGGCTATCGACTCCTCGCCTACAACGGCCTGACCGGGTTCTTCGGTCGCATGGAGAACGGTCAGCTGGAGACTCCCGGGTTGTAGGCCGGCCTGACTCGCCGACTTTCCCGAGCCGAACCATGCGACCCGAGATGGCCCCATCCGTCACCATCGTCATCCCGACGTACAACCGATGCGACCTCCTGCCCTCGTGCATCGATTCCTGTCTGATGCAACGCGACGTGCCGTTGGAGCTCATTGTCGTCGATGACGGTTCGACGGACGCAACGGAGGCGGTCCTGCGCGCCTACGGCGAGCAAGTCTGTTACCACAGGACGACCAGCAGGCGAGGTCCCAATTCGGCGCGGAACAGCGGCCTTGCGTGCGCGTCCGGCAAGTACGTCAAATTCCTGGACCACGACGACCAGCTGCTGCCGGGGACACTGCGCGGCGAGGTCGACCTCGCCGACACCACCGCGGCGGACATCGTCGTCTCCGGCTGGGTCCACGAGCTCGCCGGTCCCCGAGAGGCACCCGTCTTCACGAGCATCGTCGACGACGTGCTCGCAGGAAAAGCCGTGCCCACCAGCGCCGCGCTATACCGTCGCAGCTCCCTCGTGGGCCGTGCGTGGGACGAAACGCTCTCGAAGCTCGACGATTGGGACTTCTTCGTGGGCACTGCTCTTCGTTGCTCCAGGATCGAGACGAATGCGCACCCCGTCTACGTATGGAGACAGCACCCGGCGCAGGCGAGCCGGGCAGCCAGCATGGCGCACAACGCGCGGGAGCATCACTACATCCTGCGCAAGGTGGAGGAGGAACTTGCGCACCGCTCCGAGCTGACTCCGCATCGGCGAAAGCGGCTTGCGCAGTACTTTTACAAGGAGCTGCGGACGCTCGCCCTGGCGGACCCGGACCTCTTCAGGATCTCCTTGCGGCACATCTACGAGCTCGATCCCGCCTTCGTACCACGCGAAGAAGAGCGCCAACGATGGATGAGGGTTGCCTGTCGCGTGCTGGGCGTAAGACGCGCGCTTCTTCTCCACTCAAGTGCAAAGCGAGCGCTCCGACGAGGTCGCATGGGGGCTTGGGAATGACTCCCGCCCTCACCGGTGGCGGCGCGAACCTCCAGCAGTTCCCGCGGGGCGCAAGCGATTCATCCACGTCCAACAACAGCTTTCCCGCACTGACTAGCGAACTCTACCGAACGCTGAACGAAGCTCATTCACGCGAATTCCATTGGCACGTAGGCAGAGGCGTCGGTCTTGGCGCTGACCTCCTTGGCGTCATGAAGGGTATGCTGCGATGTTTGGTACATGGATATCGATTCGTTCTCGAAATCGAGCGACAGCCCAAAGGATGGCTGACTGGAGGCGGGTGGTCGCAGTACTTCGCACCGCACTTTGAGATTCGGAACAGCATTCGTGGCGATCTATTCAACCGCCCACACTTTCCGCTGGACTCGCGACTGCACGAATTCTGGGCAAGTGTCACCCGGGTGGCCCTGATCGGGCACGCCCCCCGCGGATCGCGATGGATGTTCGATCCGTGGCCACCCTTTGCGGACCCGGTCTTGATCGCTGGAATCGGCTCTCCAATGTCCTATTTGCAGGCGTGCCGATGGCTCTTCGACATCATCTGGGATCTTCAACCCCATGTCCGCAGGCGGGTGGCAGAGACACGAGGCGTGCTCGATCTGCCTCCCCGTTTCGTTGCGGTGCACATTCGAAGAGGCGACAAACGGCTGGAGTCGCCATACGTACCGGCCGACCGCTTCGCTAGAATAATTCGCGACCTAAATAAAGCCCCACTGCCAATAGTCGTGGCTACAGACGATGTCGCAGTCCTTCCCGAGTTGCAGACGGCTCTGGGGCGGGACTGGCAGGTGGTGACGATTTCGGTCGGCGAACGGCCTTACGATCAGAGCGAGTTCAATCGCCTACCGACAGAGTATCGGTTCGAGGCCATCTTGCGGTTCATTACTGAGGTGGAGATTCTTCGCCGGGCAGAGCACTTCATAGGTTCGTGGACCACCAATGTTGCGTGTTTGGTTCGCTACCTACGCAGCGCCGTCGGGACGACCCTCGTCGAGCCGTAGGACAGAAGCCGTCCAATCCGAGTCCAGAGCAGACGTGAGCCGTTTCGTGGGGAAGACTGGGAGCCGCCGATTCCGAGGAGCAGAACTGCGGCGGGGCAACACAGGCGCGCCCAAGCGCCTGCTGATCCTGTCTCAGGTCTACCCGCCAGATCCCGCCGCTGTCGGGCAACAACTTCACCGCGTCGGCCGGGCAATGACAAAGCGAGGGTGGGATGTCCAAGTGCTGACATCCGGTCGTGGCTTCGCCGACCCGACTGTGCGCTACGCGGCCGCTGAGACTCTCGACGGCGTACAGGTGCGACGCCTTGCCTGGGGGTCGCTCGGCAAGGAAACCCTCGGAGCGCGCGCCATCGGAGGTGCACTATTCCTGATCCAGGCAGTCGTTCGTGGACTGATCACTTCGCGACCGAAAGCCATCCTGATCACGACCTCGCCGCCGATGGCGCCAATCGCTGGCCTCCTTCTCGCGCGCCTTCGCCGCGCGCCGCTGACCCTCTGGTTGATGGACCTCAACCCCGACCAGGCAATCATGACTGGGGTCGTGAAGCCCGGTTCAATATCAGCACGACTGCTCGAGCTAGCAAACCGCACTTCGGCGCGTGCAACGGACGCCTTAGTTGTACTCGACTCCTTCATGGCAGATCGGATTGACGAGCGCTGGAACATCGGGAAGCGACTTATCATACTGCCGCCGTTAGCACTCACAGAAGACATTGTCCCGGTGCCCCACGACGACAACCCGTTCCGCAAGCGCCACGGCCTGACCGGGAAGCGAGTGCTCATGTTCTCGGGCAACATGAGCCTGGTGCATCCACTGAATACGGTGCTGCAGGCAGCAGCTTCGCCCACAATTCTGGCCGACGACCGACTCGTTTTTGTTTTCATCGGCGACGGCTCCCAACGCGCGACTATCGAGGCCGCGATGCGTCGCGATCGACTCCAAAACGTGCTCCTGCTTCCCTATCAGCCGCTCAGCGAGCTGCAATTCAGCCTGTCCGCGGCAGACGTTCATCTGGTGAGCATGGGCCAGGCGATGGTCGGCATCGTCCATCCTTCGAAGATCTATGGAGCGATGGCGGCCCGGCGGCCGGTCGTCTACCTCGGACCGCAACAATCACCCATCGGCGCAATTGTGACTCGCTTCGACATCGGCTGGCACGTCGAACACGGTGACATGCCAGGAATGATCTCGGCGCTCCGCGACATCACGGACGCAAGCGAGGAGAATCTCGCCGCAAAGGGACGCCGTGCTCGCGAAACACTCGACAACCATTTCTCCCAGAACGGGATTCTGAATCGATTCTGCGCAGTGCTGGAGGGCGGCATCGGCAACGGCGTCGAACTCGGAATGGAACTGACTTCCGCCCGATCCTGCACGAGGCGAGGTCAATGATACCCGGGTTATCCCACGCCACCCGGCGGCATTCTGCGGCGCAACCGGCGACTCACACTTCTCTTCGAATCGAGCTCTTACGACCACACAGGCTCTTGGCGTGCGCTTTCCGCCGAAGAAATGAGGGTACAGGGGAACCCAGCCCGCACCGGCGGTTGGGAGGGGATATGCCATGTCGCTGCGGGCGATAGGCCGTCGAATCGCCGGCGAGCGCCTCCTCGGTTGGTTGGACTTCTTTAGGAACCCCGAGATGGAATGGACGTGGGGCGGTCCGTTCAATGGACAGATGTTCCGGCAGCGAATCTTCTTTGAGCTGCTTCACTGTCATCGCCCAAGTGCGCTCGTCGAGACAGGAACGTTCCATGGCGCCACCACGAGCCTGCTCGCCGCCACCGCGTTGCCAGTATTCACTACGGAGGTCGGCCGACGACACTTCGCCTATTCGAGGGCGCGGTTCCTCTTCCAGCGTAACGTTCACGGCTACAACCTTGACTCAAGAGTGTTCTTGCGAGAACTCGTCGCCCGGGCCGCGCTTCCCGCCGGGAACCACTTCTTTTATCTCGACGCGCACTGGTCCGGCGACCTTCCGCTTCGGGAGGAGCTCACAATCATCTTCGAAGGTTGGGAAAGGCCCCTGGTCATGATTGACGATTTCGAAGTGCCCGGGGCCGGCTACGGCTTCGACACTTACGGGCCAACCCAGACGCTCGACTTGGCATACATCGGCCCGGTCGTCGGCGCTCATGATCTGCAGGTGTTTTTCCCCAGCGTTGACAGCTCTGTAGAGACGGGCGCGCGCCGCGGGTGCGCAGTGCTCTGTAGGCCAGTCGATCGCCAAGCTATTGAAGATTCTGTGACGACACTCCGGCGAGTGGCACCAAGTGCGATTTCCACCGCTGATGCGCACTAATCTCACTCCGAGCAGGACGGCAACGCCCGCGAGCGCGAGCCTGCCGGAGCGGAACTCGTCGCACTGCGCAAGCGCCACGCGCGCTTTCAGTGCGGCTCCTCGAACGCACCAACCGCGCCGCCGCGCGCCGCGTCCAGGCCACCCCCGCCCTCGACGAGCTTATGGCGGCGCGGGTGCGCGAATGCTGGCGGCTCGACTGCCGGCTCTTCGTGCTACCCCTCTGGCCGCTCGAGGACCACGTCTCGCCGGTGCCGCACGCCGAGAACCTCTTCCGCACCCGCCATGGCTTGCAGAGCAAGCGGGTGGTCATGTGCTCGGGCAACCTGTCGCCGGTGCACCCGATCGACACCGCCCTGAAGGCGGCGCTCGTGCTGCGGGAGGATGAGCGGCTCGTCCTCGCGTTCATCGGGGATGGCGGACAGCGAGCGGCAGTGGAGGCGGCGATCCGGCGCGACCGGCTGGAGCGCGTGCTCGTCCTCCCTTACCAACCGCTCGCCGAGCTCCGATACAGTCTCTCCGCCGCGGACGCGCACTGGGTGAGCATGGGAGCCGATATGGTGGGGATCGTCCCCCGTGCAAGATGTATGGCGCGATGGCCGCGGCGCGGCCAATGCTCTACCTCGGCCCCGCGCGGTCTCACATCGGCGAGCTAGTCGAGCGCTTCGACATCGGCTGGCATGTCGATCATGGCGACATTCCCGGCGCAACGGCGGTGCTGCGGCAGATCGCGACGGCATCCGAGGACGAGCTGGCGTCTCGGAGCTTGCGCGCGCGGGCTGCATTGCAAGCCGAGTTCTCCCAACGTCGTCTCCTCACTGCGTTCTGCGACCTCCTCGAGGGAAACGACCCGAGCGCGCTCTGCGGCAGGCAGCGGCCATGACCTCACCCAACGATCAACAGGGCCGACCTGTCGGCTGGCGAGAGTTGCTGGCGATGGCTCTCGTCGCATTGGGGTTTCGGCTCCTCTTGGCTGCTGGCGCGATGATGGTGACTCATTCGACGCTCATAGACCTGGCGCGCGCCGGCGACGGATATCAGTTCATTGCCTATTCGCGGGCCTGGACCGGGTATGACGCCGAGTTCGCCGCCAACCCGTATTTCGGCAGGCTCTTTCCTGGCTATCCCTTGCTGATCGCTGGGCTGAATCTCCTGGGGATGCCGATATCGTTGGCCACGCTGCTGCCGTCGTGGCTGGCCGGCGCCGTGACTGCTCCGCTGGCCGCAGCGGCATTCGAAAGACGGGTAGGCTGGGCGATGGCGACGCTGGTGCCCGCGTTCACTTTCCAGGTCTCGCTGATGTCTACCGAGGCTCTTTGCCTCTTCTCCGCCAGCCTCGCCTTTCTGCTCTGGCGATCCCAGCGGCCGATCAGCGCCGGCCTCACCTTCGGTGTGGGTGCGATGTTTCGCCCCATGATCGTCTTCGGCATGCTGGGAGCGACTGCCGCCGACGCCTTGGACCGGCGGATCGGCAAGAGCGCCAAGATGATCGTCGCTGCCGGCTTGTCGATCGTGCCCTGTCTGTGGGCCGTCGAAGCTCGCTTCGGAGACGCCATCATGAGCGCGCGCCGCTACGCGACAGACGCCACGGCCTACCGCAGCGCTGTTCTTACCTGGCCGTTCTCGACTCTCGCGCTCGTACCTTGGCGCACCCACGTCGCGCCGTGGAAGCTGGTCTTCGTCGGCGCTCACCTCGTAGTCGTGCTCGTGGGTTGTGCACTGGCCCTGCAGCAGTGGAGATCGCGTGACCGCTCACGCGGCGAGTTGGCCACCGCGTCGCTCGTCTGGCTGTGGAGCAATACTCTGTTCGTTCTCTGCGTCGGCTACCCGTGGGGATTTCACGACTTTCCGCGCTATCTCGTGCCCGCATTGCCGCCCCTGTTCTTGGTGTATCGCCGATACTTGCCCCAGCGGACGTGGGTCTGGCTCGGCCTGGGTTTGCTATCCATTGCGCTGGCCTTCGAGCCCACCGTACGCCGGCTCGTCAACGGCTGACGGCCTGTCGATTAGCAGTAACCACCTGACGGGCGAACTCCGCATCGGCTTCTTCCGACGTACCACCCGGTGTCCGTGACTCCCATGACCACAATGCTCCTGCTCGCTGCGGCGGCCACCGTGGCCGCCGGCGTAGTGAGCAACCTGACGGCGCCGCTGGTCGCCAAGTTGGCGATGGCGGTACACGCGCTCGACTACCCCGGGGGCCGCAAGCTGCAGGAGGCGGCGACCCCGCGCCTCGGCGGCATCGCCATCGCCGGCGGAGTCGCCTTCGCCGCCGCGGGCGTGGCGCTCGCCAAGTGGGTGCAGCTCTCGGCGGCCATTCACCGCAGCGAGATCATCGCGCTCGCGATGTCGGGCGCGCTCGTCTTCTTCGTCGGCTTCGTCGACGACCTGATCGGCGTCTCCACTTGGCACAAGTTCGCCGCCGAGGTGCTCGCCGCGCTGCTGCTCGTGCACGTCGGCTGGCAGTTCCACTCGCTGTCGCTGCCGGGGACCGGCGCGCTGTCGCTCGGGCCCTTCGGACCGGTGATCACCGTGCTGTGGATCGTCGGCGTCACCAATGCCGTCAACCTGCTCGACGGCCTCGACGGGCTCGCTGCCGGGGTGGTGGCGATCATCGCCGCGAGCCTGCTCGCCTACGCGCTGCTGCTGGGCAACCTCGGCACCGTCATCCTGATGGCGGCGATCACCGGCGCCTGCCTTGGCTTCCTGCGCCACAACTGGGCACCGGCGAAGATCTTCATGGGCGACTCGGGGTCGCTCACCCTCGGCTTCCTGCTCGGCGCGATGACGGTGCACTCGGCCCTCAAAGCGCCGGCGGCGATCGCCATCCTGGTGCCGCTGCTCGCCCTCGGCGTGCCGGTGATCGACACGCTGCTCGTCATGGTGGTGCGTTTCCTGTCGCGGTCGCACGGCGCGCTGGGCGAGCGCCTGCTCGCCATGTTCCGCGCCGACCGCAATCACATCCATCACCTGCTGCTGCGCCGGCGCGGCACCGGACGCCGAGTCGTGGCTTGGATCTACGGCACCGTGCTCACTTTCTGCGTGCTCGCGGTGGTGGTGGCGGTGACGCGCAACCGCAACCTCGGCATCCTGGTGCTGGTGATCGAGGGCGTGGTGATGCTGGGCCTACGGCAGAGCGGCCTGCGGGCTCGCCTCGCCGAGGCGTCCACCGAGCAGCGCCAGACGTTGCGCAGCGAGCTGGGCGTGGAGAGCGGCGACGGGCTCGACGCGACCGGGCAGCATTCCCAGGTGATGGCATTCCCCGAGTCGCAGCGAAGATCCGAGAGCCGCTAACGCCGCCGGCGGTGCTTCGAGCTCCCGGGCGCCGCGGCCTTCCGCAGGATCTTCACAGGTCCTCCACAGACCTGTGAAACGTTCGTTTCACCACAACGCCTTGTCCGCGCTACACTACCGGGCTGATCCGGAAATGAGCGCTCACTCACGCTTCACCGCTCTGCGGGAGGTCGTGCGAGCTGCCGCTCGCGCTGCCGAAGGCGAGTCGACGACGGCCGTCGGGCTCGACCGGCTGTGCGCGCTGGCGCGCCAGCGTGGGGTGGCCGAGCGGCTGCTGCGCCCGTCGCTGGTGATCGCCGCGCGGGCCTGGAGCGACGAGACGCTGCCGCTGACGCTCAGCCGCCAGCTGGCGATGAGCGAGGGCACCGCGGTCTACAACGCCCGCTTGCTGGCGATGCTCGCCGAGCGCGTGGGCCTCGCCGGGGAGTCGACGACGGACGCTCTGCTGCTCGGCGACGCGGGGCTGCTGGCGGGCCTCTATGGCAGCCTCGGCGCCTTCCCGCTCCGGCTGCCGCTGGCGGCGACGCTGAGCGCCACCGACAGCGGCAACGGCGAGCTGCCGCTGTACCTGCGCGGGCGGGGCGGAGTGCTCGGCGTCGTGCCACTGGGGCCGCTCGCCGAGCTCGTGCGCCACAACAGCCGGCGCTGGAACGACGGCATCCAGACCTGGCGCGTGCCGCGGCGGGAGCTGATGCTGGTCTTGCTGGCGGCGCGGCTGGGCGATCCGCTGGCGCACCCGGATCCGCCGCTCTGGCACCACCTGGCGCTGCTGCTGTTGCTGTGGCCGGAGAACGAGGGGCGCGCGGTGGTGCTCGAGCACGCAGCGCGGCTCGGCCTGTTGGCGCAAGTGGGCCGCGGGCTCGCCGTGCTCGGCCACCTCTTTCCCGAGCTGCAAGGTTGGGCGGGCGGCGGCCGGATCCAGCTGTCGCTGCTGGCGCGCTCACTGGCAGTGCCGCTCGCGGCACGGGCGCTGGTGGGTGCCGCGTTCGAGGAAGAGCCGGAGGCTGCCGAGGCTCCGGCCGCGGTGGCGCTGCCGGCGCATTGACGGTCGCAAGTGGCGGCGCGCGACGCCGCACGAACTACGAACGGCCGGGGCAACCCGGCCGTTCGTGTTCCGACGATGAAAAAGCGGGCCGGCGCTCGCCGGCCCTGAGGGCATACACGGCTCTGAAGAAGGCGCGCTGTCGTTGGCTACATGAACGCCGGGGTCTCGAGGGCGACTCCCTGCGACTCTTCTCGGCTCGAGGCCCCGGCTAGTTTCCTCGTCCAATCTGCCAGCAAACCGCGTGCCGCTGCGTCAGAATTCTCCTACACGACAGTCAAGTCATTAGCTGAAAATGGCTTCGTCGAGCTCAGGATCGGTTTCGGAAGCAGCTCGCGTCGGTGCCGGTTTGTAAGAACAGGGTCAGAGACAAGTTCCAGCCGGCATTGCACTCCTATAAAACAAACGCGGCCGGGGGTGACCCGGCCGCGGAATCTGACGAGGTAACAGTGGGGCAGGTCGACGAGACCTGCCTCACTGCCGTTTGAACTAGTACATGCCGCCCATGCCGCCGCCGCCGCCCGCGGGAGCCTTCTCCTCCTTCTCCTTGATCTCGGAGACGAGCGCCTCGGTGGTGAGCATGAGGCCGGCGATCGACGCCGCGTTGAGCAGCGCGGTCTTCGTCACCTTGGCGGGATCGATGACACCCGCCTTGACGAGGTCCTCCATCGCGCCGGTGGCCGCGTTGTAGCCGTTGTGGCCGTCCATAGCGATGAGCTGGCGGACGATCACCGAGCCCTCCTCGCCGGCGTTGTTGATGATCTGCCGGGAAGGCTCCTCGAGGGCGCGGCGGACGATGGAGACGCCGACCTTGACGTCGCCGTCGGCCTTGATCGCCTCGACCGCCTTGATGGCGCGCAGCAGGGCGACGCCGCCGCCGGGGACGATGCCCTCCTCGACGGCCGCCTTGGTGGCGTGCATGGCGTCCTCGACGCGCGCCTTGCGCTCCTTCATCTCGGTCTCGGTGGCCGCGCCGACCTTGATCACGGCGACGCCGCCGACGAGCTTGGCGAGGCGCTCCTGGAGCTTCTCGCGGTCGTAGTCGGAGGTGGTCTCCTCGATCTGGTTGCGGATCTGCTTGACGCGGCCGGCGATCGCCTCGCGGCGCTTGGGGTCGTCGCTGTCGGTGACGATGGTGGTCTCGTCCTTGGTGATGACGACCTTCTTGGCGTCGCCGAGGTCGTCCCACTTGACGTTCTCGAGCTTGATGCCGAGGTCGTCGGAGATCAGCTTGCCGCCGGAGAGGATGGCGATGTCCTCGAGCATGGCCTTGCGGCGGTCGCCGAAGCCGGGCGCCTTGACGCCGGCGAT
>Ga0134123_10002044_pt1 | contig 13225 bp, 25 predicted proteins | sample KB303_FD_96460 | JGI IMG/M metagenome (GOLD analysis project Ga0134123, IMG submission 96460) | Terrestrial soil microbial communities without Nitrogen fertilizer from Kellogg Biological Station, Michigan, USA - KB3-0-3 | ecosystem: Environmental > Terrestrial > Soil > Unclassified ...
GGAGACATCATTGTTGATAAGATAGAACACCCAATAGCGAGCATAATATGTTCCGGCGATCAGGCCGCTCGAGAAGACATTTCCCACCGTTGTCGCACAAATAGTAATCGCGCCTCCGCTCATTTGTTGTGTTCCATTAGAATTAGCCGCGTAGTTCACTTTGACAATCGTCGAATCGGTAGCGGTTCCCCCTTGGTTTGCGTACACCAGCGGGATATCCCAGGAATTATTAGCTTCCATCCACTGACCGATCCACTTTCCCATGTCCACGACCGCCGTATCCTGGGCTCCGGCGGCAATTGTCTTGTTGTTGCCGAGCTGAATTTCCATCATATGGGTTGAGAAATTCACATCGACAAACGCTTCTCCGGCTATCACCGGAGCAGGAATAAGAAACAAGATAGCAAGCAGCAATCGTTTCATAGTTCATTCCTCTTAGGATGGTGAGACGGTTCGGGAATCTGGGTCGATGAGTTTCCGCCACAAGGTAGACTTGTTGATTCCAGCGATACGAGCAGCCGTAGCTCGTCCATGTCGATAGACCAGGAGTTCGAGATACGCACGCTCGATCTCTCCCATGGTAACTTCTCCCACTCCGAAAACGGCACTAATAATAATCTGAGCCCAGGGATCGGCGAGGGATCGGCGGTATGTAACGAGTTCATCTACTTCACCCTTAGAAAACCCGGCTTCGGAGCCTCTTCGTTCCGCACCAGATAGGTCGGGCTCCAGGTCCCGTAGAGCGTCTGCCGGGGTGGAGTAAACGTCGTCGCCCCCGGCTCCTGAAATGTTTTCCAGAGATCCCACCGCCAGCGTGCCCGGACAAGGCACGGGCCCATTAACTCGTCCCGCACGATCCCCTCCGGCCCCGGTGCTATGCTCTTCCGGAGGCTCCACGTGGTGTCCTCCAGGGTCCGCGTCCATATTTCGGTCTCGAGATAGGGCCGGGGAGGGGCTTCCCCCTTCCATAGGAGCACGGCGAGTGAGCCGAGGACGATCCACTTCACTGGGGATATATCTCTCCGACCCATCGCGGCGCGGGAAGATCCGGCGATGACCCCCAAAAATGGTCTAGATCCGGGTACAGCTTCACGATAAATTCCACTCCCGAGGGGGGGAATTGGGGGACGGTCACGCTGGAAATCGTGGTCGCAAACGGCCCCGGCCGGTTCGTCTCCGTCATCGCGGGAATGTTGGCGATCCACACGCCTTCTTGATAGACCCCCAAGGCCGGACCCACATAAGGCGCCGTCCCCAAGTGGGACCGAAGCGTGATACTCCGATAGGTGCTCACATCCCCCGGTGCTGGAAACGCAACTTCACCGCTCGCCGAAAAGTAATAGAGCGTATCCGAAGCCCCCGCCGCTTTCCCGTGTTTCCACCACGGCGGCTTTGCCTCTGCGCTTTGGACGAGACACATCACTCCCAGGAAAACCAACAACCATCGTTTCACTGGCTCATTTTCCTTTCCATTTGATCTACCCGGTACTTGAGGACCGCGTAGTCTGACACTTGTTGTGACACGTAGTCGACCTTAGCTTCGATGCGGATTTGTGACTCGCGGAGCACGGCGAAATATCCGGTCAAGGACACCAGCATGACAATAACGGTCAGGATGTTCCCGAGCGTAATGCGCCGATCCAAGGTTATCCATCACTCGCTTCGGTTTCGGCGTCGCGTTCCATTTCGGAATCCGGAGTAAGCCCATGCGACTGCAGGCACGCGGCGAGCTCCGCGCGTAGCTCCGCCGAAAGCTCCGTGTGTTTGCACAAGATCCCGACTACGTCGATAAACGCAGCGGCGGCTTCGGTCTGTTTCTTCGCCATTTACACATCCTCCGGTTCTTCGCCTAAGTAGTGGAGCACCCCGGCCAGGTACCCGGGATTCGTGAGCCCCTGTTTCACCTTGGGAACGCCTAAAGACCACGCTTGGATCAACCGGTCCCGGGTATAGAAACTCCCCAATTCGTTTTTCATGGACCGGGCCAGAGCCGCTCCGGCCTTGATATTCTTCTCGGGGTCAAAAAGATCCTGGCGCGATAGCCCAAGCGTGCGCCCGATCCACGGGAAGTTTCCCGAGTTAAGCTGCATCACCCCAATCGACTCGGACCCGTTCCCCTCCGTCGCGACAGCCTGCGGCCGGATCACCCCCCGATGTTCCCATAGGGCTATCGACTTGAGAAGCGACCCCTCCACGCGAAATTGGGCCCCATAGGCCACGAAGTACCCATCGTATGGGGTCAGGACCGGCCCCGTTGATCCGCGTCGATTGGTGAGCGCGCCTGCGATAAAGAAGGAGGTAATGAGGATGATCCCTAGTCCGGCCAAAGCGATCATTTCGGGAGAACCGTCTTGGAGGAAATCGCTTTCCCGATAGCCGCTCGGGCTGCGGCCAGTCCGAGCCCGCCTAGGATCGTCACGAGCCACTGGTACTGTTCGGGGGTAATCCAGTGAAACTTGAGCGCTACCCCCAACAAGGCGATGAACGCCGAGACAAGATACGTCTTGAGGCCTTTGAGCATCGTTCCTCCCTAAAAGGGTAGAATCGCCGTCGCGAGGATCGTGGTACTCCGATCCCGGGTCACTACCTGAGTCGGCGCGCTGTCCTTCACCACGAACCGCATCGTAAGCGGGTCCAAGATAAATTCCCATTGACGCCGTTCCTCATTTCGCACCGCGTAATAGGCAAACGGTAGCGTGCCGATCTTGTAGAGCTTCCCTTCTTCGAATGCCATTACTCGATCCCCGCCGTTAACAACATCCGATCCAGAAACGCACCATCGACCGTAGCTGCCGCGCCTTGATGATAGCCGAAAAAGCTGAGCCCCATTTCTTCCGGGGTTGTGGCCGGATCGGGTAGCTGCGCCAGCGTTGTGATCTCCGCTCCTAACACGCCGTCGATAGCGGCTTTCAGATACTCGTCCGGCTTGTAATAGATCGACAAGCGGTGCGTATCCCCGAGAATCGAAACCGGCGGGGTCACGGTTCCCAAGGTGATGGTCGTTTGGGTGCCCCCGCCCCGCGTGGTGTTCACGTGCAGTTTCCAGACGGGTGCGACGTCCATGGTGCGAAAGAGATGCACCACATTGTGGAGCGCATCGGCCGGGAAATCTGCGGCCGGCAGCACCGCCGGAGTGAGATTGTAGGTCCCCAAGCCGAGCCCGAATTTCACGGTTGCGTTCCCGATGTCGAATTTCCGCATGGTCAAGTGTGTATGCGCGATCATGGGGCGGTCCCAGAATCCGCGTGCGCTTAGGGGATGCTTGAGACCATCGTAGCGATTCCCGGCCGGCCCGCTCCGCTTTCCGATCGTTTCCCACACATCGGCAATCTGCGGCGTTCCCACGAGCGGAATCGTGATCACGCACGAGGGGACCGCATCCAAAAATGCGGCCCCGCCGGAGACGAGGCCGCCAAAACTAAAGGACGATTGCCGGGGTGCATAGCGATAGATGCTCGTTGGAAAATTGGCTTCGCTGATGTAAGGGATCATCGCTTGGCAAGTGTAAGCACGCCGATGATCAGGCCGGCGATCACCAGCCCCGGCGAGGTCAGCTTGTCGGCCAGCTTGTTGGCTTCCTCGCCTCCGGTTTCCACCAGTTTTTGGAACGTGCCATTGGTGAGAGACCATCCCAGAAAGAGCACCCCGATAGCGGCAGCAATGGCTCCCGCCACGAGCAAAATCTGTGCTTGGTCTTGATCCTGAAAGATCACTTCGAAGCCCCACGCCGGATAGCGCGAGATGTACACACTCTCATCCGGGGCGTAGAAGTTCACTTCCTTGACCGTGTACTTGACGTTCACCTTGTCGGCCAGGTTAATCGCCTTCCGTACCATCGTTTGCAGGGTGTTGTTCGGAAAGGGTGCTGCGACAACCCAGGTCGCCCGATAGAAACTCCCCGCGACCATGACCGTCGACGGATGCACCGAAACCCATTGTTTTGCCATCTTAAATGCCTCCCGCCGGATTCCAGCTACCGCGCGAGGTGAAGTCGCCCCCGTTTTCATAATCAAAGAGCGGATCGTTGGAGTAAATGAACATGAGCGTGTAGATACCCGCACCCGAATTTCGTTTGAAACGGAGTTTTTCGACCGGCGAGCAGCGGATCTTGTCCCCGAGCTGAATCCCGATGAAATCTCCCGAATCGAGCGCCATTAAACAAAGTCCCGCGCCGACCGAGAGAATGTAAAAGTAGATGGCCTGCGAGACGGGAAATTCAATGATCGCATTCCCGGTTGCAGCAAACACCGGGATATCCACGCGACCCACTTGGTACCGAATATCCCGCTTCGTCCCCTCAAATTGGGTACGCTTGATCATGTCCGGAGACGGCGAGAATTGCTCCCGGATCTCGAGAGGCGCGTTATCGTAATCGGAGAGTTTCGTCATGACATGCTCGTTGGCTTAAGTTGGGTGGGGTCGAGTAGATCTCGTTCCCCGCTGGATAGTATCACCCGCATATCGGCAGTGCCGCTCGCGACGACGGCTTGCCACCCGAAGATCCCGCTATTCATGGGGTTATCTAGGGGCATGACCATCATCTGCCCGGGATAGATGGGTGTCCCAGAGAGCGATTGGCCGACCGCTCCTAGCTGGTCGTAACTAATATAGATTGTGTTGATCACATCATTGTTAGTAAGCATCATAAACCCGCCGTCTTTGCCCATGGTCACGTGGTGGGCCGGAATCGTCGTAAAAATCGGGCTTGATGTGTTGCTCACGGTCATGGCAAACACCAAGGGAGATCGAGCCCCGTAGCGGTTCGGTAAGACTTGCTCAACTAAAGACCCCCGCGAGGTATAAAGAATAGCAGTCGTGTTCGTGTCCACCGATCCGGAATTGTTGCGCGTAATGGCGAACACCAGCGACCGAAACTCGCGCTGGATGTTCATACCTTGGCGCAACCGAATCCAAGGGTTGGTGTGGGGACCGATCCGTACGTACCAGGGATCGGGACCATTGATCTCGGCCACGTAGAGATGATCCCCGGTTTCCTCAACCGCTACAGAAAAGAACGTGTCCGTTTGTATCGGAAAATAGGCGTCGCTCTTGAGCAAAATGAGTTTGTAGGCCCCGTAATCTTCAGGGCCACCCCCCAGGGGACCATGCACGGTTGCCGCCGAAGGAGCCGCGTCCGGCGTAAAACTGGGGTTGTAATGCGCTGGCCGGGTTTTACCGAGTGTGGTTTTTCCAGGGAGAATGCCCACCGTTTCCCCCCTAGGCGAGCCGCCCCCGCATGAGCCAAACGACCCCGAGCACCCCGGCCAGAAGTAGGATAGCCTTCGCATCCAGCCCCGTAGAACGCGGATCGGCCGCTGTCGTGACCGGAATAGCGGCGGTCGGGGTTCCGATCCGGTTACGAGCTTTGGCGCGCGCGTTGGCCATGTCCTGGGAGACATGCTCGGGCACGCCTGGCCGGGGGGCTCCGTAGATCGGCTGGTGCCGGATCGCCCACCCACCAGTGAAGCCATCTCGAGGCGCCGGAGAAAACACGCTTTTGCCGACGCCGCCGAATGGGTTCCGATCCACTCCGATACTGGAGGCGAACCCATAGGAATTCCCGGAGCGATAGCGGATCGCGCTGGCAACGTCCAATCCGTAGGTGCCCTTGGCCAGCGTGGTACGCGGCCGGAGTTCCCAATCGTTTCGGTAGAGCTGAGTATCCGTGTAGTTGACGGCCCGCCGGACCGCATGCTCAGGCATATCGTCCTTGAGGGCCTTGGCCCAATCGCCCTTTCGGCCCTGATACAGCATCCCGGCGGTCGGTCCCCGGTGCCCCTGCCAGCCGCCGTCCTGGGTATCCCCGGCGAAGCAGCGGAAGATGCTCGGGAACAACCGTTCATGGCGGGTGTGAATGTCCTCCGTCCACCGCCACTTCGGGCCGGATGCGCTCGACCCCCGGGGATTGGAAAGCTTAAACCGATCCCCGAGGGCCGAAGGTAGCGTGAACACGGGTTATTTTCTCCGCAGCAACAACACGGCGACGAGCAATACCCCGCCGATCAAGAGCCCTTGCATGAGCCCCTTGTTACGGATACCGGTTGCGGCTTCATTCAGCCCCGTGTTGATGGCAATGGGAACGGCTTCGTTCACGTTCTTGCCGCTCTTTCGCGCATTCCGAAGCACGGCCGCCCCCGCATCGAGCGGTTTCTTCAAGGGCGGCACGGCCGTCCCAATGGCCCCCCGGAGAAACGTACCAAACTTGAACTTCTTGATTTTCTTAAAGAGTCCGCCTAAGAAGACGCACCACCTTCCACCGGAACAATAATCCCGCTGCCCTCGCACCGATCATCACGGTACGTATGCACGTCGGTAATTACGTTCGGGGGGGTGAGTTCCCTACACCCCACGTGTTGACGACACAACGGACAGAGCACGCGCATCTTAGGCAACGGGCTCATAGAAGACATAGAGCGCCTGAATGTGATCGGTCGTGTTGACGTTGGTCACATCGAGCACCAGGTCGAGCGTGTTCAGGTCGACTGTGTTGATGGCCGTCGAAAGCAATCCGTCCTCGGTCAGATCCAAGTACGCCGTTCCTTGCATGACCGCAGCCGCCGTCGTGGCGGCAAACGCCGTTTGGTCCGTGCCTTCACGCGGGAACGGCAATTGCTGAAGGGTCGTCATCTGCAAGAGCTGCGACCACTTCACCCGATCCACATGGATGAAGTTATTGTCCGAGCGCACCGTCACGAAATTGATCAACGTATCGCGCACGCCCTTGGCAAAGAGCGGCGTAGCGGCGCCGAGCGAAGTGAGCTGAATCCCGGCCAAGAGGCCCGCACGCGGAATGCGCTGCACCAGGTTCGTGGTCGTGGTCGGAGTCGGAATATCGTCCGCGATCAGCAAGCGATTGAACCGCGCCGACTCGATCCCCTTGGTCGTTTGTTCGAGCACCGCGTTAACGGACAGAGGGGTGGTGCCGTACACACCCGTGGTCGCATAGAGATCCGTTACCAAACTCCCGAAGGTAATCCGGCACTCGATCTTTTCATAGGGCCGAGGATCGAAATAGGAGTCCGCCGACATCTGCATACGCGCGGCTTCGAACGAAATCGGGATCACCGCCAGGACCGGCGCATTGGTCGGGGTAATGGCGGGAGCGATAAGGCCGGGATGCACACCGAAATCGCGAGCGCCCAAGTGCCAGAGCGACCGCCCCGGAGCAGAGACAACCAACTTCCGACCGTCCGCGATGATCTCAACTTTCTTGATGTACTCCAACGGCATTTCGTCCGATTGGAGCGCACCGGTGCCGGTCAGCGTCCCGGTAATTTCGAGAAACAGTTGCTTATAGAGGAAGGTGCGGGGAAGTTCGAATGAGCGCGTGCTACCCGCGAAGGTATCCGCGCCGGCCACACCCGTCATGTTGGTCGCGACTTGGGATTTGACAGTACGAAAACGCGTACCGAGGTCTAAGACTTGTCCTGATGGCATCTATTGGTTCTCCGTTCCTAGGTCTTAGGGTGAATGACGGAAAGCGAACAGACGCTACGCGCTCGGCGTAGTGATCTTCTTCAGGAAATCGACGCGGTTAATAACCGCGAGCGCGATCACGACCGTAACCAACGTTCCCACAATCGCACCAACCGAAAACTGCATCCCGCGCCGCATCATTGCCTCCGTTTTAAAAAGGGGGCCGATTAGCAGGGTGAAAGGTGGAGCAATGCCCTGCTAATGGCCTGTCGAGAGTTCCCACTCGTTGGAGCGGACCCTCGACCTAGAGGCAGAAGAAAGTCAAGCAGATTTTTCGGGAGAGGCTTCTAATTCTGGATTGCGCTCGATCACGGCTAGGGGGAATTTAGCCCTATTCCCATACGCCATAATGTGATAGTCGGGTAGGTTCCGGAGTTCTTCCGCCTTGTCCCCCAGAACAGATTTCAGGTAATGAACGTCGCGTTCCTCGTGCTGCCGGAACGCGATAATCACATCCGCTTGACTCGTGATCGCCCGGTTGAGGCTGGCCGGACGCTGCGAGGTCCAGAGAGTAGATATTTCCCGGTGCCGTCCCCGGAGCACGAGATTGGCGACCGGTGACGGTAACTGGGAGGGCGATGAGTAGAGGCCCGCTTCCTCGATCACGATGAATGAATCCGGAATTTCCCAACATAACTCCAGAATCGTGAGCCCCTCTTCGATGTCGAAGCCTTGGAGCGACAGCTTGTAGCGACGATCATCGCACCGTGATTGCAGCAATTCCGTAATATCACGAAAGCCCCATGCGGTTTCGAATTTGTCGGCTTCGTTGTACTCCGACATCGTATCGAGCACGATCACGCGGGGCCATTCGCGAATAATCTCTTTGGTGAGAGTGGATTTTCCCGAGCCCTTCTTGCCGAAGAGACAGAGAATTGTGTTATCCACTTACTTCGTCTCTTTGTAATACGGAAAAAACAAAAAGTTAAAATGTCGAATTGCCGTCATTGTGTCACCGCCTTATCGGAAAACCGTTTGTGAAACGAGCCGCAGGAGCGGCAGAACCAGACCCACCCGTTCCGCCGGATCATCGCGGCCGCCTTGTCGTCCGTCCCCGGCATCTCTTCGATGGGAACCCACGCGTGATCGAAGATGAGACAGCGGAGTTTACGGAGCGTCACGCGGCTTCACTCATTTCCGGTTCGGGCTCCGGTGCGACATGAATCTTGGTCGCGTTATAGAGACTCACCACGGCCCCGACCTCATTTCCGGTTCGGGCTCCGGTGCGACATGAATCTTGGTCGCGTTATAGAGACTCACCACGACCACGACCAGAGTTAGCTCGGGCATCCACTTCGACATAAACGGTGCCCACTTCTGGCCCACTGGGGCCATAGCCCCACCTAGTTGTAGCGATTCCTCCGGGGTTAGCTGCCGCATCCCGATGATCTTCCCGGCAATCGTCCATACGGTGGTGCCGAGCATGGCATAGGCGCGGATTTCCTCTTCCGTAGGCGGGGGAAGGGGCGGGGGCGGTGGGGGTTCCGCCTTCCGCCCTGGGGCACTCTTCCGTCCGGCTGCCGCCATCTTGGCCCGGGCTTCGGGGGATAGATCCCGCTTACGCGGACGGCCACGCGGTCGCCCACTCGCCGTTGATGTTCCCTCGCTCATTGCGGGGTCCGGTTCATCGACCAACGAGCGAGCGATAGCCTCGTCTAGATTGGGGCGATTCGATCCACCGTTTTCCATTTAAATCTTCGCTACGTGAATTCGTGTCGTGTGGCTCACTGCTTCCCTTTCCAGGGATGACGTCGTAGCGGTCGCAGTGTGATACAAAAGGGTTTTGTGGGAAGTGTTTTGTCGTACGCATCGCGGGGTAATTGAATGAGAAAGAAATTCGGGGCTTTCCCCTTGTGGGGACCGCCCTTGGCGCGGAGCACATCGGCCACGCGTGCGCTGGCTTTGTCGATGTCGGTATCTTGCACGAGCCCGGTCCGTTTGCGCGGGAACATCTCGCGCCAGCGCCAGAGACGCAAGGGGGAAGGGGGAGGCGGAGTTTTATTTTCTCCGGAACGGGATAGCACGCTTTTAGGGGTGCCAGAGACCGTTATTTTGTCCATCCCTTCCCCTCTCGCAAAACTGGAGAACCCGGTCCCCAGGATCCCTCTTCTCGCTTCGAACCCTACTCCGCTTTGGAGTGGTGCTAGTTCCGGGTTCCCCAATCTCTCATCCCATGAGCGTGAGCCCGCGCCTCCGGGGCTTCGGTTCCGGCTCGTCCTCTTCCTCTTCGTCGTCCTCTTCCTCTTCGTCTTCGTCTTCGTCTTCGTCTTCGTCTTCCGCTTCACGAGCCCGGCGCGCTTTCGTTTTGTGGGTGGCCGGTTTCTCCCGGTCGATTTGATCCTCGAGTGACTCGACTCGCTCTAGAAGATCATTGACCATGCGGCGGAGATTCGACGCTTTTTCCACGTGCGGTTTCCGTACCTTTGGGATCGGACGCGACACGCTGTTCCTGCCTTTCCAGGGAATTGGCAATGGCCTCCCCTGCTATCGTGAGACGTTCCATTAACTCATAGAGCCTACCAAGATCCGGTCCAAACATCAGACCTTCACCGGTTTCCGCACATGGACGCGAAACGTCTTGGCGGGGTTCCCCTTCCCGGTATCGACCGAGCCCGTACACTCGATCCGGACGAACGCACCGGTCGGGACGCCTTCCAGTCGGGACGAAAGGATCGTAGGTACGCCAAAGGTCCGGAGTTTGCCCGATTCGTCTCTGACGTCCATGAGGAACCCATAGTCTCCCTTACGCATGCGGGTTAATGTCCCCACGAACACAGTCCCGGTTTCCCAGGGTTCGATCATCTCCCCCCCGCCGGTTTCTTCGGCCTGCTCGGGATCATCCCACCAGTTCGTTTTGTCCTTTGCCATCTGCTTCCACCTTTCCTAGAACCAGAGACAGAATAGACCCATTCGCGGAATGCGAATAGCTACCCCACTCTTGGAATATGTGAACCATTTCACGTAACGTACCTGTCGACCCTGAAGCGTGAAGTGTTGGAGTCGCATTTTCCACCTTTCCCCCAAGTTGTCCACTTACCCCAGGATAATCGGCTTCACCTTCCCCTTGGTCAAGATCTTTCTACGGTCCTTGGTCCGGGGCTCCCAGACATTGGGTTGTTTCCCTCGGCGGATCGACTCCCGGAGCCGGTTCGGCCGCTCAAACTCCGCATGTCCGTTACGGATATAGGTTTCCCGAGCCGCATAAGGAACCCCTTTGGCATGGTATTCCCAGGGTCCTTTTGATCCAGCCGGTCGAGTCGCGTATTCTTTTTTGCCGAGAATATCCAGATCCCAAAGTCCATCAGGACCAGGACTTGGCCGTGATTCCCAATCCCCGGGCTTGGATGCCTTCTCGGGGTAGTGAATTTTGGACCCCGGAGGCTCGATGAAGAAGATCCCATCGGTATCCACATAGAGCACCCGGGCGCCCTGAGATCGGAGCTTGTGGAGTTCCTGTAAGAGCCTCACCCGGCATCTGGCTGTCACCAGTGCGGCCCAGACTACGTTCGCCCAGGGGGGCGGTGGACCGGGAACCGTGGTAATCGCCATGCCCAGGGAGAGGCGGGTATCAAGCGAGCGCGGGAGATGGTTGCGGTAGTCTTCCAACCGCGTGACCACGGTCCGGTCTCCCCGCTCCCCGAATTTTCCGTAGAGCCCATTTAGAAGGAGCTTGGTCACTTGTCGGCGGACGCCTTGGGCTCGGGATTTCCAGGTCCAGAGACGATCAACGTAATTTCGAAAGGGTACACCTTGTTGGATGAATGAAAATCCACCCTGAACAGTCGCCCGTCCGCCCATCTGTAAATGAGCGAGGATTTCAATTCCGGTATAGGTGCCCTCCCATTCCCCAAAAGGGAATACGAGGCCATCATCTCCACGAAACGGGAGAGATCCAGCGCCGCCTCTAAACTCAAGTCCGCTCCGCACTCGATAAAAGCCCGTTTTTTCAATTGCGTCTCCACCCTTCCAGCGTTTGACCGGTCCCCAGGGAATGGGAAACGGTTCGGTGATCATTGCCCAGGGGAACGCACTCGACATGTCGATAGCCGACACGTTGCGAAACTCCCCCACTTCGAAACACTCGACGCGACCGCCGTAGTACGCTTCGCGCGCGGCGTCCATCACCGGCGGAATTGGCAATTGTGCCCGTGCTCCTTCGGGCCAGGTGGCCCGCCAGATTTTAATAGCAGTAGCCGGAAGCGTGCCGCTTGGCTTCTCGATCCCGAGGTCGTGATAGATTGACGCCACCTGTTTGACTGCATCCCGCGTTATTGCGGCATCGTTCAGGCAGTAGGCCGCGCTGTTCGGATCGAATTTCAGTTTCGGACGACCGACCCACTCGCCCAATTGTGCCACGCTGGCGGGAACGTGGCGGAGCGTATCTAAAAAACGCAATCCTTTCCACCGGGCCGAAATCAGAGCGGAATGCCCGAAGCGCAGAGAGACTTCGGGCAAGTAGTCGCCGAACACGTTCACGAGATCGTATTCTAGATTCGTTGCCCAAATGTCCTGCCCTTTTTGGTTCATCAAATAGTGCAGGAAATCGAGACGGTTCCGGGTGGTATAGGAACCGGTATCGGAGATGGCGCAGAAGAGAGTGGGCGTACCGCGTGAATTGTCTTCGGTATCAATCGCTACCATCTGTGCATACCTACATCCGCCCGCATCCGAATTAATTCCTCGCGTCTCGCCTCCAGATAAAGTGAAAACGTCCCAATTCCGATAGTCGTTCCCGTTGCCGCTAATCGCGCTAGTTCATCTTCCCGAGCTTGGATATATAAATAACAAAAATTCCTTAACGCGAACCGATTCGACCACTCGATCCCACATAACGCCATGCAATTATTTACGGCGTTTTGTAGTTCTGATTTTGTGTCCACGGCGAGTTCCACCTTTCCGTTTGGGTTTTTTCTCCGGCACATCCACATCGAGCCGATACTCAACTTGAAACTTCACCTCATGCCACTGGGGAAATTCCTTGTAGTTTTCCTTACCGGTCAGAGCACCGTACTCGCGGAATAGCTGCGACTGTATCTGGTTTTTCGCCACGGCTTTGGCGTGTGCGATCCGGTCCTCGCGGTTTTTCTCTTTGAAATCCGAGGGGAGTGGGATTACGATTCCCGAGACTTCCCCGGTTTCTCCGTTGGGAAGCGTCACTTTTACGTTGGCAGAGAGGAGGGGATACTTTCCTTGTCGCTCCAGAATGCCCGCATCCCGAATGATATTGTCGATGTGGCGCCGGATCGCGCGCACACCGCGTTTCCCGACCAGTGTTTTTTGTTTCGAAATCCGGACCTCGCCGTCCGTGATGCCGAGACGGCGGGCTTGGGTAAGAGATTTGATTAGGGGATGGGAGATTTTCCGAAGCGCTTTTTTCCGAAGACGCTTCTTCAAGGGTGCTCCTCCCTAGGATTTTCTGTAAGCTTTGAGGGCTTTCGCTCTTCCGGCAGCTCGAGCGCGGCGATTCCGAAGATAGGTCCGGCGGAGCGAATCTGCAAGACATTTTACCGGCGGTCCCACTTCGATTTTATGAAACCAACGATAGGTGATCGGGTTCAGATAGGGGCGGGTAAGCCCCTTGAGATACCACGCGTTGCACCAGGTACACCGTTCCATATAGGTCTGTTTGATCCAATCGGGAGTTTTAGTTTTCATAACTCCTCCTTCCCGCAGAGACTAGTTCCCTTCTAGTCCCCCCGTCAACCCCCCGCCCCCCGCCGCGGCAGCCGCCGGCCGACCGGCGGGCCGA